>Ga0257132_1000078_pt1 | contig 10992 bp, 1 predicted proteins | sample LP_J_2015_P26_10_FD_194405 | JGI IMG/M metagenome (GOLD analysis project Ga0257132, IMG submission 194405) | Metatranscriptome of marine microbial communities from Northeast Subartic Pacific Ocean, Canada - LP_J_2015_P26_10m (Metagenome... | ecosystem: Environmental > Aquatic > Marine > Oceanic ... | reverse complement strand
TGATGAGCTGTGCAGCGACATCGACGGGACCGTCGACCAGGCCGGCGACGACGTGCGGCGGCTCCTGAGGCAAGCTTTAGAAGCGCCGCGCGCCTTGGCGGAGGCGTACGGGGCCTACGCCTGGGTCGCGGCGACGGACCCCGCGCAGCACGTCAAGCAGTTTGCTAAACAAGCTGACAGGGCGGTCGCCGCCGCCGAGGCCGAGCGTGTCCAGGCCCAGGAGCGCGTGGCCGCCGCCAAGCCCGAGGAGCTCGAGGCCGCGGAGGAGGCCCTCGCCGCCTTGCCGCTGTCGCGTATCGCCAACGACGCGGCCTGGGTCGCCGAAGTGAAGAAGTTCCACGACGCCGCGGAGGCCGTGGAGACGCTGAGCGAGGACGGCGAGGCCTTTGCCCTGCTCCACATCGACTGCACGTCTTGTAAAATACATCTGGCCGAGAAAGCCAGAGCAGTGAGAACGGCGTTGCTCAAGCATATCCTGGACACGACGCGGGAGGAGAACGAAGCGACCATTGAGAGATATGAAGAAATCCTCGCGAAGATGTCTACGAAACCGAAAGACGAGGGCGAGCTCGCGTTCCTCAAGCAGTTCATTGCGGACACCAAAGAAGAAGTGTTCACGATCATGTCCAACGTAGAAGCCATGCAGAATAGATTAGCCAGCTTCCACGCGTACGGCATCACCATAAGCAAGGACGACACCTTTTTAGCGTATTCGTGCATGGAGTACCCGAAACGGGTCTTGGACACGTCCCAGGACCTCGAGAATCGCATCGAGATGGACAAGATAAAAATGATGGACAAATTGGCGTTCGAGAAGAACGACTTCGACGGCGTCGTGAGCCAGTTCGCCGAGAAGGTCAGGAGGGCCCAGAGTTTTGAAGACTACTCCAAAGAACAGGAGTACGTCGAAGCCGTCAATGGCATTCAAAATGAAATCCTGGACGCCAGAGCCACGGCTAAAAAGTTCAACATGCGCGAGGAGGTCTTCGGCTTTCCGCCCACCGAGTTCATTGAATTGGATGCCGCTGAAGAAGAATTAGCGCCGTACTTCGAGCTGTGGAACATGATCTCAGATTACCATGCCAATTTACACGAGTACTTAAACGGGAACTTCATGGAGTTGGACGGTCCCAAGATCAAGAAGGAGGTGGATTCGTGGTGGAAGGGGTCTTATAAACTCAAGGCCGCCTTAGAAGAGGACTGCCCCGAGGCCGCGGAGTGCGCGCAAGCGCTAAGGGATGAGACGGCCCTCTTCAAGAAGAAGCTGCCTATTATTGAAGCCCTAGCTAATCCCGCCCTAAAGGACCGGCACTGGGAGCGCTTAAGTGATAAACTGGGGACACCTATCGTGCCTTACGACGAAGCGACCGGCGCTGAATTAACATTGCAGTTCTTGCTCGATTTGAACATTGTTGAAAGACTGCATGATGTCCAAGAAATCACCGTCTCCGCCGACAAGGAGTACAAGTTAGAGAGGGGGCTCAGTGATATGAAGGACGAGTGGGCCGAGATCGCTTTTGAGGTGAAAGCATACAAGGAAACGGGCACTTCTATTGTGGGCGGCGTGGATGAAATCATCGCTCTATTAGATGATCATATTGTAAAAACGCAGACCATGTGCGGCTCCATGTATATTAAAGCTATTGAGGGGGAAGCGCGCGGCTGGGAAAGTCAATTGAAGTACGCGCAAAACTTAGTGGACGAGTGGATCGCCATGCAGCGCGTGTGGATGTACCTGGAACCTATTTTCGGGTCAGAGGATATCATGCGGCAACTACCGACGGAAGCGCGACGGTTCAACGACGTCGATAAATTATGGCGTTCTACGATGAAAGCTACTGAAGAAGATCCTGTTTTCATTAGCCAAGCGGAGCCCTCCAAATCCTTAGTGACCAAGATGCAAGGAGCGAATGAAAAACTAGATAAGATCCAGAAAGGGTTAAGCGACTACCTGGAAATGAAGCGGTTGTACTTCCCTAGATTCTTCTTCCTAGCTGACGAGCAGATGCTCGAGATCCTCTCGGATTCTAAGGACCCCAAAGCGGTGCAGCCACACTTAGGCAAGTGCTTCGAGGGCCTCAATACCATCAAATTCGAAAAGGACCTCAAAATTACGCAGATGATCTCCCCCGAAGGCGAAAGAGTCGATCTCGTGACGCCCATCGACCCCGAGAGTGGCGCGAACAAGGGGAACGTGGAGAAGTGGTTGCTGGAACTCGAATCATTACAATGGGTTTCTGTCAGAAAACAGGTCGAGTTATCTTTGCAGGACTACCCCAAGCAAAAGCGCATCGACTGGTGCATCTCCTGGCCGGCCCAGGCCATTTTAGCGGTCTCCCAGATCTTCTGGACGGAGGCCACCGAGAAAGCAATAGATAAAGGCGGACATGCGGAACTGGACAAGTACATCTTAGATTTGAATCAAGGCCTGACGGACATCGTCATGTTGGTCCGAGGCGCCCTGTCCAAGCTCCAGCGGAAAACTTTATCTGCGCTGGTGGTCATGGACATCCACTCCCGAGACACGTGCGTCACGATGGTGACCGGATTGATCGAGAAGTGCTCGGACTTCCAGTGGCAGAGCCAGATGCGCTACTACTGGGGCCCCGCCTGGAAGGACGGCCAGGCCGTGAAGAAGGGCGAGGGGACCGTGGTCGCGAAGATCATCAACGCGCGGTGTTTATATGGCTACGAGTACCTCGGGAACTCCATGCGCTTAGTTGTGACACCTCTCACGGACCGGTGCTACCGCACGATGATCTCGGCTATTGATCTGCTGTACGGCGGCGCGCCCGAGGGCCCCGCCGGCACTGGAAAAACAGAAACCGTAAAGGACTTAAGTAAAGCCATTTCCATCCAGTGCGTGGTGTTCAATTGTTCCGATCAGTTAGATTATAAGGCCATGGCCAAGTTCTTCAAGGGCCTGGCGGGCTGCGGCTCGTGGTGCTGCTTCGACGAGTTCAACCGGATCAGCGTGGAAGTCCTGTCAGTGGTCGCCCAGCAGATTTTAACCATTAACAAGGGCAAAGCTAGTGGCAACGACAAGTTCACCTTCGAAGGGACCTTCATGAAGCTCAACACGAACGCCAACCCCTTCATCACGATGAACCCGGGGTACGCGGGCCGCGCGGAACTCCCGGACAACCTCAAAGCTCTTTTTAGGCCGTGCGCCATGATGGTGCCCGACTACGGCCTCATTGGCGAGATCCGGTTGTATTCCTTTGGGTTCGAGGCCGCGAGAGTCAACGCCCAGAAATTGGTGAGAACGTTGCAACTCTGCTCGGAGCAGTGCTCCTCGCAGAAGCATTACGACTACGGCATGCGCGCCGTCAATAGTATCCTAGTCGCGTGCGGCAACCTCCGCCTCAAGGTCGGCGACGACCCCCTCTGGGACGAGGCCAAGGTCGTCCTTAGGAGTGTCATGGACGTCAACTTACCGAAATTCACCGTGGCCGACGTGCCGCTCTTCCTGGGCATCACCGCAGATTTATTTCCGGGCGTGGAGCTGCCGACTGCGGACCACGGCGCGTTGATCCCGACCATCGACGAGATGTGCTGGTCGGGGGTCAACGTCGCGCCGGGCCGTTGCCCGAAACTAGAGCCCAAGTCCACCTTCACTCTAAAAATTGTGCAGTTGTACGAGATGGTTTTAGTAAGGCACGGTGTGATGATCGTCGGAGAAACGTGTAGCGGAAAAACGGCGTCGATCCACTGCCTCGCGAACGCCATGACTACTTGTGCGGAGAGAGGAGAACCCTTCGAGAAGGTGATTATTTATACCATTAACCCCAAGTCCATCAATGCGGGGCAGCTCTACGGCAATTTTGACGATAACACGCACGAGTGGTCCGACGGCGTCTTAGCGGTGATTTTCCGAAACACGGCCATGGACACGGGCAAGGCCCGACAATGGGTCGTCTTCGACGGCCCCGTGGACGCCGTGTGGATCGAGAACATGAACACGGTCCTAGACGACAACAAGAAGCTGTGCCTGATGTCTGGTGAAATTATCAAAATGACCGATAGGATGAGCATGATGTTCGAGGCCGAGGATTTGGAGGAGGCGTCTCCCGCGACGGTGTCGCGAGTGGGCATGATCTTCTGCGAGAGCACCAATATTGGCTGGGAGCCCTTCTTGCAAGTCTGGTGCGAAGCGCTGGAGGAGCCCTGGAAGGAGCACGCGCCGTTAGTCAGAGAATTATATGGGTGGCTCTTTCCCCCCTTGACGTACTTCGTGGAGAAGTTCTGCAAGACGCCCTGCCCCGTGACCTTACACGAGCAGATGCGCAACTCGCTGAAGCTGTTGAGTTGTTTTATGCGCGAGTGCGACGCGTCCAACACCATCGGCTCTGAAGTGGCGAGAACGGTAGAAGGTCTCTTCCTCATGGCCACGACGTGGAGCGTGGGCGCGGCCGTCGACCAAGCTGGTAGAGAAAAGTTCGACGGCTTCTTACGATTACTTTTAGAAGGCGACGCCAACAAGGTCGACGGCAATAGTGAATACAAGGACTTCAAGGCGAAGACGCCCGGCTACCACAACCCCGGTCGGCAGAGTACTTTGGCGCCGTCGTCGGACGCGGGCGTGCACGACTTCCGCTTCGTGGGCAAGTCCGGCTCCTGGTCCTCCTGGGTCGAGCCCAACGCGCGCTTCGTGATCCCCAAGGAGGCCCAGTTCAACGCCATTCTGGTGCCGACCCTCGACACCATTCGAAACGAATACTTGATCGCCCAACTGTTGCACGGCGGTGCTAATGTTCTATGCGTCGGCGACACGGGCACGGGCAAAAGTGTCGGCATCAAGAACCACCCGTTGATGGGCGCCCTGGAGGAGAACTTCTGCAACATTCAATTGAACTTCAGCGCCCAGACGCAGTCGAACCAAGTGCAAGATATCATCGATTCCAAGTTGGATAAACGAAGAAAAGGGGTCTTAGGACCGCCGCTCGGCAAGCAGTGCATCATCTTCGTGGACGATCTGAACATGCCGGCCAAAGAAGAATACGGCGCCCAGCCGCCCGTCGAAATTTTGAGACAATGGATGGACCACGCGGGATGGTACAACCGCGAGGAGAACTCGTATGTCCAATTAGTAGACATCCAGTTCGTGGCGGCCATGGGTCCGCCGGGCGGCGGCCGGACCTTCATCACACAGCGGTATGTTAGGCACTACAACTTGCTGAATTTCGTGCCCTTTTCCGAAGAATCACTTACAAGAGTTTTTAGCACCATCATGGACTGGGCGCTGGGCAAGGGCTACCCCAACCCCGTGAAGCAACTTTCTGGGAGTGTGGTAGAAGCCACGATCAAGATTTATGACACCATTGCTGCGGGTTTACTACCCACCCCGATGAAGAGTCATTACACGTTTAACTTGCGAGACATGGCCAAGGTGTTCCAAGGACTCACCCAAGGCACGCCGAAAGAGATCTGCGACAAGGGCGTCTTCGTCTCCCTCTGGTGCCACGAGGCCATGCGCGTCTTCCACGATCGCTTGATTAACGATCACGACCGGGACTGGTTCGTCGAAAAATTAGGTGAGACCTGCAAGGACACGTTTTCCCTAGACTTCCAATCCAAGGTCTGCGTGAAGCATCTGCCGTTGATGTTCGGTTCTTATTTGGACTACCAGCAGATGCCCGAGAAGCGGGCGTATAAAAAGATTATGGAGGAGGAACTACTCCAAGAGTCCATGGACTACTTCCTGAAGGACTACAACCAAAATAGCGGTTCGAGGATGGCATTAGTGTTGTTCCTCAACGCCATGGAGCACGTCTCTAGAATAGCGAGGATCATCTCGCAGCCCTACGGCAACGCCCTCTTGATGGGCGTCGGCGGGTCGGGACGGAAATCGCTGACTACTTTAGCGGTCTACGTGTGCGACTTCAAGTTGTGCCAGATTTCGGTAGGCAAGGCCTACGGCAAGACCGAGTGGGGCGAGGACCTGAAGCGCATCATGTCGAGCGCCGGCGCCGAGGACGGCGAGGGCGTGCCGACCGTGTTCTTGTTCGATGATACCCAAATCGTGTACGAGTCCTTCCTGGAGGATGTCAATCTCTTATTGAACACGGGCGAGGTGCCCAACTTGTTCGTGCAGGAAGACCTGAGCGTCATTAATGATCTCTTGGGGCCCGCGGCCAACGAGGCCGGGGTCAACACGGGCGTCATGGCGGAGATGTACAAGTACTTCATCTCGCGGTGCCGCTCGAACCTCCATGTCGTGTTGACGATGTCGCCGATTGGGGACGACTTCCGACGACGATTACGGATGTTCCCCGCGCTGGTGAACTGCTGCACCCTGGACTGGTTCACGGCCTGGCCCGAACAGGCTTTAAGAAGTGTGGCGTCCTACTTTTTAGGATCCGTAGAGATCGAAGAGGAGGTGAAGAAGGGTGTGGTGGACGTGTGCGTCGACATGCAGGAAAGAGTAAGTGAGATGTCCGTCAAGTACGTGGCCGAGATGCAGCGCCACTACTACGTGACGCCCACTTCTTATTTAGCTTTGATCAATACTTTTAAGAAACTATTAGACAAACAGCGCAACGACGTCATGGAGCGCAAGCTGAGGTACGACAACGGCCTCGAGAAGATCCTGAGCACGGAAGCTCAAGTGGACGGCATGCAGACCGAGTTAGTAGCATTACAGCCCAAGTTAAAACAAGCCACGATAGAAACGGACGCTCTTTTGGACAAAATTGCCATTGACACGAAGGACGCCAATGAAGTCGCGGCCATCGTAAGCAAGGAGCGGGCCGCCTGTAACCAACAGGCCGCCGAAGCGACGAAGATCGCCACGGACTGCCAGGCGGACCTGGACAAGGCCATGCCCGCGCTGCAGGTCGCTATCAAAGCTCTCGATAGCTTAAGTAAAGGAGATATTGTGGAGGTCAAGGCCATGAAGAAGCCCCCCGACGCCGTCAAGCTCGTCATGGAGGCCGTCTGCCTCATGATGAACGTCAAACCGGACAAGATCAAAGATCCCAACGGCGGCACGAAAAAGATCGACGACTACTGGGGCCCGGCCCAGAAACAACTCTTAGGTGACTCGCGCTTCCTCCAGAACCTGAAGGACTACGACAAGGACCACATGGACGAGAAGATGGTCGTGAAGGTCAATGGGTATTGTGAGATGGAAATGTTCACCGTCGAGGTCGTGCAAAAGGCGTCGAAAGCGGCCGCTGGTTTATGTAAGTGGGTCTCGGCCATGATGGTCTACGACAGCGTGGCGAAGAACGTCGGGCCGAAGAAGGCCAAGTTGTTAGAAGCTCAAACTTCTTTGAAGGAGGCCTCGGAAGCCTTGGCCGGGAAGGAGGCGACGCTGAAGGCGGTCCAGGATAAACTGGCGGAGCTGCAGGCCGGGTTGGACGCGGCGAACAAGAAGAAGGGCGACTTGCAAGCGTCCGTGAAGAAATGCGCGACGCAGTTGGAACGGGCCGAGCAACTCATCAAGGGTTTGGGAGGCGAGAAAGCGAGATGGTCCGAGCTTAGTCAGGAACTCGGTGCGTTGTACGTGAACGTGACGGGCGACATTATCTTGTCCTCGGGCGTGATCGCGTATCTTGGTGCTTTTGTTGTGTCCTATCGCGAGGACGCGCTGCAGGGCTGGAAGTCCTTGCTCACGGAGAAGAACATCCCGAGCACCAAGGGCTTTACGCTACGGTCAACACTAGGAGAGGAAGTCAACATCCGGGAGTGGGTCATTAATAAATTACCGAACGACGAGTTCTCCGTCGAAAATGCTATTATGTTAGAAAGAAGCGACCGGTGGCCCCTCATGATCGACCCCCAGGGCCAGGCCAATAAGTGGATCAAGAAGACATATGGCGAAACGCTAAAGGTCGTGAAACTCAACCAGTCGACCTTCGCGCGCACGATCGAGAACGCCATCCCCTTTGGCACGCCCGTCCTTATTGAGAACGTGGGCGAGGTTTTAGACCCGGTCTTAGAACCCGTCCTCCTCAAGCAAGTGGTCGTCCGAGGCGGGTCGAAGACGCTGAAGTTCGGCGACGGCGAGATCGAGTACGACGACACGTTCCGCATGTTCATCACGTCCAAGCTACGGAACCCGCACTACCCGCCCGAGCTCTGCGTCAAGGTCAACCTGTTGAACTTCATGGCCACGGTGGAAGGCTTGGAGGACCAGATGCTTGGGTTAGCGGTGGCTTGTGAAGAAGCTGCTTTAGAAGCTCAAAGAGAACAACTCGTGTTAGAAGACGCCGAGAACAAGAAATCGTTGAAGGAGATCGAGGACCAGATTTTGTACCTCCTCAAGAACTCCGAGGGTAATATCTTGGATGACGAGGTGCTCATTGAGACGCTGAAGAACTCGAAGATCAAGTCCGTCTTGATCGAGAAGAAAGTGAAAGCGGCGGCGAAGACGTCCATGGTCATCGCCAAAACACGCAAGGGCTACAAGTCCCTCGCGTTCCACGGTTCCCAGCTCTTCTTCTGCATCGCAGATCTTTCAGTTATTGACCCCATGTACCAGTACTCCATGGAGTGGTACCAGGCGCTGTTCGTGGACGCCATGGAGAAGGCCGACTCGGCGCCGACCTTGGAGGAGCGGCTGGAGAACCTCAAGAACTGCTTCACGTATGTCTTATACCTGAACGTGTGTCGATCACTCTTCGAGAAGGATAAACTACTCTTCTCGTTCTTATTGACGGTGAAGATCATGTCCGGGCAGGGCCAGCTCGACTCGAGCCATCTACGCTTCTTGCTCGCGGGCAACACGGCCATGGACCGGGAACGGCCGCTCCCGGCCACGGACTGGCTCACGGACAAGTGCTGGGGCGACGTCTTGGCCATCGGCCATCTCCCGGGCTTCGAGGGCTTCGTGGACAAGTTTTTGAATCAATTAGACCAGTGGCAGGGCATTTATGATAGCAAGCAACCCATGGTTGATATTCACGCGCTGGTCGGACCACCGCTCGGAAGAGGAGACCCTGATCCGAGAGCGGTCTATTCGGCCTTCCAGCACTTGTGTCTTTTACGAGCCATACGGCCGGACGCCGTGGTGCCCGAGGTCCAAGCCTTCGTGAAAGACGAGATGGGCGCCAAGTTCATCGAGGTGCCCCAGTTCGACCTGGGGGCGTGTTATGCGGACTCCAAGTGCTACACGCCTTTATTATTTGTGCTGACGCCGGGCGCGGACCCCATGTCGGCGCTTTTTGCCCTAGCGGAGGAGGAGGGCTTCGGCGGCAAGAAGCTGCACGCCATATCCTTAGGTCAAGGCCAGGGCGACATCGCCTACGCCGCCATCTCCGAGGCGCAGGACAAGGGCACGTGGGTCTGTCTCCAGAACTGCCACTTATGTATTTCGTGGATGCCTACTTTAGAACGGTTGTGTGAGGAGTTAAGTCCGGATCGGATCAACGAGAATTTCCGGCTGTGGTTGACATCGGAACCGTCGCCGCACTTCCCCGCGTTCATCCTGCAGAACGGCATCAAGATGACCATCGAGCCGCCCAAGGGCGTCCGGGCCAACTTGATCGGCTCCTACACGCAAGTAATCACGGAGGACTTCATCGAGGGCATCGCGCGCGGCGCCGAGTTCAAAAAGATGCTTTTTGGGCTGTGCTTCTTCCACGCGATTGTGCGGGAAAGGCGGAAGTACGGGCCGTTAGGGTGGAACATGAAATACGTGTTCAGTGGCACTGATTTGAAGATCTCCTTGGACCAGTTGCGGATCATGTTCGACAACCTGGAGGAGACGGCCGACGCGCCCTACGCGGCCCTGCGGTACCTCACGGGCGAGTGTAATTACGGTGGGAGAGTGACAGATGGGCAGGATAGGAGATGTTTGGCGAACATGCTCACGGACTTTTACTCCGAGGCCATCCAGCCGGACACGTATAAGTTCAGTCCTTCGGGGACGTACTACGCGCCCGCGGAGGGTCCTCTGGAGAGTTACGCGGAATACGTGAATGCTCTACCTTATACCGAAGGCCCCGAGCTCTTCGGGCTGCATGACAACGCGAACATCACGTGTGCTCTGGGGGAGACCAATTTACTGTTGGACACGGTCCTGAGTCTCCAACCGAGGTCTTCGGGCGGCGCGGGCAAGTCGTGGGACGACGAGCTCGCAGAGGTCTCTGCGGATATTGAAGCGAGACTCCCGCCAGCCTACGACATTGAATTAGCTCTCATCCAATTTCCCGTCAGATAGACGAGGCCATGAACACCGTCTTGACACAAGAACTTCAAAGATTTAACAACTTAACGATTATGATCGAGGGCCAGCTCAAGGAGGTGCAACGAGCGTTGAAAGGTTTGGTGGTCATGTCCGGCGACCTGGAGGCCATGGGCAACAGCATGGTGACGGGCCGCGTCCCGGGCGTGTGGAGCAAGGCCGCGTATCCGCCGCGCAAGCCCCTGGGGAGCTGGACGTTGGACCTCATCGAACGTCTGAAGTTCCTCCAGGACTGGTTCGACGCCCTGGCGGCCCCGAACACCTTCTGGATCTCGGGCTTCTTCTTCACGCAAGCGTTTATCACAGGTACCTTACAAAACTACGCGCGGAAGTATAAACTACCCATCGACCAGGTGGCGTTCGACTACGCTATTTTGAGGCCAGATGAAGAAGCAAAAGCCCTCGCGGAGAAGACGCCCGACGGGTCGGTGTGTCGCGGGTTGTTCTTAGAGGGCGCGCGGTGGGACATCGAGAACCACGTCATCGCGGAATCAAGAGCAAGAGAACTGCACACGACGGTGCCCATGTTCCACATGATCCCCAAGCTGAAGGGCGACATCACCGAGGTCATCGGCCGGCCCGAGCTCTACACGGGCACCCTTTCTGGCACGGCCCACGACTACCAGGTGCCCGTGTACAAGGAGAGCGCGCGCGCGGGCGTCCTCTCGACGACGGGGCACTCCACGAACTTCGTCATGTTCATCCGCGCGCCCATGGCGGCGGAGCACACGCAGCAGTACTGGATCAAGCGCGGCGTCGCCATGCTCTCGCAGCTCGACGACTAGCGCCTGTGTAAAATTCGC
>Ga0257132_1000075_pt1 | contig 11119 bp, 7 predicted proteins | sample LP_J_2015_P26_10_FD_194405 | JGI IMG/M metagenome (GOLD analysis project Ga0257132, IMG submission 194405) | Metatranscriptome of marine microbial communities from Northeast Subartic Pacific Ocean, Canada - LP_J_2015_P26_10m (Metagenome... | ecosystem: Environmental > Aquatic > Marine > Oceanic ... | reverse complement strand
TTTGTAAAAGAAAAACTGTTGATTGTCCCAACGCTTGATAGTGACAGTTCCGAGTATTTGTCATTTTGTGGAATAAAGTTTAATGATTTTCTTCACAACCATTGAACCTTGCGTATGACTTTCTATATTTACAAGTAAGCAAACCAAACTAGACAATTCTGGAGATATTCCTTGGGTAATAATCGAAACATAGCATTTTGGGTAGTTCTGTTCCTTTTAATTGTTGTATTATTCAACGTATTCAGCACTGGCAGCAGTAGTATGCAAAGCCGTGAAGTGCCTTTCTCAGAGTTTGTTAACAACGTGACTGGAGGAGAAATCAGAGCGGTGACCCTGGACGGGGAAAAAGTGCGGTTTACGGGGCCCGATAATAGAGAGCAGTTTACTATTCGACCTGGTGATGCTGATGTTACCAATTTATTGATTGCAAACGATGTTGCAATCAGAGCTGAACAACAGGAAACGTCTGGGCTTCAATCCTTTTTAATGACCGTGTTTCCATTCCTTTTACTGATCGGTGTTTGGATCTATTTCATGAACCGAATGCAAGGTGGTGGTAGAGGTGGAGCGATGGGGTTTGGCAAATCCAAAGCAAAGCTGTTAAACGAAAAACAAGGCAGAGTTACCTTTGATGATGTGGCGGGTATAGACGAAGCTAAAGAAGAGCTTGAAGAGATTGTGGAGTTTCTAAGAAATCCACAAAAATTCAGTAAACTTGGAGGTAAAATACCCACTGGCGCATTATTAGTTGGACCACCGGGTACCGGTAAGACTTTGTTAGCTAGAGCAATAGCAGGAGAGGCTGGCGTTCCGTTCTTTACAATTTCAGGTTCGGATTTTGTTGAGATGTTTGTTGGTGTAGGCGCTTCTCGTGTGCGTGACATGTTTGAGCAGGCGAAAAAGAACGCTCCGTGTATTGTATTCATAGATGAAATCGACGCAGTGGGACGCAACCGTGGAAGTGGATACGGTGGCGGAAACGATGAGCGCGAACAAACCCTTAATCAGCTTCTGGTTGAAATGGACGGGTTTGAGGCCAACGAAGGTGTAATTATATTGGCTGCTACAAACCGACGAGACGTTTTAGATCCAGCATTACTGCGACCGGGGCGTTTTGATCGTACGGTTAATGTGCCAAATCCGGATATTAAAGGTCGTGAAAAAATTCTAAATGTGCATGCGAAAAAAACCCCATTGGGACCGGATGTCGATCTTAGATTAATAGCCAGAGGGACGCCCGGCTTTTCGGGTGCTGATTTGGCAAATCTAGTAAATGAAGCGGCTTTGATGGCAGCGCGGATCGGTAGGTCAGTTATTACAATGATCGATTTCGAAAATTCAAAAGATAAAGTAATGATGGGGTCCGAAAGGCGCTCTATGGTCTTGACCCAAGAGCAAAAAGAAAAAACAGCATATCATGAAGCTGGGCATGCGGTTGTGGGGTTAGCATTGCCTCAGTGTGATCCAGTATACAAAGCCACAATTATCCCTCGTGGGGGTGCTTTAGGAATGGTCGTGTCACTTCCTGAAATTGATCGTTTAAATTGGCATAAATCTGAATGTGAAGAAAAGTTGGCGATGACCATGGCTGGTAAAGCCGCTGAAATAATAAAATACGGTGCAGATAATGTATCCAATGGGCCAGCTGGAGACATTCAACAAGCTTCAGGTTTAGCTAGAGCTATGGTTCTTCGGTGGGGTATGTCTGACAAGGTTGGAAATATTGATTACACCGAAGCTCATGAGGGTTACCAAGGCAATACAGCCGGATTCTCAGTGTCGGCAAATACGAAAGAGTTGATAGAAGAAGAGGTTAAGAGCTTTATTCAAAAGGGCTATGATACTGCTTTTAAAATATTAACAAAAAAGAAAAAAGAGTGGGATCGTTTAGCTTTAGGGTTGCTTGAATATGAGACCTTGACTGGTGAAGAAATAAAAAAAGTTATGAATGGCGATCCTCCACACTCTGATGATGAGGGTAAGGATGATGGTAGTGGTGCATCAGCACCTTCTGTTACAGCTATCCCTAAAACAAAGCCCAAAGCAAAACCAAGCGGCAGTATGGAGCCAGAACCTAGCTAACTAAGTTTTTTGCGACCAAAAGAATATTTTTCTTTTTAGGCGTGAATTGCTCCACTACCGCAGGCCAACGCGGCTTCTCGAACTGCTTCTGAATAGGTTGGATGGGCGTGGCAAGTAAGGGCCACATCTTGAGCAGATGCCCCAAACTCCATTGCTATGCATAGCTCATGGATAAGGTCTCCAGCTGCTGGACCAATGATGTGTGCTCCTAGGATCCGGTCGCTGTCTTTATCAGCTATAATTTTTACAAAGCCATCTGCGGCGAAATTTGCCTTCGCTCTGCCGTTTCCCATAAACATAAATTTACCAATTTTCACGGAGTAGTCATTTTCTTTGGCTTGCAGTTCAGTTAGTCCCACAGACGCGACTTCTGGAGAAGTATAAATAACGCTTGGGATTACTTGATAATTAATATGTCCATTTTTACCAGCAATTTGTTCTGCTACTGCAATGCCCTCATCTTCTGCTTTATGAGCTAACATTGGACCTTCAACAACATCACCAATTGCGTAAATATTTGGTACCATTGTTTGCCACTCATTATCAATTTTGATTTGGCCACGCTCGGTTAATTCAATATTCAACTTATCTAGCCCTAGGCCATTAGTGCTCGGTTTTCTCCCGGTTGCGACTAAAACGATATCTCCATCTAATTCATGCAAACTTTCATCTTTATTTAGCTTATATTTTACTTTTCCCCCAGATTTTGATTTACTAGCGGACTGCACGGCGGCTCCCATAATAAAGGAAATGCCTTGTTTTTTCAGAATTCTCTGGAAGGTTTTTTGCACCTCTGTATCCATACCAGGTGTTATATAATCTAGGTACTCAATAATCGTAACTTTTGTACCAAGACGCGCATAAACGGAGCCGAGTTCCAACCCAATAACGCCCGCACCGATAACTGTCATTGTTTTTGGTATTTTGGATAATGATAACGCTCCAGTTGATGACACTATTATCTTTTCGTCGATTTCGACGTTGGGAATAGTACTTGGTTCTGACCCCGAAGCGATAATTATATTATTAGCGTCGTAAGTTGTATCGTTTATTTGAATTTTTCCTGGAGCGGATATTGAGGCCCAACCTTTTAAATGATCTATTTTATTTTTTTTGAATAAAAACTCGATGCCTTTGGTATTTGCTTCAATCGTTTCAGTTTTATAATTTTGCATTTTAGCCCAATCTACAGACGGCGGCTTTGCTATTAATCCCATTTTCTCAAAATTATGTTCAGCCTCATGAAGTTGGTGACTAGCATGTAACAATGCTTTGGATGGGATACAGCCTATATTTAAACATGTTCCGCCGAGAGTATCACGACCTTCCACACAGGCTGTTTTAAGACCCAGTTGAGCGCAACGAATAGATGCAACATAACCTCCCGGTCCACTCCCTATGACTATAACATCATATTTCGACATCTCATTTTCCCTTCCTGCACATTATCAAAGATCCATTAGAAGCCGCCGTGGGTCCTCTAATGCTTCTTTTACTCTAACTAAGAATGTTACTGCGCCTTTTCCATCGACAATCCTATGGTCGTAACTCAATGCTAGATACATCATGGGTCGAATTACTACTTCGCCGTTTATTGCCATAGGGCGGTCTTGGATTTTATGCATTCCCAAAATACCAGATTGCGGCGGATTTAAAATTGGTGAAGACATAAGAGATCCGTAAACTCCGCCATTTGAAATAGTGAACGTCCCACCTTGCATTTCATCAATACTCAGCTTTCCATCTCTTGCTCGCTTTCCCTTCTCAGAGATAGATTTTTCGATTTCTGCGAAAGACATGCTGTCGGCGTTTCGAATGACTGGAACGACCAATCCAGTAGGAGTCCCCGCAGCAATTCCCATGTGTACATAATTTTTATATATTACGTCAGTTCCATCAATTTCTGCATTCACTTCGGGAACTTCATTTAGAGCATGGCAGCAAGCCTTTGTAAAAAATGACATAAACCCTAGTTTAGTACCATGTTTTTTTTCAAATAATTCTTTAAATTCATTTCTCAGAGACATAACCTCTGTCATATCTACTTCATTGTAAGTTGTTAGCATTGCGGCTGTATTTTGACTATCTTTTAGACGTTTTGCTATAGTTTGTCTTAACCGAGTCATTTTGACCCGCTCTTCTCGATCAGCGTCTTCTACTGAACTTGGCGCGCGAGAAATTGAGCTCTTTTCTGTTGTCTCAATCGCAGCAGACTGTACAGCTTTCAGGACATCATTTTTCATTATCCGGCCATCTTTTCCAGATCCTTCAATTGCATCGGCTGAAATTTTATTTTCAGCCATCAACTTTTTCGCAGAAGGAGCGTTCTCGATGTTGGGGTTTTGATTAATAGATTTTGCTACTGTATTGGGTTCGAAAACATTGTTATCTTTTTTTGTAGCCAGTTTTTTCTCATTTTTTGATTTTTCAATGCTGCCCTCACTAATTGTTGTGAGCAATGCATCCATATTAACAACACTCCCCTCCTGGGCTACTATCTCACCCATGACCCCAGCGACAGGGCTTGGCACTTCAACTGTTACTTTGTCGGTTTCAAGTTCGCAGAGCATTTCATCCATATTTATTTTATCACCAGGCTGCTTGAACCAAGTTGCAACTGTTGCTTCTGTTACGCTTTCACCAAGAGTAGGAACTCGTACATCGGTCATTATTTGATTTCCTTTAAATTTAAAGCTTCATCAACAATCGATTTTTGTTGTTCTTTGTGTTGACTTGCCAGTCCTGTAGCCGGAGAAGCACTCGCTGGCCTACCAACAAAAATTGGTCTTTTGGACTTAGCTTTCATCCTACTTAGAACCCACTCAATATTTGGCTCCATAAAAGACCATGCACCTTGGTTTTTGGGTTCCTCTTGGCACCAGATCATCTCTGCATCTTTGAACCTCTCAAGTTCTTTAACTGCTGACATTGCTGGAAAAGGATAAAATTGCTCAAACCGAAGTAGATAGATATCGTTTATTTCTCGTGCGTCTCTTTCTTCTAATAAATCGAAATAGACTTTTCCTGAGCACATAACCACACGCTTTATATCTTTATCTTTGACCAACTTGGCGCTTGAGTTTCCCTTTTGCGCATCATCCCATAAAACACGATGGAAGGATGAGCCATTTGTGAAATCTTCAACTTTAGATGTACAGAGCTTATGCCTAAGAAGTGATTTTGGAGTCATTAATACAAGTGGTTTTCGAAAATCGCGATGTACTTGCCTTCTCAAAATATGAAAGTAATTGGCCGGTGTGGAGCAATTGGCTACGATCCAATTATCTTGGCCACACATTTGCAAAAACCGTTCTAATCTTGCTGAACTATGCTCAGGACCTTGCCCTTCAAACCCATGGGGTAGTAACATTGTAAGGCCAGACATTCGGAGCCATTTGCTTTCACCAGAGCTAATAAATTGATCAAACATTATCTGGGCGCCATTAGCAAAATCACCAAATTGTGCTTCCCATAAAATCAAAGCATTTGGCTCAGCTAGAGAGTACCCGTATTCAAACCCCAAGACTGCATATTCAGATAACATGGAGTCTATTACTTCATATTTGGCTTGTCCTTTTCTTATGTTATTAAGCGGATAGTAACGCTCTTCAGTTGATTGATTGATTAGTCCAGAATGCCTCTGACTAAATGTACCTCTTGTGCTATCTTGCCCTGATAATCGAACAGGAAAGCCCTCCGTTAAAAGTGACCCAAAAGCCAGAGCTTCAGCTGTTGCCCAATCAAAACCTTTACCAGCCTCAAACATTTTGCCTTTAGTGTCTGAAAGCCTAGAAACAGTTTTATGCAATTCGAAGTCTTTTGGCGGTTGAGACAAAGATTTACCAATATCAGAGAATGTTTCTTCGCTTATAGCTGTTTTTCCCCTTTGATAGTCTTCTTTATTTCTATCTAAATGTGACCAACGTCCATCAAGCCAATCAGCCTTATTGGGTTTGTAATTTCGACCGGCCTCAAATTCAGCGTTCATTTTTGCCTGAAAAGAAGCTTTCATGTCTTCGATTTCACCTTCAGGTATCAATCCGTCGTTAACCAGTCTTTCGGTATAAATTGAAAGTGATGTTTTTTGCTTTTTGATGTGCTTGTACATAAGAGGATTTGTGAACATTGGTTCATCCCCTTCATTATGCCCAAACCGCCGGTAACATATTATATCTAAAACAACATCCTTATGAAATTTTTGTCTATATTCCGTCGCGACTTTGGCCGCATGGACAACAGCTTCTGGATCATCTCCGTTTACGTGGAATATAGGGGCCTCAACCATTAAAGCTATGTCAGTTGGGTAAGGTGATGATCGGCTGAAGTGCGGAGCAGTTGTGAAGCCAATCTGGTTATTGACCACAATATGCATTGTACCGCCTGCTTTGTGCCCAACTAAACCTGATAAGCCAAAACACTCAGCCACTACACCTTGGCCAGCAAAAGCGGCATCACCATGTAACAGTACAGGCATAACTGAGGTTCGCTTGTTATCTTTTAATTGTTCTTGCTTTGCTCTCACTTTACCCACAACAACAGGGTTTACAGCTTCCAAATGGCTGGGATTTGCAGTTAAGGATAAATGAACATTATTACCGTCAAATTCTCGATCTGATGATGCTCCAAGATGGTATTTTACATCACCGGATCCATCTACCGCGTCTGGTTTAGAGGATCCTCCTTGGAACTCATTAAATATCGCCCGATACGGTTTGCTCATAACATTTGCAAGCACTGATAATCGGCCTCTGTGGGGCATACCTATTACTATTTCTTTAACACCAAGTGCGCCGCCACGCTTTATAATTTGTTCCATTGCAGGGATAAGGCTTTCACCACCATCTAACCCAAAGCGTTTTGTGCCCATATATTTAACGTGCAGAAATTTTTCAAAGCCCTCTGCTTCAACTAATTTATTCAAGATGGCCTTTCGCCCCTCACGAGTAAATTTTATTTCTTTTCCATAACCTTCGATCCGCTCTTTAAGCCAAGCTGATTGCTCGGGATCAGAAATATGCATGTATTGCAAAGCAAAAGTACCACAATAAGTTCTTCGTACTATTTCAACAATTTGTCTCATTGATGCAATTTGGAGACCTAAAACATTATCAATAAAAATTGGACGGTCTAAATCTGTTTCCAAAAATCCATAGCTTTTGGCGTCTAATGAATTTCTTGCTTCCGATGTGTCTCGCATTCCAAGAGGGTCCAAATCTGCAGCAAGATGGCCGCGTATTCGATAAGCCCGAATTAGCATTAGTGCTCGAACGCTATCTAGAACCGCTCGTTGAATTGCATCATTAGATATTTCGACATTTTTTTCTTCAGCAATCTGGCTTATCTTTTCAGCAATCTTGTTAGTTTCTTCGCTTTGAGCCCATTGCCCATCTAATGCAGCTGTAAGGTCATCGTTTGGCTCTGGTGGCCAATCTCGTCTTCCCCAACTTGGACCTTCTGCATCTTTTTTAATGCTTACTTCATCATCGCCCATCGACTTGAAAAATTGTTGCCAGGTTTCATCCAATGCTTGCGGATCTTGGGCATATTGTGCGTATAAGTGTTCTAGATATTCGGCATTATGCCCTTGCATAAAAGATGAGGCTTTTAATTCCGAGTTAGGGGAGTGATCATTCATGGTTTCGCCTAATTTTTAAATTTTTGGTTTAAACAAAATTTCTGTTATATTCTTTTTAATCAACCAATCGCCTTCAACACTGCTTCACCTAAACTACCAGGGCTCTCTGCTACAATTATGCCTGCTGACTGCATGGCTTCGATTTTATCTTCAGCGCCACCCTTGCCGCCTGCTACTATTGCGCCAGCGTGTCCCATTCTTCTGCCGGGTGGGGCAGTTCTACCGGCGATAAAACCAGCTGTTGGTTTGCTACGCCCTTTTTTTGCTTCATCTTTTAGGAACTGGGCGGCTTCTTCTTCCGCAGAGCCACCTATTTCTCCTATCATAATAATACTTTCTGTTTCATCATCTTTCAAAAACCATTCAAGAACATCTATGTGTTCTGTCCCTTTAACAGGGTCTCCTCCAATTCCAACACAAGATGATTGTCCTAAGCCGACGTCAGAAGTTTGCTTTACAGCTTCGTAAGTTAAGGTGCCTGACCTTGATACTACTCCAACAGATCCTCTCTTATGGATATGGCCAGGCATGATGCCTATTTTACAAGCGTCTGGGGTTATTACTCCCGGACAGTTCGGTCCAATAAGAATAGAAGTTGAATTTTCGAGTGCTCTTTTTACTTTCAGCATATCCTGAACAGGTATACCCTCAGTAATGCAAACAATTAAACCCATTCGAGCGTCTATAGCTTCTAAAATAGAGTCTGCTGCGAAGGGGGGAGGAACATATATGACCGATGCATCTGCGCTGGTTGCATGTTTTGCCTCGTGCACAGAATTGAATACAGGCAAACCTAAATGATTGCTACCGCCTTTTCCAGGAGTTACCCCTCCAACCATTTTTGTTCCATAAGCTATAGCTTGCTCAGAATGAAATGTTCCTTGTGAACCAGTAAAGCCTTGACATATTACTTTAGTTTTTTCGTCAATTAATACAGCCATTACTTAACCTTTCACTGCTCTTACAATTTTTTCTGCCCCGTCTTTTAAGTCGTTTGCAGCAATGACATCCAGCCCAGAGTTGTTGATTATGTCTTTTCCTTTTTCAACGTTTGTCCCTTCCAGACGAACAACTAAGGGAACTTGCAAACCAACCTCTTTGACAGCAGCAACTACTCCTTCGGCGATCACATCACATCGCATGATCCCACCAAAAATATTGACTAATATGCCTTTAACTTTCGGGTCGGATGTAATTATTTTGAAGGCCTCTGTGACTTTCTCTTTTGTAGCGCCCCCTCCAACATCTAAAAAATTAGCTGGCTCAGCGCCATATAGTTTAATGATGTCCATAGTTGCCATAGCAAGCCCGGCACCATTCACCATACATCCAATTTCGCCATCTAAAGCTATATAATTCAAGTCGTATTTGCTGGCTTCCAATTCTTTAGGATCTTCTTCTGTGGTATCCCTTAAGTCAGCTATATCTTGGTGCCTGTAGATCGCGTTACTATCAAAGCCTACCTTAGCATCTAAGACTGTAAGATTGCCTTTTTTTGAAACGATTAACGGATTAATCTCTAACATTTCCATGTCTTTTTCTACAAACGCTTGGAAAAGTTGCCCCATGAGTTTTACGCATTCTTTAACTTGGTAATTTTCCAGTCCTAGAGCAAAAGCGATTTTCCTACCATGGAAAGCTTGATATCCGGTTGCCGGGTCAACAGAAAAAGAAAGAATTTTTTCAGGGCTGGTGGCAGCAACCTCCTCAATGTCCATTCCACCCTCTGTTGAGCACACAAAAGATATCCTGGAAGTTACTCTGTCCACCAGTAAGGCAAGATACAGTTCTCGCTCAATTTCGGCTCCTTGTTCTATGTAAACTCGATTTACTTGTTTTCCGGCAGGGCCCGTTTGATGTGTTACGAGTGTGCGGCCAAGCATCTTTCTTGCTTCGTCTGCTGCTTCTTCAACAGAATTAGCAATTCTTACTCCACCACTTTCTCCCGCGTCTTTTTCTTTAAAAGTGCCTTTGCCCCGCCCTCCAGCGTGAATTTGAGCTTTCACAACCCAGACTGGGCCGTCGAGTTCGCCAGCCGCGGTCTTTGCATCTTCAGATTTTATCACGATGCGGCCGTCTGAAACACGCGCACCATAATTTCTGAGCAAGCCTTTGGCTTGATATTCGTGGATGTTCATTATTTAGCCTTGCGTTGGTTAGTTATTGAATCAATGGCATAATGAATAACATAAAGAGAAGAAGTTTCTTCTGATTGTATAAGAAATTCCACAAAATGGTATTTTTGTGATCACATAAAAAAAATTAGTGATCACAAAATATAGTTATAACCTTTATTCTAATAAATTGCTTTGAATTAGTAATCAAAAAAACAAAGCTGGTTTGGTTGATTTTCTTATGAGATCAGCCAAGTGTTCCATCTATTTCTCTGCAAACTTTCACAAGGCCATTTACAGCGTCAACCGATTTATCAAACATAATTTGTTCATCTTTGCTTAAATTAATCTCGACTATTTTTTCTACACCGCCGGCTCCAATAATAGTTGGAACGCCAACATACATACCATTGAGGCCAAATTGATTTTCGCAATATGCAGCGCATGGTAAAACGCGTTTTTGGTCTTTAAGATAGGCTTCGGCCATTTCAATTGCTGAAGTTGCCGGTGCATAGAAAGCCGAACCAGTCTTCAAAAGACCAACAATTTCAGCACCACCATCGCGTGTTCTTTGAATTATACCGTCTAACTTCTCTTTTGTAGTCCACCCCATTTCAATTAAGTCGGGTAATGGTATTCCTGCAACTGTAGAGTAACGGGCGAGGGGAACCATTGTATCGCCATGTCCACCAAGCACAAAAGCTGTAACATCCTTCATCGAAACTTTAAACTCTTCAGCTAGAAAATGTCTAAACCTTGCACTATCGAGAACGCCGGCCATACCACACACTTTACTGTGGGGAAGGCCAGAAAATTCACGTAAAGCCCAAACCATAGCGTCCAAAGGATTGGTAATGCAGATTACAAAAGCGTTCGGTGCGTGATCTCTGATACCTTCACCAACAGATTTCATAACTTTTAGATTAATACCAATCAAATCGTCACGGCTCATGCCAGGCTTTCGGGCTACGCCAGCGGTGACTATGCATACATCTGCTCCCGCAATATCGGAGTAAGACTGGGTTCCTTTCAATTGAGCATCAAAACCCTCTGAAGGTCCAGACTGCGCAATATCCAGCGCTTTCCCTTCTGGTATACCCTCCGCTATGTCAAAGAGAATTACGTCACCCAATTCCTTTATTGCAGTCAAGTGGGCTAAAGTTCCACCAATTTGGCCTGCTCCTATTAGAGCTATTTTTGGTCTGGTCATCAGATTCACTCCTAAAATTGTCTTCTGATTTGGGTGCTAATCGCTTATTACAAATTCTGCAAGCCTGTCATCGCAATC
>Ga0257132_1000070_pt1 | contig 11422 bp, 10 predicted proteins | sample LP_J_2015_P26_10_FD_194405 | JGI IMG/M metagenome (GOLD analysis project Ga0257132, IMG submission 194405) | Metatranscriptome of marine microbial communities from Northeast Subartic Pacific Ocean, Canada - LP_J_2015_P26_10m (Metagenome... | ecosystem: Environmental > Aquatic > Marine > Oceanic ... | reverse complement strand
TATTTGCGGATCTTTTTTTCAATTTATTATATTTTTTGTTCATCGGAAATATTTTAAAGCTCATCGCAAGAATTGAGAGGATCGTTATTCCAATAAGCAAATTCCAGATTGTTAAAGATCTATCGCTCATGAGCTAACCTTTGATTTTGACTTTACCAATGTTATAGTAGATAAATTGACAGAAAATTCTTGAAATATAAGTTTTTCTTCATCAGTATTTGCTTTAATCCTCTCAATCCCATTTTTCACTTCAAACTCATCAACAGTAATCAACCTAGGTGATCGTTCAACCTCAGATAAAAACTTTCCAAATTGATCAAAGGTGCATTCAAGGTTGATTATATATGGTGCTTTAAAATATGTCATTTTATCTATTCTTGGTTTTGGTTTTATACCAAGTAAACGAATATCCAAATCTTGAAGCATATCAGTAAGATTATTCAAAAACGGTAGATTCGCATCATCTGCTAGTGAATCTGCTTTTGATAAAGCTAAGTTTTCTTGAAACAGGGTAAATACTCTATCTAATTGACTAGCTAGAATCTGTGCACTAATTAAATTTTCATTTAGTTCTTCTTGTTCTTCTTCCAAAATTTGAATTCTAAGAGGTTTATCACTAATTAAAAAAGAAGAACTAACCCAGTAGCTTATTGACAAGAATATCAATGCACCAAATAAAAAAATGTTCCTTTTTTCTGCCATTTCGAACCCTTATTAAAATAGTTTCTTATTATTTTTCTTAATACTAGCTTCAATTTCAAATCTAATGATATCTTGCCCTCTAATACTCACCTTGCTATGACCGACATATTTGATACGGTTAAAATCGCCAGAGAATTCTTCATTATTTCTGAGAGTCTGTACATATTCATCAATAATTTCAAAATCTTTTCGATCTTCAAAAGTGAGTGCAATACCTTTTAAAACCAGTTTATTTCTCTTATACCTTAAACCAGTGATTGCAATATCTCCAGGAGTTAAAGATCCCATCTTTTCTAAATTTTGAGCCCATAAGAATCTATCTTGCTCTAAATCTGCAAAGGATAGAATATCATATTTAGAAAGGTTTTTCCCTTGAGACTGTAATTGATCAATTTCACCTTTCAACCTTCCGATCTCAGTTTCTTTCTGTTCAATAATTCCATTATACCCTAGACTAATCATCCAAACTCTAGCGTTGGCACCCAATAGTACTGTAACGAGCAAACCGAAAAGAATCCAACGTACTCTTTCTTTACTTCTTTCGATGAGTGTCTCTGCACTTTCAGCTTTATTAAGATTTATTATTATATATTGCTTACTCAATGCTCATTCCCCCACGAATACCTAGACCAAGAGCGGTAGTATATTGACTTTTATTTGAGACTGAAATATTTTCCACACCATTAATATTTTCAAAAGGATCTAAAATGGCGCACTCAATATTCAACTTTTCAGTAACAAACTCTGTTAAACCGACTGTTTCCGCAGCACCTCCAGTCAAAAATATTTTAAGAAAGAAGCTCTGCCCTGTCTGTTTCCCATAGAACCTTAGGGATCTTCTCAAATCTTCTACTAAATTATCATAAACTGTTCGTTCGGCAATTCCAACAGAATCTGAAGCTTTACCATCAACATTAGTTCTTAAAGAGCTTAAACCTTCTTTAAAAAGTATATCTTGTGCCTCAACGTACGGAATATCTTTTTTATCGGAGAGCTCTTTGATAAAGTGATGTCCTCCTAATGGAAGATCTCGAGTGAAGAACTGCTGTCCTTTTCCGTATACTATCAATGAAGAGGATATTGCTCCAATATCCAGAAGCACCACCAATCCATCTTCTGGGATATCTTTTGCGAATGAGAATGCATTACTTATAGCGATTGGATTTACATCAACTACCCCGGGCTTTAGACCACAATCTTTGATAAGGTCCATGTGATTATTCAAAACACCCTTTGTGCAGGCAACTAAACCTACATCTATTTTATCAACTTCTTGTTTATTAGAACCCAAAATTTGATAATCTATAACAGCATCCGTTCCATCCATAGGAATATGCTTTCTAGCTTCAAATGTCATGGCAGACTCAAGTTCTTCTGAAGGCATTTCCATGGTTGTAATTTGCTTAACACTGGCGAACGAACCATTCACTCCAGTAATAAGACCTTTTACTTTTTTTAGGGTTAAATTTTTGTTGACGAAATAATTCCTTCACTGCCATAACCCAATGTGATTTATCAATTTTTTCTGGATCATAAGTAGTATTCGGTTCGGGCACTAATCTTGAACCAGCATCTAAAATTTTATATCCATCTTTATTCTTTTCAACTGCCACCATTTTTACATATTGGCGTCCTATATCTAATCCTAAGTACATTTTATTTAAGACCTAATCTTGAGTTTGGGTTTTGGCTTCACCATATGATGCCATCTTTAAAATAACAGTATTATTTGAGTTTTGTAAATCAGGGAAATACGGCGGAGGTTTCAATTGCAAGTTCCAATCATAATTGTAATTTTTATCATAGCCAACACCTGGTGAAGTATTATATGGTCCAGGATAGTTCCTCTTCATATACCCTCTTTTGAATTGAACAACTGACCCCCATAAATTTACTGTCCCTCGATCATCATCATTTCCCGTGTATACACCGCCGGTATTTTGGGGTCTAAAAAAATTGCGGTGTCCACCTCTTCCATCTGCAATAACACCATAGCTTAGTCCATCATTCCAATTATGATAGTCAGCTAAAGAGTTTTGCCAATAATGAGAAAGAAAACCACCATTCATAGCTAGAATAGCTGCATTTATTTTTATATCAGATCCAAACTGACCACCTCTTGCACCATTAGGCCTTGTATTTGCAACAATAACACTTCCCCCAGCAATCAAACCCATTACACTATTTGATCCTCCATCCATTGGATGTACAACCGCACCATTTGAATAAGAATCTGAAAAAATCAGATCATCAATCAACCATATATTTCCCCAAACTCTATCAATAATTTCAGGGTCATCGTGCCTTCTATATTCGGTATAATCATCTGTTACTATTGTAAACTGTCCATCTACAATGCCTCTAACAAGAACCTGACCTCCTTGAACGTAAATAACCTGAGGAGAATTACCTGTTGGGAAAAAAGATCTAGACATATGAACATATTCACTATTATAAATGAGATCCGGACAAGTAAAAATATCACAATTTGTACCTCCAGCCGTCCAATAATCAAAGTCAAAATGCTGGATATCTCCCGCTCTGCAAAATTCACTATCATTATTGTAGTGATTATGATAATAGTTCATCGCATTCCATTCAATATCTTCATCTAAGCCAGTTGGAGCGCTTTCATTTTTAAACGTTATTGATTCGCCCAGCGTAAAACCTGCTATAGCGGTATTTGGAGCTCCTGGAGGATTAGATGTGAAAAAACTTGTAAAAGAGATTCTAAAATTAGCTTCATTAAACCCACCTACACCAATGACTTCAGCTCCACAGACTACACTTCCATCAGCATTACTAAGGGAAATAATATCACCGCTTTCAAATAAATCAGCTGCCATACTCACACCATTAAGATCTGGCAATGAAGCCATGAGTATACCGCTTTGATTCGCCATAGTATACCCAAAGCCTGGCTCAAACCCAGGAGGGGCCCCAAAAAAATTAATCGTTCCAGGTGTAGTCAAATCACCTGTATTACCCCAAGTGAATTCAAACTCAACTGGAGGATTTCCAATTGGAGGGATATTATATAGCCATTGGGCAGCCCAATAACCACCCTCAACAAAGTTAATCTCTGTCATTATAAGAGAATCTTTTTTACCTGATCTGAATAGCTTAGAATCAGCTACAAATGTTTTTGTTGCGTTAGCACGAGCAGTCTGGGCAGAGTTATCTGGAGGAAAAATTATGGTGGAGACCGTATCTAAAATTGTATTACCATCCTCATCTTCAAAAATACCTTCATCACATCCACCCCAACTCCCAATACCACCACCATTATCAACGGCTTCTTTAGTGATATTTACCTCACCACTAAACTCAGGACAACCATAATTACTAAATGCCATATTTCCATTTGTATGTACTTTACCTTCCAGTTGATCTCCAGATCCAAAATTAACAGTTCCAGTATTCCCTGGCCCTATAGGCTCTTCAACATCCGTAAAATACATAAATTCTTCAAAGCCTTGCGGAACCATGGTCGTATAAACTCTTCTTTCGATAGTCACGTTGGTTCCACTTGTATTTATATACTCTGATATACCCGTTGAGTAAGCCTTATACTCCTTACGTGTTGAGTTTGGTATAAGTTGAGTTGAACACGCAATATCTTTATAAATTCCAATTGGCTGTCCTTTCTCATCTTCGCCATAGTTTACTCCGCTGGATAAAAGTAGTGTATCACCTGTTATATACGGTAAGGCAACTATCCCAACATCATTGAGTCCAGCCTCGGCAGAATAAAGTGCTTTCCATTCAGCATAACGGTATTTTTCCATTGCGGACTGACTAAATGAATTCTTTAAATAAGCAACTGTAAAAAACATGCTAACTAGTGTAAATAGCAATGCAAGTGGAGCCGCACTTCCTTTTAAACCTCGCTTAAGCATTATCAGCACCCATTGCGTTAGTAATTTTTGATTGTATGTAAGCAGTACCTAAAAAAACAGTCCTGTGATATGTATGAAGCTCTTTTACCGGTTGAGAAAACTCATCCATCACATCCGTTTCCATGGCAAGAGTTAGTGTCAAGTGTATATACGAATTTTTAAACAAAGAAAGACTTGGACTACCCTGCATCTCATAGTTAGCTAGAAAATCATCAACATAGACAGTTCTTTGATTTTCACCTCTAAATACCCCTTTGCTTGGAAAAGTCAATACACCATCAACGGGGACACTGTTATTGAATTTTATTCCAGAATTCTGATTGCACGATATGGCTATTAATGGAGATATATCAGTAAAGTATTCATATAAATTTATAGTAGCAAATCCATTTTGACTTCCAATTTCCACTTTTTGAGCTAGGTTAAGCTCTCTGGTAATTTCTCTCATAATATTATTACCATATTGTCGAATATCCTGCCTTACTGTGTCAGACTGATAATGCAGCATTACAGCTTGAGCTCCGCTAGTCATACCTAAGGCAATAATAGCCATGACGACAATCGCTGCAGATAATTCAACCAAAGTCATACCTGCACGGGATCTCTTTAAGATGTTTTTTATCAAAGTTCAAATACCGTCATAATAGTTGATATTTTTCGTTCTCTGTTTACACGACTAGAATATCTTGAACTAGGGGAAGAGAAACGGTCTGACCACTTTATCCAACATTCCAATTCATATCTAGTGAAATCAGTTGAACCAAACTCATTAAAACCATTTAATCTACGTAGATCATAGTATAACTTTGCTTCGATTGAATTTTTCTGATTGAGTCCACCAACTAAATATATTGCATCACCGTCAGGATCACCGGCACGCTCGCTTGGCGATAACCTTCCATCAGCAACTCTACCTTTCCAAAACTCCATATAATTCAGAAGCTCCTCTGTCGCCCGTTCTTTAATTTCTAAAGAATGTAGTTCGCCCCTAGCATGAACAACACCCATCATGAGTCCAACACAAGCAATGGAAATAACAACGGTTGCAGTCATTACTTCAATAAAGCTAATTCCAGAGCTAGTCTTTTTCATGTCAATTATAATGTGTTTTGCGCAAATAGCTTTGGGTTTTCGGCAATACTTTGAGCCATTTTCCTTTCAATTTCACCTTTAGACACAAGCCTCTGAAGATCTTGATCAAGTGATTGCATTCCTTCAACGCCTCCAGATTGGATTATTGATGGAATCTGATAAATTCTATCTTCCCTAATTAGATTCCTAATTGCAGTATTTGCAATCATTATTTCGCAAGCTGGTATTCGTCCCTTACCATCTTTTGTTTTAAGCAGTTTTTGAGCGACAACAGCCTCCAAACTCTCGGCAAGCATCGAACGTATTTGTCCTTTCTGTCCGGATGGGAAAATATCAATTATTCTATCAATAGTTTTTACTGCACTAGATGTATGCAATGTTGATAAAACTAAATGACCCGTTTCTGCGGCTGTAAGAGCTAATGAGATTGTCTCAAGGTCTCTCATCTCTCCGACTAAAATAACATCCGGGTCTTCCCTCAAAGCAGATCGCATAGCATTTGCAAAACTATGAGTACTAACACCTAGCTCTCGCTGATTGATCAAACTTTCTTTTGTCTCATGATAATATTCAACAGGGTCTTCAATAGTAATGATGTGACATTTCTTTTGTATATTAATATGATCAACCATTGCCGCTAGCGTTGTACTCTTACCCGATCCAGTTGGACCTGTCAAAAGGACTAATCCCCTGTTAATCATTGCTAGGCTTTTCAATACTGGAGGAATACCTAAGTCATCAAAGTCTTTTACTACCTCCGGAATAGTTCTAAAAACACCAGCAGAACCTTTTATTTGATTAAAAATATTTACACGAAATCGACCTTTACCCTCTAAACTAGCGGAAAAATCGATTTCTTTTCTTTCTTCAAATGTTTTTATTTGCTCTGAATCCATGCATTGCTTGATAATAGAATCCATGTCTTCTTGAATGAGAGATTCCATATTAAGTCTCTGCATTGTACCATTAATTCTAACCATTGGAATAGATCCAACACTTAAGTGCAAATCTGATGCTCCACTATCTACTGAATATGAAAGCAGTTTATTAAGGTCCATCGAAAGCTATTCTCCTTCTGGTGAACCATACCCAGTAAATTTACCTAAATCTGCATCATACACAACTTGCTTCCCCGGGCCACCGGACATCTCTTCAGTACTACTTGCTGTGATTCTTCCACCTTGATCATTTAACTGTAAATCAAAAGTCCATTTTAATTTCGTAGAACGGCTGACATCAAGTTGGCCAGCTCTTTCCAGCTCGTCAACTTCAGATGGCCACTCTCCTCGAGTTTGATAGTACATCTTTGAAGCATTATTAATATTTGACATTACAGTTCTTGCCTCGGAAGCATACCCACTTTCAACATAAGTCAAGTAAGTTGGAAGTGCAATCACTGCTAAGATAGCTACGATTACAACTACAACCATAATTTCTATCATTGTAAAACCAGAGGTTGAGTTACGTTTGAGATTCATTTTATTGCTTCTCCTTATTTCTATTTTTTGAAAAATTTAATTTTTTATTTACCTATAAGTTTATTTTACGGATTACTCGACTAAAAAGATAAAAGAAAAGAAGTGTGATTATACTCACATTTACATTATACTACTTTAAAAAAAGTATTTTTTTTGTTTGATTGAAAGAGCCCGACGAAAGCCGGATAAAATACATGCCAGTTGACACGAATTGCCCAAGTTGATTCTCAGCATTCCAATTCAATTGATATCGCCCAGGACTGTATTCTTTTTCAGTGAGCACATCAACAAGTTCTCCATTTAGATTGTAAACTGAAACTGTTAGGAAGCTTTGTTTTGGAACTTCAAAATTAATTTGCGTTACTGGATTAAATGGATTTGGATATGGTGACTTTAATAAATAGTTAACCGGAAAGAAGTTTTCTTTCTCTTGCTTCAACATCTCCGAAATACTATATACAACTGAATTGAATTCTAATTCCTCTATCCCATGTAACGTATCAATTCCATCACGGTTTGGAATTAAATCAATAATTTGAAATGAAGAATCAAGACTAGCACCAGATGGAATAAGCATGTATTCATCTCTAATACCTGAGTATATAGATCGATCAATTCCTTGATAGCCTATAATAATATCATCACCTAGCCGTCCATTAAAATAATTTGTAGCCGAATTACCTTCTAGCCTATTATCCTTATCATTTCCCAGTACATCTGCGGATAAGGTACCAGAGAGCGAAACATTATTTAAATATTGAGACTTATGAGTGTAAGGGATTTCAGGGCTATAACTAATTGAAAAAGTCCCTTCAAAATCAACAGGAAGTAGAGGAGTATATAATAAAGTTTCTCCAAAAAAATCTTTTATAAGCTCATATAACTGAGGATCACCTAATTCCATCGCCCGCCTTGTATTGAAAGCATATTCGTTATCGCCAGAATATCCATCATTATTTGGGTTGTGAGCCCACAACCCAAAATAACATTCTAAACCCATAGCTAGATACTCTTCATCATAATCATCAAGCGGCAAATCTGATAGAGGATTGTAATAATCATTTTCAATAGCTTGATTCATTAAAGCTAATAATTCAGTTTGCATCCATGGAATTGCTGGCTGGATACCATAACCATGTACAAAGTGTAAGATCTCTTCATATGTCGCATTCCTAGCTGAGTTTTGATTATATTCCACAACACCTTCCGGGAAAATCTCAGTCGAAAGTAAGTCTTGCCCTTTTATTCCAGAATCAAAAAGAGCAACTAAATAGGGGGATTCATACTCATCTTCATCGTTAAGCAAAAACATAATTGCATTACTTGATGCAATTGAATTGGCTAGTGATGATTTATTACTTCCATAGTTAGAATTTGGAATATTTGATAGAAACGATTCAAGTACACTTCTTACATGCACTACCATTTCTTCAGTTATTTGATCTTGAATTAAAAACTGGATATAATCACCATTTGGTGTTTGGACATGAGTATATCGACTAGCAACATTTAAAAATATAGAATCTATATCATTTGGCAAATCGACAATCCCTGTATTTGATGAAGATATATCCAATACAGGAAGTTGCGGAATAATTACACCATCAATAATATTCAAAGTCACAGGGACAGAAACTGGATCTGCATCTAAAGATGTGACGTTAACCGATGCAGTGTATGTACCTTCAGAGAGATCATCAGTCACCAATTGAAGATTGATAAAATTTGATTCTTGGCCATTTAAAATTCCAATAAGACTATTTGTTTCTGAGGTGAGTACCCCCCATGGAATTTCATCTTCAACAGCTTTAACCATAATACTCATATCACTAGAGATGTACTGTTGGTTTGCAACAATCTGAGTACCTTGAGAGCCATCTTGATTTTGGTAACCCACTGTTCCAGAATTTAGAGTACCGTTCATAGTTTTGTAATTGATATCAAAGGATCCGTTGGGATACAAGATGATCTGAAAATCATACTCACCCCAATCAGTAGTATTCCAACGAACAACATTATTGAACCAAACTATAACTCTTTCATCATTTGAATGATAGTAAATATCGCCTGCAGAATTAGAGTTTCCATTGATGTTATTTGGATTTAGATCATCAAAAAATCCAAAAATTGCAGGCATAGGCAAGCTACTTGATGGCAGCTCATCATTTAACCAGACTTGCTCATTCGCACTATCCCAGCCAATCCAACCATTAGCATTCACTTGTACATAATTATAGGGTTCATTAAAAAATGTAAATTCAAAAGGAAGATCGATTGTTTGACTAGCAAAATAATCGTTATGATTCAGAGAAAGTGGAATTCCTAAATCTGTTAAATCAACCCAGTTAGATGTAGAGTCCTCATCCTCGTTAGAAACTGTAGACCAATAATAGCCACCTTGGTCAGGACCCCCCTGTGGATTATTAAATGGAACCTCACCTACTAAACTTGCCTCATAATTCAAGACTGTCTCAAAATCCCCATTGTTTATTATTTCAATTACTTGACTTTGACTCTGTCCTAATTGCAGATCAAAACTAAGATTCTCAGGAAGAACAACTAACTCAGGGTAACCAAAAGAAACTGTAAAAGAGATTGTTTCATCAGAGCTGGAGATATCGTAAATATTAAGGCCCCCATCAGCTGAATTACCATTATTGTATAAAAAACATGCTGGATCAGAATTATCATTAAATTCAGTTAAACCGTAATCTGAACTAAAAGGTGCTGTTTCAAAACTTCCATTACTATTAATCGAACCACCCGGTCTATAGACGTACAACTCATCAGGGGGTCCTTGAGCATTGCCATTACCCGCCTCCGTATTAACTCTATAAATAACTAAACCTGATCTGTTACCCACAGCGTTAGCATCGTACATCCCTTCTTGCTTTCGGTACTCCACAACAAAATATTCGGAATCAGAATTAGCTGAAGCAATTTTAAATGCATTATTCTCTACTTCATGTAAGGAGTTTAATGTATACCTTCCACTTTGTGTGATTTCCGTTAGCGTACCCCAATTAAAATATTTCCAACGAGTAAAAGCACTCGGAAACTGTGGAGGATTACTATTTGAAGCCATAAGATCCCAACCCCCAACTGGTGTAGGAGCACCGCTTGAGGAGTAATGATAATAGTCTGGAGCCCCTAGAACATGACCAAATTCATGACATAGAACCCCAACATTAAAATACCAAGATTCAGAGAGCATAAATAGATAATCGTAAACTTGAGCACCATTAATAGTCACATCTTGTGAATAAAGATTCCATCTATGTGGCCATAATAAATCAGACCAATCCCCAGGTGTTCCGTATACGACAAAAGAAACTGCGTCAACAAAGCCATCATCATTAGCATCTACATTTACCGAGGGTGAAATATTTGAAGATATTGCATTTAGAGCGTTCGCTAATAGCGCATGCTCTCTTTGAGATCTCTCAGCATCACCATTATAACCTTGCGTATTTGCTGTTGTAAAAGGTTCATAGTATGCTCTATTGTATGAATCTATGTAAGCAGTATTAGAACCTGTAAATGTTCCTGGATAATGTTCTGTGTTAACTGTTAAAGAGTCATGAGATATATCAAGAAAGTAATGTTTCAGAGAAGGCTCATCTAATTCTGTTTGAAAGACTTCATCATAATAAGACCTCGGTTGAGGAAAATCAGGGTCATCTGCAAACCTTATAAAGACATTTATTTGTGAAATTTCTCCAGAACTAGGAGCATCCCTATTAGGCCTAGATCCACTATTGTCATCCTCATAAAATTTTTTCTTTGAAATATATTCATCATACCCAAATGAAAGACCGGCTTCAAAGCCTATTTCTCTAGGATCAACTGATTCGACTTTGAACGCTGAAGGGACTAATTCATTCGAAGAATTTTTTTCAGCATAATAATAAAAACCATCATTTTTATTCAGTACAATTGTATAGTTGTCCTCATCATGTAATCGCCTAAGATATTGATCACCAGTCACGTAGCAATCAAGCATACTACCATCTGGAAGTCTTATTTCTCTTGGTATTTCATCAAACCAGGTAGCACTTAAGTATGATAAAAAAGGTATTGCGACTAAAACATATCGCACAGCATGCAAGAATTGATATATCATATGTAAAAATACTAACTTATACTTCCTTAGTTCAAACTACAATTTAAGTAAGTGAAACATTACTTACTTTATCATCAGCATTCTATTCCTGCCAATTAGGGAACCATTTTTTATCAATGTACCTATAT
>Ga0257132_1000067_pt1 | contig 11836 bp, 8 predicted proteins | sample LP_J_2015_P26_10_FD_194405 | JGI IMG/M metagenome (GOLD analysis project Ga0257132, IMG submission 194405) | Metatranscriptome of marine microbial communities from Northeast Subartic Pacific Ocean, Canada - LP_J_2015_P26_10m (Metagenome... | ecosystem: Environmental > Aquatic > Marine > Oceanic ... | reverse complement strand
GGATGAATAGTAAATTGCTCTTTTCCTTTTGCTGCAAGCTCTTCGTTTACCTCAAGACCACGAGATTTATCAATTTGCTCACCTCGAAGATAGTTACTATCTCCAGGCTGATCAACAATTACCTTTCTTAGCATTTGACGTATTATAACTTCAATATGTTTATCATTAATCTTCACACCTTGCAGTCGATATACATCCTGAATTTCACGAATCAAATAACTAGCTAGTGGTTCAACTCCTTGTAAGCGAAGAATGTCATGCGGAACAGGTTCTCCATCCGCAATAACCTCACCTCGAGAAACTTGCTCGCCCTCAAAAACATTCAATGTCCTGTAATTGTGAATTAACTCCTCATGACTATCACCAGATTCATCAGTTATAACAAGACGTTTTTTACTTTTTGTTTCCTTGCCAAAACTTACGGTACCTGAATGTTCAGCCATAATTGCCGGTTCTTTTGGTTTTCTTGCTTCAAATAGATCCGCAACTCTTGGAAGTCCTCCAGTAATATCTCTAGACTTAGATGCCGCTAAAGGTATTCTTGCAATGACATCTCCAACGGCAACCTTATCTCCATTACCCATACTAACAATTGCACCTGAGGGTAACTGATGCACAGCTGGAATTTCTGTATTAGCAAAGCATAATTGTTTACCGCCCTTCATTAATCTAATTTCAGGTATCAAATCTTTACTAGTACTACCACGTTTTTTAGGATCATCAATTACAATACTTGTTAAGCCCGTCAATTCATCAACTTGCTCAGTAACTGTTATGCCATCTACAAAATCCTCAAAATGTAAATTACCCGCAACCTCAGTAATTACTGGATGCGTATGCGGATCCCAAGTAGCGACAACTTGACCTTGTTTAACTTTCTTTGAATCTTTTACCATAATAGTTGCGCCATATGGAACTTTATAACGCTCTCTTTCACGACCTTGTTCATTTAAAACTTTAATTTCACCAGATCGTGTTACAGCAATTATTTGTCCTTTTTTATTAACTACTGTTTTGTCAATCTCAAGCTTTAATGTACCAGCACTTTTAATCTCAATAGAATTGGCTGCCGCTGAGCTTGTTGCTGCACCACCAATATGGAAAGTTCTCATTGTTAATTGAGTTCCAGGCTCGCCTATCGACTGAGCTGCCATTACACCTACAGCTTCACCCATACTAATTTTATGTCCACGCGCCAGATCACGACCGTAACATTGCTGACAAACACCATATCTTACCTCACAAGTAATTGGAGATCGGACGAGGACATAATCAATTGATAATTTCTCTAGTCGGGCAACGTTCTCCTCACCCAACATGGTACCTGCCTCAAACGCTACTTCATCAGTACCTGGAAGTAATGCTGGTATTGCAAGAACCCTTCCCAAGACCCTCTCATGCAATGGCTCGACTATATCACCGCCTTCAACTATTGGTGACATTGAGACACCTCTATCTGTTCCACAATCTTCTTGGGTAATTACCAAATCTTGTGCGACATCGACGAGTCGTCTAGTTAAGTATCCAGAGTTCGCAGTTTTTAAAGCTGTATCTGCGAGACCCTTTCTTGCTCCATGAGTGGATATAAAGTATTGAAGTACATTTAACCCTTCTCTGAAGTTTGCAGTAATTGGAGTTTCTATAATTGAACCATCGGGCTTGGCCATCAATCCTCTCATTCCTGCCAATTGTCTGATCTGCGCCGCTGATCCCCTAGCGCCTGAATCAGCCATCATGTATATAGAATTAAATGAGTCTTGAGTAACTTTGTTGCCCTCACTGTCTTCGACAACCTCTGACCCTAATTTATCCATCATAGCTTTAGCTATCTGCTCATTTGTTCTTGACCAAATATCAACTACTTTGTTGTATCTTTCACCGTCTGTTACCAAACCAGATGAATATTGATCTTGGATTTCTTTAACGTCTGTTTCAGCAGTATTTAGAATATCATTCTTTGATTCTGGAATTACCATGTCATCAATTCCAATGGAAATTCCAGCAATAGTGGCAAAACGAAATCCTGTATACATTAGTTGATCAGCAAAAATAACTGTTTCTTTTAGGCCGAGAGCTCTGTAACAAGAATTGACTAAATTAGAAATTGCTTTCTTCGTCATGTCACGATTAATCAATTCAAAATCTAAACCCTTCGGAAGTATAGTGGATAATATTGCTCTACCTACCGTAGTATCTACAATCTTTGTCGCTAGCTGCTTATTACCTTCATCATCTATTATTTGCTTTGAAACTCTAACTTTTGCTTTTGTTTGTAATTCAACTTTATTATTTTCGTAGGCACGTCTAGCTTCATCAACATCTGAAAAGATTATGCCTTCTCCCCTTCCATCAATTTTTGTTCTTGTCATATAATACAAGCCAAGAACTACATCTTGCGAAGGAACGATAATAGGCTCGCCATTTGCTGGCGATAGAATATTATTCGAGGCCATCATTAACGCTCTAGTTTCAAGTTGAGCCTCAATTGATAAAGGAACGTGAACAGCCATCTGATCACCATCAAAATCAGCATTGAAAGCAGTACATACGAGAGGATGGAGCTGGATAGCTTTACCTTCGATTAAAACTGGCTCAAATGCCTGTATACCCAATCGATGAAGAGTTGGAGCTCTATTTAACATCACTGGATGCTCTCTAATTACATCCTCCAGAATGTCCCATACCTCTGGACCTTCTCTCTCAACTAATCTTTTTGCAGCTTTTATAGTAGAAGCTTCTCCACGTAACTGGAGTTTTGAGTAAATAAAAGGTTTAAATAATTCTAAAGCCATTTTTTTAGGCAGGCCACATTGATGAAGTCTCAATGTTGGACCAACAACAATTACGGACCTTCCGGAATAATCGACTCGCTTACCAAGAAGATTTTGCCTAAATCTACCCTGTTTGCCTTTTATCATATCTGCCAATGACTTAAGAGGTCTTTTATTTGTTCCAGTAATCGCACGTCCTCTTCTGCCATTATCCAGAAGGGCATCCACAGATTCCTGCAACATCCGTTTTTCATTTCGACAGATAATATCAGGAGCATTTAACTCTAATAGTCTTCGTAATCTATTATTTCTATTGATAACACGACGATACAAATCATTAAGATCAGAGGTCGCAAATCGTCCTCCATCAAGAGGAACAAGAGGTCTTAAGTCTGGCGGCAATACGGGTAATACTCTCAAAATCATCCATTCAGGCTTATTCTTTGATTCAAGAAAAGACTCGAGTAACTTCAACCTTTTTGAAAGTCGTTTTAGTTTTGTCTCGGAACGAGTAGCGCCCATATCCTCTCTTACTTGCAGCATTTCTGCCTGTAAGTCCATCGATGAGAGTAAATCACTAACTGCATCTGCACCCATGCGGGCATCAAATTCGTCACCGTACTCCTCCATTGCTTCTAAATACATCTCATCGGTCATTAACTGACCTTTTTCTAAAGGTGTCATACCAGGCTCTACAACTACAAATGCCTCAAAATACAATACTCTTTCAATCTCACGAAGAGTCATATCTAACATTAACCCAATTCTTGAGGGGAGTGATTTCAGGAACCATATATGAGCTACTGGTGTAGCAAGATCTATGTGCCCCATTCTTTCTCGTCTAACTTTTGTTTGTGTTACTTCGACACCACATTTTTCGCAAACTACACCACGGTGTTTTAATCTTTTGTATTTACCACAAAGACACTCGAAGTCTTTAACAGGTCCAAAAATCTTAGCGCAAAATAAGCCATCTCTCTCAGGTTTGAATGTCCTATAGTTGATGGTTTCTGGTTTTTTAACCTCACCGAATGACCATGAACGAACTTTTTCTGGTGAAGCTAAGGCAATTCTAATTGCATCAAAATCACTTACAGGGTTTTGGTATTTAAATAAATTTAAAAGATCTTTCATCAGTCAGTTTCCAATTCGATGTTAATTCCAAGGGATCGTATTTCTTTAACCAATACATTAAAGGATTCGGGCATTCCCGCATCCATCTCATGCTCTCCATCAACAATATTTTTGTACATTTTAGTTCTTCCTTGCACATCATCAGATTTAACGGTAAGCATTTCTTGAAGTGTATAAGCGGCTCCATATGCTTCTAATGCCCATACCTCCATTTCACCAAATCTTTGTCCACCAAATTGAGCTTTACCACCCAGTGGTTGTTGAGTCACAAGACTATATGGACCTGTTGAACGAGCATGCATTTTATCATCAACTAGATGATTGAGTTTCAGCATATACATATAACCAACCGTTATTGGTCGATCAAATAATTCACCAGATCGGCCATTTCTAAGTTCAAATTGACCTGTTTCAGAGAGATCCGCAATCTTCAAGAGTCGTTTGATTTCTTCTTCTGTTGCCCCATCAAATACTGGCGTAGCTGTGGGCAAACCATTAACCAAGTTTTTTGCTAACTCAAGTACTTCTTCATCTGAAAATGATTTTATATCTTCTGCCCTACCACCAGTTGTATTATAGATAGTATCTAAGAATTTTCTTATTTTCTGAATAGAAGCTTGCTCTTTCATCATGAAGTTAATTTTATTGCCAATACCCTTAGCTGCCATGCCTAAATGAGTTTCCAGTACTTGACCGACATTCATTCGAGATGGAACACCCAGTGGATTTAAGACTATATCAACAGGAGTACCATCCTCCATATAAGGCATATCTTCAACAGGTACAATTGTTGAGATAACACCTTTATTTCCATGCCTTCCAGCCATCTTATCACCTGGCTGTATTCTGCGTTTAACAGCCATGTATACTTTGACCATCTTAGATACACCTGGAGGTAAATCATCACCAGCAGTTATTTTTTCTTTTTTCTCTGCAAAAAGCTTTTCGAATTCCTCTTTATGAGTTTTTATTCTCTCGGCAGATCTCTCATGCTGTTCGTTTGACTTCTCACTCTTCAATCTAATCTCAAACCATTTATCCCGAGGAAGATCTTGAAGATATGTTGCTGTTATTTTACTACCAGACTTGAGGCCCTTCGGCCCTCCCTGAGCAACTTTACCAATTAGATTCTTTTCGACCCTCAGATAAATATCTTCTTCAATGATTCTTTTTGTATCACCTAAGTCTTTTTTAACTCTCTCAAGTTCAGATTTTTCGATAGATAGAGCGCGCTCATCTTTTTCTAATCCATCCCTTGTAAAAACTCTCACATCAATAACAGTTCCATCCATACCAGATGGTACTCGTTGCGAAGTATCTTTTACATCTGCTGCTTTTTCGCCAAAAATAGCACGCAATAGTTTTTCTTCAGGAGTAAGTTGAGATTCACCTTTTGGTGTAATCTTTCCAACTAGTATATCGCCAGAATTAACTTCAGCACCTATATAAGCTATACCAGATTCATCTAATTTGCTTAATGCAGCATCACCAACATTTGGAATATCGGCAGATATCTCTTCTGGTCCTAACTTTGTATCTCTGGCAACACAAGTCATTTCCTCTATATGAATAGTAGTAAAGCGATCCTCTTCTACTACTCTCTCTGAAATTAGAATAGAATCCTCGAAGTTATATCCATTCCAAGGCATGAAAGCGACCATCAAGTTTTGACCCAGTGCCAGTTCACCTAGGTTTGTAGATGGACCATCGGCGAGAACATCGCCTCTTTTTATAACATCATTTGTTTTAACTAACGGTCTTTGATTAATACATGTATTTTGATTTGATCGTGTGTATTTTATTAAATTATATATATCTACGCCTGACTCAGCTGCATCAGTTTCATCATCATTTGCACGAATAACAATTCTTGAAGCATCGACGGAGTCAACTTGACCCCCCCTCTTTGCAACAATCGTTACCCCAGAATCAATAGCTACAGTTCTTTCCATGCCTGTCCCCACTAGTGGGGCTTCTGATCTCAAAGTTGGTACGGATTGCCTTTGCATGTTTGAGCCCATAAGTGCCCGGTTTGCATCATCATGCTCTAAAAACGGAATCAAAGATGCTGCCACTGAAACAATTTGTCTCGGAGACACGTCCATATAATTTACATCGTTTGGATTTGCTAATGTGAATTCATTTTTATGTCGTACTGAAATTAAATCTTCTACAAAACTACCTTTTTTATCCAAGGCTGAGTTAGCTTGAGCAATAATATATCCACTTTCTTCAATTGCTGACAGATAATCAATATCACTTGTAACTTTCCCTTTAACTACCTTTCGATACGGGGTCTCTAAAAAGCCAAAATTATTGGTTCTAGCAAATACAGATAGAGAGTTAATTAAACCAATATTTGGGCCTTCAGGAGTTTCAATAGGACACACTCTTCCATAGTGAGTTGGATGTACATCACGAACCTCAAAACCTGCTCTTTCCCTAGTTAATCCACCTGGTCCTAATGCTGATATACGTCTTTTATGAGTAACTTCAGAAAGCGGGTTGTTTTGATCCATAAATTGCGATAATTGACTAGATCCAAAAAACTCCTTAACAGCCGCTGCAACTGGCTTGGCATTAATCATATCTTGAGGTTGTAAATTATCAGCTTCTGCTTGAGTTAACCTTTCTTTTACTGCTCTTTCAACTCGAACAAGTCCCACTCTAAAAGCATTTTCGGTCATTTCACCAACACTTCTGATTCGTCTATTACCAAGATGGTCAATATCATCGACGGTGTCTTCGCCATTTCTAATACCAATCAACTGAATGATTACCGATAGAATATCCTCTTTATTAAGGATCCTATCATTTTCTGGCTCGTCATCCACTGCTGGTATATCTAATTGATTATATTTAATCTTTGCATGTTGAATACGGGAATCAAATTTCATACGACCGACTTCTGACAAGTCATATCTATCATGATTAAAAAATAAATTTTGAAACAAATTTTCTGCCGCATCTTTTGTAGGCGGCTCACCAGGACGCATCATTCGATATATTTCTACAAGAGCTTCCATTCTATTTGATGAAGGGTCAATTCTTAAGGTATTGGATATATATGAACCTCGATCTAGGTCATTTACATACAAAACTTTAATATTTTTTATTTTATTGGCAATTAAACTTTCAATTAGTTCGGCTGTTAACTCATCATTTGCTGCTGCAAACAGTTCACCAGTTTCTTCATCAACGATGTCATGAGAGAGAGTTTTTCCCTCTAAATAATCCATAGGAATAACTAGAGAGTCAGTTGATAATTTTTTCATTTCATTAACATGTCTTGCAGTTATTCTTCTCCCTCTTTCGATAATGAGTTTCCTACCTAATTTAATATCGAACGAAGCTGTCTCACCCCTAAGGCGATCTGGGATAAGAGTCATCTTGATATCTTTTTTAGACAACTGAATCTCGTTAGTCTCAAAAAACATTGACAACATTTCTTCGTTATTAAGTCCTAAAGCTCTCATAATTATAGTAACAGGAAGCTTTCTTCTTCGATCTATTCTGGCAAATAACGAATCTTTTGCATCAAATTCAAAATCAAGCCATGAGCCCCTATAAGGAATGACTCGTGCTGAGAACAACAATTTTCCTGAAGAGTGAGTTTTACCTTTATCATGATCAAAGAAAACACCAGGAGAACGATGAAGTTGAGAGACGATGACTCTTTCAGTGCCATTAATTACAAATGTCCCGTCATCAGTCATCAGGGGCATTTCACCTAAATATACATCTTGCTCCCTCACTTCTTTTACTGGCTTAATTTTACCACTTGCTTCTTTATCATAAATAACCAATCTTACTTTAACGCGAATAGGTGCTGCATATGTTTGTCCGCGTAACTTACATTCTTGCACATCAAAAACTGGCTTACCTAGTCTATAACTGACATATTCAAGTGAAGCGTTACCAGAATAACTTACGATTGGAAATACAGTTTTAAATGCTGAATTTAAACCTACATCTTTTCTATCATCAACTGGGATACCTTGTTGGAGAAACTTGTTATAAGAATCCAACTGTATTGATAATAAATAAGGAACATCAAGGATTGTGGGTTGCTTTCCAAAATCTTTTCTTATTCGTTTTTTCTCAGTAAATGAGTAAGCCATTCAATTTCACCTTATAGGATGTCAAATAATTTTCTAACCTAATTCTATTAATTAATACTAAAATTTAAACTACATGGATAAACCAAAATTTATCCATGTAGATTCAAATCTAAGATTATTTTAGCTCTACAGAAGCACCAGCTTCTTCTAATTGTTTCTTAGTTTCTTCCGCTTCGTCTTTGGTTGCGCCTTCCTTAACTGTTGATGGTGCACCTTCAACCGCATCTTTAGCTTCTTTAAGACCAAGACCAGTTATTGTTCTAACTGCTTTAATGACCGAAACTTTATTTTCTCCAAAGCTGGTTAAAACGACATCAAATTCGTCTTTTTCAGCAGCCGCACCAGCATCTGCAGGAGCAGCGCCACCAGCAACAGCAACAGGAGCTGCCGCAGAGACACCCCATTCTTCTTCAAGCATTTTTACAAGCTCAACGACTTCCATGATGGATTTTGAGCTTAATTCTTTAAGTAAATCTTCATTTGACATAGCCATGTCTTCATACCTCTTTAATTTATGATTACTAAGTTATACTGATTTAAAAATTTATTTATCTTCCCTGCATTAACTCTAATTTTCCGCTTGCGTACTTCGAGCAGCCAATGTCCTTGCAAACATAGCTGGCGGTTCATTAAGAGTTCTTGCTAGCTGCATCAACGGAGTTACCAATAAGCCAAGTAACATTGCTCGAGCCTGATCATGAGTTGGCAATTCTGCCAATTTAACCAGATCGGAGGCTGGAAGTAACTGTCCACTTAAAGCTAATGATACTGCCTTTAGAGCATCATGCTCTTTAGCAAAATCATTTATAACTCGTGCTGCTGCACCAGGGTCATCCTTTGCAAATGCCAGCAAAATAGGGCCTTTTAGAGTATCTTTTAAACACTCAAAATCAGTCCCCTCAATAGCTAAACGTGCCAATGTATTCTTCACAACACGAAGATATACACCCGAATTACGAGCTTCTGTTCGTAATTCTGTCATGTCTGCTACAGATAGACCTCTATATTCAGCCGCAACGGCTGTTATAGATTCTTCTGCTACTGCATTCACCTCTTTGACAAATAATTTTTTGTCTTCGAGTTTTAACGCCATGAATTTCTCCTGGCTTTTTAGTCACAATTTAGATAGAAACTTTTTCTATCCCCCTTTTTTTACACCATTTATATTTATGTTGAATCTAAAATACAAACAGTTCATCGAGATAGTGACCTCCTCAATACATGAATCAGTTAACACCATCTGCGTAGGAAATTAAGACTTAATACTCTCAGTCACCTACGGTCTTCGACTAACAACAAATTAAATAAAAGTAACTTTTACTCAATCCGCTGCTTTTACTAATAACCAAAAGGTTATCAATAAAAACTTTTTTACTTACAATTCCAAACTAGCTTGATCAATCTTTAGTCCAGGACCCATAGTTGAGGACACAGACATTTTTCCCAAATAAATTCCTTTTGCTGAGGACGGCTTTGCCTTCTTCAGATCGTTCAATAATGCCGTCAAATTTTCTTTTAAATGATTACCTTCAAAATCAGTACGACCAATAGTGCAATGAATGATACCTGCTTTATCAGTACGGTATCGAACTTGTCCTGCTTTTGCGTTCTTTACTGCTGTCTCAACATCTGCAGTTACTGTGCCAACTTTTGGATTTGGCATTAAACCTCTAGGGCCAAGAACTTGACCTAACTGGCCCACAACACGCATCGCATCAGGCGTAGCAATAACTACCTCAAAGTTCATTTCTCCTGCTTTAATACTCTCTGCAAGATCTTCAAAACCAACTATATCTGCACCAGCAGATTTAGCTTTATCTGCATTTTCTCCTTGAGCAAATACAGCAACCCTTACAGTCTTTCCAGTACCATTGGGAAGGACAGTAGAACCCCGAACGACTTGGTCAGACTTTTTAGGGTCAACACCCAAATTAACTGAGATATCTATGCTTTTTAAATTTTGATAAAGCAAACTCTTTAACTAAAGAAATTGCTTCGTCAAACGAATAATTTTTCTCATGGTCAATCTTTTCATTGATTAGTTTTCTTCTCTTAGAAATCATTTTACACCCTCCACTTCTATACCCATGCTTCTTGCTGTTCCTGCTATTGTTCTTACAGCAGCATCCATATCAGCAGCCGTCAGATCAGGCATCTTAGTTGTGGCTATCTCTTCTAATTGGGAACGATTTACTTTTCCAACTTTTTCAGTATTTGGAGTTCCTGAACCTTTTTTAATACCCGCTGCTTTTTGCAAAAGAATAGCCGCAGGTGGAGTTTTTGTTATAAATGTAAAACTTCTATCGCTATAAACCGTGATTACCACAGGTGTTGGTAATCCTGCTTCCGCGGACTGAGTTGCCGCATTAAACGCTTTGCAAAATTCCATAATATTCACACCATGTTGACCTAATGCAGGCCCTACAGGTGGACTCGGGTTTGCTTGACCCGCTGGTACTTGTAGCTTTATATAACTTGTTACTTTCTTTGCCATTTTATATTTACCTTTATGAGTGCAAGCGCTTTACTAAAGCTCCTCAAAGAAAATGTTTATTCAAAAATATACTAATACCTAAATCTTTTAACCTTTTTCTACCTGGCCAAAATCTAATTCTACTGGTGTAGATCTACCTAATATTTGCACTGCAACTTCTAATCGATTCTTGTCATAATTGACTTTTTCAACTACTCCAGAAAAATCATTAAATGGTCCGTCTGTAACCCGAACTAACTCACCTGGTTCAAATAATACTTTTGGTTGTGGTTTATCCACTCCATCCACAACGCGTTGAAGAATTCTATTAGCCTCAATCTCTGTAATAGGTGCAGGTCGATCACTAGAACCGCCAATAAATCCTAAAACTTTTGGTACTTCTTTAACCAAATGCCAAGTTTCGTCATCCATCTCCATCTGAACCAAAACATATCCAGGGAAAAACTTTCGCTCAGTTGAACGTTTAGCACCATCTTTCATCTCCACAACTTCTTCAGTAGGGATTAAAATTTCACCAAACTTATCCTCTAGCCCCATCAGGGCAACTCGCTCTTCCAATGAGCTTTTCACCTTATACTCATAATTTGAGTAGGCATGGACGATGTACCAACGTAAGGCCAATTTAATTACCCCTAATATCTGTTAACTAACCAGCAGAGCCGACTAGTGTGCGTGTAAGCCAAAGGAGGAATGAATCTAGCCCCCAAAAAAATAAAGCCATCACTAACGTAAAAACAAAAACAGCAATCGCTGTTTGCGTGGTTTCTTGCTGTGTTGGCCAGACAACCTTACGAATCTCAATTCGAGAACCTTGTACGAATGCCCATAACCTCTTACCATGCATACTGGTCATTGCAACCGCAACACCAAAGCCAAATCCACCTAAAACCATGAGAACACGCAAAGGTAAACTCAACTCAAGATAATAGTAATAACCAAATAAACCACCGATCAGTAATACAGCAGCAGCAAGCAACTTTATAATATCCACAATTGTAGATTGTTCTGATTGCGTTGTTAAACTATCCAAAACTACACCTCAAATTTAAAACCATTACCACCAAATTCAGAATATTGATCTTGTCTAGAAAATCAATATTGAGCATTTGGCAGGCCAGGAGGGAATCGAACCCCCAACCTGCGGTTTTGGAGACCGCCGCTCTGCCAATTGAGCTACTGGCCTTTTAATTTCATTAAATAATTACTTAAGTATCTTCGCGACTACTCCAGCACCAACGGTACGACCACCTTCACGTATGGCGAAGCGTAAACCTTCCTCCATAGCGATCGGAGCAATCAATGCAACTACCATCTTC
>Ga0257132_1000063_pt1 | contig 11960 bp, 1 predicted proteins | sample LP_J_2015_P26_10_FD_194405 | JGI IMG/M metagenome (GOLD analysis project Ga0257132, IMG submission 194405) | Metatranscriptome of marine microbial communities from Northeast Subartic Pacific Ocean, Canada - LP_J_2015_P26_10m (Metagenome... | ecosystem: Environmental > Aquatic > Marine > Oceanic ... | reverse complement strand
GTCCTTGTAGACTATACACTCTCATCTGCATCTCCGGGCATTGTTTGTTGTCTTCTACATTTCATATTCCATATTCATATCGTAACATTAATTTTCATTACGAGCTACAATTCCTTGCCTATTTCTTAAGTATCGGTCTGCATTAGAATCGCTGTACCTGTTAAGACCCATTTGGAACTTGGCTGATCAGTTCGCAATGTTGCCAAGAAAATATACGTGAAGCCTCTGTATGATGTTAAATATACAGGGCATTCGTAGATTTGAGGGTCACGGCGGAGATATCCAACAGCTGAAGGCTCCCAATTAGATTGTACAGCCACTGCTTTTACATAAATGACAGGCATTGCTGGTAACAGCTCTTTTAATCTTCCATCAACAAGTACACCTGCACATGGTGTGCCTGTGATCATCTCTGGATCCCCAGCTTCCTCTCCGATTGGCCAGCGAGCTCCTTCAATAAATAAACCATGAATAAATGCTCCATCTTCTGGATAGTAATCAATTTCTTGGAACTTGGTAAATGTAGTGACATGGGTTTCTGTGGTCATACAATCTAGAGGAGCCATGGTTCTTCTTGCAGTAACTTGCATAACAGCAGTCAAATAAGAAGTAGGATTAAATAATCCAGGTAACCATACACTGAAAGGTGTAATAAGATCTGTTGACCATGATTCCAATTGGCTAATACGTGCCTTCATATCTAAGAATTCAGATATCAAGTTCTTCATACTAGGCCAGGCTTTCGCCTCCCACTTACATTTAGAGAATGGATTTCTTCCTGGCCATTGATTGAGGCCAAATGCAGCCATCAAATCTTCCATAGCTTGTGACATATTCAATTGACCCTTTAGACCTTTATCCAACTCGATCAAGGAACGTCTTATTTCACTTAAAAGACCATTCATTCGTTGACACTCCTGTGTAATTACAACTACGAAAGGTCCTGCTTCTTCAGTTAATAATGGCGCCGCTCTATCATTGATATCTATCATTTGGAAATTTTCAGGTAAGTTACCCATGAAATATTCCATTTGCTCCTTCGTATTAGAAGATCCAGTATCGCTACCTCCACCACCTCCAAGAGAAAGAATATTGTTGAAAATAGTGGAAGTCCAATTGGTAAGGTATCCAATTTCAGCATTGGCATGTAAACCAAACATAGCTGGGGAATCTTCTGGCAATGTATGTTCGACAAAAGCAGCGTAACCATCATAATCAAGACCTTTAGAATCAGGGGACTTGAATCCAGGACCAAGCTCCATACCATTAAATAATTCAGGATTCACCAAAACACTCAAGTATGAATTACATGTTCTTCGGTCCCAAGCATCAGTAATATGACCACCATACATAATTTCACCAAATAAGTATCGAAGATCAGACCAAGGGATGACAGGATTGGCTGTTAGGTATGCCTCCAACACATTGGCACAAATGGTCAAATCTCCAGTGTTGAAGGCATACTTCCTTGACCAACCTTGTTGTCCAAACTTTCTTCTTCCTAGAACAATAGCATGGAACCAACATAAAGTGAACAGGCATCCCTTGAATTCAGTTTTCTTAGAACAATTTTCAATCCTATCATTGGAGAAATTAGCCCATGATCTCAAGATATTCGCCTTGATGTCACTAGGTGCCTCGTTGGCAACTTTCACTGATCCTTGCATAAGAGACTCAGGCATATTTTTCCAAGAAGGCATTGGTGGAGGCTCAGCCGACATGAAACATCTGAAATCGGGATGGGCAGTCTCCTGTACAACCTCCAACAGGCGTTCCAATTGCGGTACCCAACTTTGCATCAAATGCAAGTTTTGTAACATGACCCATCCTCCATCTTTAGCAAATTGTTCCACCACTGCCTCTGCAGGCTTCTCTTGACCCTGGCCCATACTAATATTTCTGAATTTACCATTTTCAAATGTCAGGCCAAGTTCTTTACCAAGTCCTTCAACCCAAAGTGTTGGATCCACACCAGGGAACAACACGAAGAAAGTAGGAATTTGATTTGTAGTCTCAGAGTAAGCAGCTGACATGTCAAATGGCTTCTGTTCAACGAAATCACGCCCCATACAGTTTCCAATCCACATTCGCAACGCTGTTGTGACACGATCTGGTCTCATGGCTCTAAGCAGAATAAGTCTATCAAATTCATTTAACTGCTTCTGATAATCTCCTGGTAATTTCGCAGTTTCTGGTGTTTCCGAATCAAACCAAGACTGCCAGAAATCTGAGTCGCTTTGCATGTTATCTCCCAAATTGTTGAAACGCTTCATACCCTCTAGAGCCTTAACACGAGGCCAGATAGCTGCATCAAGCCACTCGTGCAATGGTCCCATATTGCCAGGATCCGGACTAATATTCCCCATCACTAAATAATCAACATCATTTTGCTCTAGTTTATTGTCATTAACCATAATTCTGAGGGCAAGCAAAGTAGTAATAGTGAGCTTATCTGCCTCAAATACACCTCTACGAATGTATTGGAATACTGTAACTGTAATAGAGTCAGTCAAAATCTTACATCTTTCAACAAGCTCTTCGTCAGTAAGATCTGGAATTTCTCCAGTTTCTTCATCTGGAGGTTTTTCCTGTAAGGGTACCAGATCAATACCACGATAAAAAACTTGTGTGAATGCGGCCAAGGAGTAAACATAGTATGTATGCACCTTGACCAGATCATTCATATAGAAGAATAATAAGGAAGATCTATTGGCTACACCTCTGTATTTCTCAGATGTTTCTTTGATCATAGCTTGTGTGATCGCAGCAGCCTCTTGTTTCTGTGCGATATCATTAGCAATCCTTTTAGTCTCTTCCAAACCTTCAATCAATGCAACATCTTCGGTGATATCACCTTCAGCAGTTGCCAACTTGTGCAAAATATTATCTTCCAACTCAAGCATCTTAATGGTGAAATCATTTTGTTGTTGTACCAACATTTCAGATTCACTGGCAAGATCAAGACGCTCCTTACGGACAACTAATGCCAAAATTTGATCTTCAAGACCAGCAGCAGTGACTGTGAAATTTACCAATGTTGTTTCAGCTTGAACTTCAGGTGGATAATGAGGATTGGATAATTTGGTATGCAAAAAAAAGCCTGAAATCTTTTGAAAATTCGACCTCAGTATCCCCCAATTTTACATACATTTTCTTACCCCTCTTGATAACAGCACGCTGAATGACAGGATTTAATACGGCATCTATGGATTCGCCAATATTTTCAATCAACATAGTATGCCCATTTTCCAAAGCACGCTCAAGTTTACGAAGTAGATCCTTTTGTCCCAAACGAACAATCTGAAGATTACGTTCAGGCGCAGATTCCTTCTCGCGTAGCCATCGGATTCCTTGTAATTGAGGATCAATTATGACAGGCCAACGCGCAGAGGATGTCACAATGGTACCATTTTCAATGGATACTGTATCTGAAGGAAGTTTATCTGCTTGCCACTTTGCTACATCAGCGGAAGATGACAACACCTTCACGGGATCACATATCTCAGACATCGGTACTTCACCCTCCTCACCCAAAATTTCTTTCATGGAATTACGCAAGAAAGGATCGAAGTTTTCATACATTAACATATCTCGGAATGGTTTCGTAAAAGGACCAACATATGAAATAAAGGCAGCTGATAACAACACATCACCAATCAATAACTTCTTATCCGCCTCCATGATTTTAATATTTTCGGCCCAGCGAACATTTTCTGATGCCAACGCATTGGTAAGACGAGTAGCAAGATCCAATTTCATTTGACCTTTGGCAACGGCATCTAAAGCCTCTTGCTTATCTTTATTCGCGGCATTTAATTCAGTGGTCAACTTGGCAAGTTTCTCCTCGAGACCTCTGACGGTTTCATTTACTTCTGCTAACTTGGCATTGGCTTCCTCTAGTTGAGCATTGGCCTCTGCAAGAGCTATACGTTTGGGCTCGACTGTAGTTACAATTTCATAGTAGATGACAATATTTAGTACAAAACCACATAAGCCAGCAGCAGCACTATTCTTGGTTTTAATGACATCAACATTGAAAAGCTCTTGATCAGTGAGAGCTTTCACTTCCTTGAAATTCAATTTGGGAACTTTTTGGTCATCAATTAAATTCTTCAAGTCCTTCAAAGTATCTATGTATTCTTTGATATTACCCAATAACTGTTTTTTACAATCAGGCCAAGTCATCGATTTTACCTTACCATTCTTTTGAACTACAACAGATGGAATAACACCAGCCAGTAGTACCATAGTCGCAGCAAACACGGTATCTACACCAGCTGGTGCAGTTTGCATTGTCTTACACTCACCGAGATCTTTGGCATTCAATGTGTCAAGTGCAGCCATAGCCGCTTCGACAGCAGGAATAGCCTTGGCTAAATCTTCTTCTGTGTTTTTTTGCTTTGTGGACACTTCATCCTGAATGACAGAGACTTCTTTGGCGGTAACTTGGGCTTTAGCTGTCTCTACTTCTACTATCGCCTTTTCCTTTGAAACTACCTCAGCAATTCCTTCCGCTACAGTCTTCTTTTGTTCAGCTTCTTCAAGCATGATAGACAAGTCTGCAGCGATTTTATCCACTGCTTCTGCTGTGTCTCTTAACTTTGTAAGACCATTCGCAAGACGATCAATGGCCTTATCTGCACCATGACGCTTCTCAGCTAACAGACCACCATACAATTTTAACAATTCTAGGTAGGATTTTGGGGTTGTGTATACAAATCTTCTTTCAACTTGTAAGAATTTTTTGGCAACTGCGTTGACCTTGGTGAACGAGAATGGCAAAAATGCTTCTACCGAATCACGCACTTCTCCTAACTCTACCTCGCTCATGAATTTTTGTCCCACAGAGAACAAAGCATTGTGAGGCCATGGCTGGAACCAATCAATCACAGTACAATTCACAATCGCAGGGAACTTTTTAGCACGATTCCTGAAGGCATCACCGACAGGAGAAAAGGCCAAGACAACATGTAAATTTAGTCTAATTTGAGTCAAAAAATATTCCCAACAATTGTTTTTATCTGGAACAACACCAGTAGCCTTTACCTTATTGGTGACAGCATTCACAATTGTATCGATTTCATCTGGTGCGAATAGATCAGGTATATCACCAGAGGCCAATAGATCGTTAATGAAAATCAAAAATCTCTCATTAGTGATTTGTGAATCAGTGAGTAAGAACATGACACCTTCCTCTTTCAAGCCAGCTTTGTTATACATAGACTTTAGATCTTCCTTCAAATCATTAATGCCATAAGTTGAAGAAATGACGATTTGAGACACAGTGAAGCCACAAATAAAAGCGGACAGACGTGACAGCGATTGTTTACCAGATCCACCAACACCAACAAGTAATGCATGGCCTCCGGAGTTCATAACAACGCGAACAATTCGAGCAATATGTTTCATAGCATCATCGAAAAGTACCAGATCCATCGTAGCATTAGTCTCATTGTGTTCATGTAGAGCTGACTCTAGAATTGAGCTTAGCTTTTTCGTGTCCTTCACCATATCGTAGACCTTGTCTTGAATATTCTCAGGGAAGTGACAAAACACAAGCAAATCTGCATTCTCGGCGGCATAGTAACCAGCAATATTAGCAGATGGGAATACCTTTTTGCATTGGTTTTGTACAATAGTATTGTATTTGGTTAGATCTTCTAGGGACACTAATCTATCCCCATACACACGTTCAGATTCATGCAGCCATAATCTTACAAACTTCTCTGGGTCAGTGAACTGATCAGGAGCTGATACGAGCAACCCTTGAAAAACATTAGAAATGTGTCTGATGTTAAATTCATAGTGAAAGTTTTGTGCAGTCTTTCTGAAGTTGTTCATAATATCCTTGTGCAGGGATACGGCACCTTTCACGACCTCGTTGACTACACCCTGAATCTCCTCACTGAAGTTTTTCAGATGACCAGTCAAAAAAGTCTTATAAATAGTGTGAAGAGACATAGTGTCGGGTAAACCGATAGCAAATGTTGCAAACCAACGTTGTAGACGAGGATTAATTTCGAAAGATCCCGCTGTTGGATTCATACAAGATACCAATTGAGTATTACTAATGTGTTTAGCATTCAGTTTGGTTAAGTCATATACGTGCTCATATTCCAAATGTTGTCTCAACAATGCAATCGCAGATTGTGTGTTGTATGGATCTACCTCAGGCAAGTTAATGTCATCAATAAAGTACACAAGTTTTGCTTGACCAGGGGGACCAAAGTTAGTACCAGTCTTCTTGACAAGAGGAATGCTCATAGTATTCATTAATACAGCAGATGTTGTGTAGAAATTGAAGTTGATGGAAGTAGACAATTTATCGAAAGGATCGAATCCGGCTAACATACCTTTGACCATCTGAGTCTTACCAGTACCGGATGGCCCACACAACATAACAGGTCTACGTCGATCAACAAGTAACTTCATCCAGAAAGTCACTGAACATGTCTCTGATGTAGGTACAGTAACGCTAGCCATGGGGGTGGTTGAGTCATAGTCCATCAAGTCAGGAGATAGGAAAGGTGATTTACTCCAATGTTCGAAGACATTGTTGTCTGGATCGTACCAGTAATCGAATACAGTGTATTGAGAAGGTAGTTTAGCTGCTTTCCACTCCCCACGCCACCAGTCACTGAAAATTTTTCTATTATCAGTTCCATCATCAGTGACAGTGAAAGCCGAACCCATAGCCCATATCATACAGAACACAAAACCTTTTTCAATGGCATCTTTATGTTCGGATGTGACTACCTTAGTCTCAAGTATACCCTCCAACATGAATAGCAGCGATTGTACATGATTCATTTCCTGCAACACAACTATAGGTGCTACATTCTTCGACATCCATTTTAAAGTTGGTGCAACGTACCTTTCGAAGCAATCTTGTAACTTCTCCTTAATTTCGTCCATATTAGGCCATTTCTCATCTACTGGTGGTTCCAACTGATCCACCCAGCTTTGAATCAATGATCTCCACTGTGTACCATCATCAGTAGAAATATACAAAATACCAGCTCTTGATACGGTAGCAGGGGTGGCAAAACGTAAATCTCTAATCTCGAAAATCATTCTCATATGTGGTTTTAATGGAATACGCTCGTTAGATGCAAGTGTAAGCATTTTGTTATCGTCCATGACAGAATTCATTGACTCGATCCAATTGGCATCTAAATCACCATCGAGCACAATCCACTTCGGCTTTGTATCTGGGATTTCTGACAAATCACGCATTACCTTAGAAAGAAGACCATCCTTCCATTCACGAGTAGCCATAGAGATGAAACCATACAATTCTTCTGTCTTCACAGATTTGGGATTGATGTCAACAACCTTGGTCTTATTTCCTTGTAAATTTCTTGATTCAGCGAGAGTTTTCCAGGTCTGTGATTTACCAGCTCCAGGGGGGCCCATAACGAAGACACAATGTCTGATGGCCAAAAGTTCCTCCAATTGGACAACCTTAAGTCTAAATAATTCATCTGGCCAGTTCTTAAGACTATAACAAGCCTTTTCAACATACTCTTCGAGAGTAGGGTCCACTTGGCGAGGTGGGTCAATGCCAGGGAATAAATCTCCCAATAAACCGAAGAACACAACTTGATCCTCACGCACGATCTTGGGGATATTGAAATCTCTTAATGCTCTCATCAATAAAGCAGTTTCGTCCATATCTGGATCAGCTCTCTTAAAACTACCAGCCACTACAAGCACAGACTTCACAGCACGAAGACCCCAATCATAATGCATTTGTTTGGATAATAAATCTCTTAACAGAGAGTAAAGAGCATAAAACTTAGATGCCAACACCTTCGCTTGGGTGAAACCTTCAGCCATTAGCATATTCTCGCAAATCAAGACGAGATCTGGTACCATCACAGTGATAGGTCGAAACAGTGCCTTTAGACCTTCAGGCAATTCGGAACGTCCCAAATAACCAGGATTCATGGTAATAAATGCGCCACAAGTAGGATCAAGAGAAATTTCATCGGATTCAATAACAACCCTAGAGGCTTCCGCTCTCACACCATCACAAACAGATTTAAATTGGACAGTACAAACAGAAAGCACTTCAGGTATAAGTCTGTTGAACTCATCGAAGCAACCCCACGATCCGGACGAGGCCAATCCCTTGAAGATATTACCTAAGCCCAAGTAGTCCATTTCTGGAGAACAGTTGAACACATAACAACACTTGGCGAGAGCAGATGCCAAATCTTTCGTTGATTCAGTCTTACCAGTACCCGCAGGACCAGCAGGGGCACAACCCATCTTCAAATTCAAGGCTTGAGTGGCGGTGACATAGATACGATCGGTCAAAGGTGTAATGACAAGTCTAGGTCCATTTCCAAGATACTCATAATCATACGGAAGAATGGCATCACAAATTACAATTTCAGCTCTTTCACCACCATCTCCACGTAAATGAGGATCCCTCTTGATATGAGATGCACTAGGTGGAGGATCTCTGAATTTATGCTTCAATTGAGATTGCCATTGAAAATGAGAGGGTTCAGTAACTCCATCGCGCACCATATTGATAACAATATCACGAGAGTGAGCATCCATGGTAATACATACCATGACTCTGGTTCTGTCACTCTTGTTCAAACTACCACCGGTAAGGCGAATCAACTCAGCAAGCATGTCTACTTGTTTTGCCTTGTATGTTAATAACGCTCCTTTATCACCCTTTGCAATCTTGTCAAAAGCGTCCTCGACCTCAGCAACATAATTGATAGCAACCGTAAGAAGAATAATTTGAGCAGGATCAGACGAATCTTCCAATTTTCCATCGTGGCCTTTACCAAAAGAACCAGTTGGTAATTTGTTCATTAACCAATCACCTCTAGGCATTTCTTGGTAACGTTTCAACGAACGTTTCAAACACTTGAAAAGAGATACCTTCATAGCATCAAGGATTGTCTGTTGGTATACCTCGACTTTGCCAACGAGTGGAACCTTGGGTTCAAACAGTACACGTTCAAGACCAACACCAGCAATCCATCCGACGGCATATGGTCTATCACCATGCTCATCCGGGATTCTTGCCCCTTCTTCAAGCATCAGATTATCAGTAGATAGAAAAATTTTAGAAGTATGTTTCAAAATCTTCTCTGGGACGGAACCATTCGAAAGAATATCGAGCAAATCAGATTCAGATGTGAAATAGTAGCGTGGAAACTTTCGTCGACGACCATCCAAGAAATCAGACAAAGATTTCTTACACAATTCAAGTTGCTCTAATATTGATTCGAAGCGACCTAGAAGACCTTCTTGATTACAACCCTCATCAATATTCTTCATACCCCACAGAGTTTTGAGCTCTCTTTTGACATTTTCATCAATTCCTTTGAACCTTTTCGCATCCTCAGGAAGTTCACGCTTCACTTCGTCGGAATGAATGAATAAAGGCTCCAAATAAGACCAAGTACGCTGAATCTCTAAGATCAGAACGAATACATCAGAAATATTAGCCAAATGATGTTGCCAATGATTGGCGTCGTCTTGAAATTGTTTTACAAATCTCGATGCCAACATGCCTTGTACCATTAACGAATCAGTATCAAGCTGCTCAAAGTCTTCCTCTCCAATTTTGAGGAGAGGCACATCAGTGTCCATATAAGGATCCATAAGCCACTCAATAGTTGCCCATCTTTCCTTGAGCCCAGTAAGCTGTGTTTCAATCTTCAATTCCTTGGCTGACTGATCACAAATATCTTCAACGTCACCAGAAAATTCATGTAAATTTAGGGCCAGAACAGTGCCAAGTTTAGTTTCTGGATCTTCGTATGGAGGTGTGAATGTTATTTTTGTAGCTTGCATCAGTGCTGTCCAGTGACGATCACGCATGGATTTAGAACCCAATAATGCAATCAAAGGGATAGTATTCAGAAAATCTTTACTAGTTTTATCGGCGTATTTGTATGCTGCCTTATCACGAACACACTTATGAAGATTTTTCACAATCTTGACCTGAGCCTTTGCTTCATCTTCCAATTCGTTGGTATCCATCTCTTTCCACAAGATGGCCTTGGAAGCTTCAATAAACTGCTGTAAATTATCAATTGCATCCCACACTTTACCAATTTCATGGAAGTCTTGAGTCATTTCTTCGATATCAATGGTAGCTTGCTTTACTAGCTCAGGAAATTCAAAAGTGTTACATAGAGATTTCTTCTCAGATAGAAGTTTCTTTGCTTCTGTACACTCTTCGTTGGCTTTAACTAACCTTTTACGAGCTTCGGCTGGGGTCTGTTCCGCCATGTAAATATCCTTCTTCTTTGAGTCCTTCAGATTTTGTGCAACATTCTTGCAGTATTGCTCGATTTCAGATTCAATTGTTACAGCCCATACTTTGGTAAATGGAACGATTTGATTGGAGGTTACTGGTACTTGTTTGGTCACATCCGCATACAAAGTAGCAGCATTCTCTAATTGATCAAGGATTTTACCAGTATCATTACCCTGCTTCTTAAAGTACAAAAGAGCACTTCTATTAGAATCTGTAGCAAGTTCATGTCCTTCTTTCTTCTCCTCGATATCAATGAGTTTTTCTTTCACCTTGACAAGAGGATCCAAGTCCTCCTTTGGAATAGGTTTCTTCAAGACACTCAAAGCTTCAGTGGAATATTTCTTCACTTCCTTAGTCATCTCCATAATGTAATTCATTACTAATTGGCCTTGTAAGTCGTTGTCCATTGCATCACCTTCATCCTCAACATTTACAGTAAATGGTGATCCTCTTAAGTGTCCTTTTTTGCCGGCAAATGTTCCATCAAAGGTGACATGAACCTCATACTTGCCGCCTTCGGGATAAGCATAAGTGACAACATATGTACCATCTTCAGAATCAACAATGTTCAAGCCAAAATCTTCGATAGCTGTCTTGACTGGCTTATCCTTGCCTGGCGTGACTGAGAATATCTTCACTGTAAAAAAATCCATACCACATACACGGTCCAATCCCACAGCATCTTTCGCTTGGATAATGAGAGTAATGGGATGCTTTGCGACACATTTATCGAGAATACCAGGACCAAATACCAAAGAAGTTTCGCAAGATGTAACAGCAAAATAACCGTAATTGATAACACTGTTTGTAAGAGAACGTCCCCCAACTCCAACTCTACCCTCAACACCTTGTGGTCCATACTTCTGGAAGTCAGGTGTTGAGAATTCAATTTCGTTATCACTGAGAACTTGACCGGGTGTTTCAATAAATCCCTTAGGACATGCGAAACGAATCGTAGCAACACTACCCGAACTTGAGAAGCCAATACCTTTTATCTTACACTTAGAACCACCTGTGATTGGTCCCCAGTTAGGAGAAATAGTATCAACAGAATAGGGAGGACCCACAACCTCTGCAACCTTCAAGTAATACACATCACCAAACCATCGATTCGCCCAACCACCAAACATAATGATTGCAGACTTCTTTGGATCATATACCATTTGAGTTTCTCCTCTAGCTTCTGGTAATTCACCAACGGTAGTAGGATTGGTCCACTGCTGAGAGCCTGTTTCAAGTACGATCATGTCGTTAAGATAAGTTCCCCTTGGCCCTTCTTCCAGATCACCCGAATTACCTCCAAACAGAAATACCTTATAGTAGGGCACTGCCTTGACTGCAATAGCACAGAAATTCCATCTAGCCTCACCAAAGGAAGTCTCTGATTTGGTCCATTCTTTGGTGTCAATATTGAATATATAGGTATTACCAAATTGCTGCATGCTATTCCATCCACCAAGTACGTAAATATCGTTTAGAACGGCAACTGCTTGATGGCCAGATCTGGGTTCTGGATGTACTTCCCCAGTAATTTCTACAGCTTGCCACTCCCATGTTTCGATATCAAGTATGCTCATGTCATTGAAATCTCTTCTAGCAAAGCCTTGTCCACCATAACCACCAAATATATAGAGTTGGGTATCCACCAAAGTACAAGTATGAG
>Ga0257132_1000060_pt1 | contig 12174 bp, 10 predicted proteins | sample LP_J_2015_P26_10_FD_194405 | JGI IMG/M metagenome (GOLD analysis project Ga0257132, IMG submission 194405) | Metatranscriptome of marine microbial communities from Northeast Subartic Pacific Ocean, Canada - LP_J_2015_P26_10m (Metagenome... | ecosystem: Environmental > Aquatic > Marine > Oceanic ... | reverse complement strand
GTTCCAGCCAGCCCCAAATACCCAGTCCTATCGCGAATCCCGTAATAGTCGCCAGTGGCGTATGAAGCGTGGCATTCGACTCGACACCGACTAACGCCCACATCACAAAGCCGGTCGCCAGGGTGAAGATGATGCGTTGAATCCGCCGCGACTGATGCACACTCATTAATGCAAGCCCTGTCATCAACCACCACAGGAGCACCGCGACGAGCAGAGCAAGCCACATCATGGCTGGCTCACTTCAGTCGCTGCAGTCGGCCTCTGTTGTTGACGTGCACGCTTTAGCAACTCGACAAACCACTGGCGGTTGTCGACACCGAATGCCTCCAGCGCCATCCAATAATTTGTCTCAGGATCGGAAATCACTAAACTCCTATTGTCGAACAGGCTGAGGTTAAAGATGCCGCCCGCATCCAGATCGCGAATGCGCCGCTCGCGCACTAGGCTGCGGAGTATGCCGCGTAAAAAACTGCCCTCACCCCACCCGTACTGAGCGAGCCTGGACCCTGTTTCAGCGTCCACCACCTCGATCCGCCCCGCGGGGCCATCGATAAATAATAAGACTGCCGATGATAATGTTGCAGCCGCTTGGGGTTCAGGGGGGGCATAATCGGCATCGTCTCGCGATACCGCCCACCCCCATAACAACGCCATGGCAAGCACCACCCTTGGTGCACACAGATTAACGCGATGCCAGTAAGTAGCCACCACAAGGCCACTGCCGCGGTAAACGCCAACCAAATCAACGCGTAACAACCTCTGCTGATGACCCCAACTTTGATGACGCCGCGCCCGCCTGCAACATGTCCCTAAATTGCTTGGCATTGATATGGCCAAAGGCATCTAAGTCTATCTGGCTACCCGTACTGGGATCCTCCACAATGACGCGGCCGTCGGATAGCCCTCGTATTATGAATTGTGGGGGTGCCGACACCTGACGGACCCGCCTATCCCTGACCAAACTTCTGAAGATGGTTCTCACAAAAGAGCCCTCTCCCGATTCAAATCGCGCAAGAGGCGCGTTCGTTTGGGTCTGGAATACCCCTACTGCTCCATCGGGCAAGTCCAGAACCGTGATCTCCACGCTACTGGATACTTCACCACGAATCGGTTTCTGAGCGGCTGTCTGAGTATCTCCAGCAAGTGAAGCGCCCAACCACCAGAACCCCAACATGGCAAGCAAAACCCACACCAATGGGTGTAAAAAATCAGTAAGCCATGTCAGTGGTCTGCTCATTGTGGTTAGCCAGTCGCCTGTTGACGAGGAAGGGTTGAATCGTCTACCCCGGGGTATTTCCGATTGAAGTCACCCAGCTCGATATTGCCGTGTTCACCCACCTTTTCCACCAGCAAATGTGCCACCGTCTGAACGTCTTTTAATCCCCTCAGCACCGGTCGCAGCGGACGTAGCCACCATGACCTCGTATTGGGCCACAGTAGAAGCCAATAGAGTTTCTCAGCTCGAGAAACTTGCAAGGTAATGTCCCCCGTGCCGTCAGAGTATTCGCGTAAATCAGCTGCAGTAATCTGCTGCAAGGGCAGGTTAATGTGAATAGTGATGGCGGCGCCGGTCTTAATAATAAGCCGCTCATTGGTAAGGGAATAACGCGTCGTCCTGCTGTAGACCGCGGCCAGGCCAACGATAAGCAATATGACAAACGCACTGGCGAGCAATTGCCACGCCAGCATACCGGACCAGGTCGCAACCGACTCACCATCCAAGATCAAATATCCGGTCCGAGCGGCGATTAATGCAACCAGATAGAAAGCGATGTACTTGAGGTACATCGCCCGGGCAGCCAACGCATGTCTCTCTGGCTGACCCTGCCAAAGCAATTGCTCTCCTTGCGGCAATTTCTCTGAGAAACCCAGCGCATCGCCAAGGGCCGCTCCCTGCATCGACTTCCCTTTTGAGGTGGGACCTCCATTCATATTCTAGGTTCCTGGCGACTCGGTATGGCGTACAGCGTGCCGCCGCCGTAGAAGGCGACAATTTTGTCCTCTTCTTGAAGTGTAATCTGATCCGGATTCGCCAATGCAGGAACCTGTTGAAACTGATCACTGCGGATCGATCGGACATTCACCTCGCCAGCTTTCGAAACTCGCGCCATGGTCATCGGCAAAAGGACACGCTTGCCAGAAATATCAAGCTCTGCGTAACGGAACATTGGCTCAGCCCTATCTACCCAAAGATCCACGACAGTGCCCGCCTGAACGCCATCGCAACCGAAAACAGCCTTGCCGATGGGATTCGGGTCGTTGGATACGACACTATGCTCAGAATCTACTCGCAGAGGAACGATCCGTGGCCGTCCATCGACGGTCAAATCGGGTTGTTCAGCGCGTTGTGCCCATGCCGCTGGTCCTAACCCATCTACCATGGGGTCACCAAGCGGTTTCAGCGGAGCACCATTCGCGTTGTAAAGAGGCTCTGCATTGATCGCGTACTCAGGGGCGTCAGGTCCAGGCCTCACTCGATCACCCTGACCATGAGCTTTTCGATAGGTCTTGGGTTTTGGAATGCCGCCCACCCCTCTCGCGGTTTCACCATTATTGAGCTGCAGTGGCCAGCCCTCTCGCTTACCTTCGCGGTGAAGGTGGAGCACTAGGCCAATGAAAAACAGCCAGAATAGTGTGAATAAAATTGACGTGAGATCTACAAAAGATGTTGCGTCGCTCATTTAACAATCCTCCATATGTGAAAACTAGTTCGGAAAATCCACCAAATTAAGGCCGTCTCTGGATTCTGCAGACGTTGTGACGCGTCTAGCCAACGGACCAAGTGACGCAAGCGCCACAAATAGAAGTGCAATTTCGAAGGCATAGACCGATAGATACCCTGCGGCGGGAGACCGCATCGCAATACCTAAAAGTCCCATTTCCCCCCAGTTGCTTACCAAATCACGGATAGCACCGCCTGAAAAAACCGCGACGCCGGTAGCGGTAGCCTGCACCGCTCCCCAGGCGCCAAGGGTCATACCCGCCATGTCTTTACCGCCGAATACCATTGCGGCGGTGAGCATCCCCACCGCAAACAGTCCGTGCCCAAATCCGATTAATACGGCACCCATCTGAAATAGCCGCGTCGAGTCAAGGAGAGCGGAGAAGCTGACCGCAAAAAAAGCGGCAACGCCCACTAAAACTCCCAGCGAGGCAATGAGAATGGGGTCAGTGCCACGGCCTAAACTTCTTGACGTCATCAGCAACGCTAACACCATACCTCCCGCAAACATTGCGGTGAGTAACGTCGTGCCGCTCACTGAGAGCCCAAGAATTTCGGCCCCATAGGGCTCCAGTAGAATATCTTGCATCGCAAACGCAACGGTCCCGATGCCGAGGGCAATCAGCAGTCTGCCAGCCCGCGGTAATTCGATGAATTTTTGCCAAGCCTTAAAAAACGAGGGCCGCGAGCGGTCATGCGTAGTCAGGTCTGGCCGGCGAGTCTCCTGTCTCCACATCGCGAATACATTGAGGCCAAGGGTGACCACTGCAGCACCCTGGATCACCCGGATCAGCCGGATGTAGTCAAAGTCTGCCAGTAGGAAAGCAAAGATCAGGGCACTGCCAATCATCCCAACGAGCAACATCAGATAGAGCAGCGCGACAACTCGAGGCCTAGTCTCTTCAGTGGCCAAATCGGTAGCCAGTGCCAAGCCAGCGGTCTGGCTGGTGTGCATCCCCAATCCAGTTAGTAAAAATGCGCCCATGGCCGCCAGCGGGCCCAGAATTGCGGGACCAGAATGTGGCTCCGTCATGAGGATCAGCGCAAAGGGCATGAAGGCGAGCCCACCAAATTGCATCAGCGTCCCTGACCACAGGTAGGGCACTCTTCGCCATCCGAGGTACGAGCGGTGATGGTCGGATCGATACCCGATCAAAGCCCTTGCTGGAGCCATCAGCAAAGGAATGGCGAGCATCAGCGAAACAATAGATGCCGCCTGCCCCAGCTCCACCACCATGATACGATTCAGTGTCCCCGTCAGTAATACAATCGCCATCCCCACTGACAGTTGAAACGCAGAGAGGCGCCATAGCCGAGGCAGCGTCAACTCTTTCGTGGCAGCATCCGCAAAGGGCAACCAGCGGTGACTGAGGTGCCCGAAGCGGCTCCTCGCGCTGTCAGCGGATTGAGTCATCTCCGCGTGAGCTCCAGCGCATGGGATTTGTAGAAACCAACATCGACTCGATGCGAGCGTCCCATCTCCCAATCCTGCATCATTCCCGCGTCTTGCAAGTGGCGACCTAAGCCCTTCGGTGACACCGGCTCAATTGCCGGTGCTCGGTCGGCTCGAGGAAAAAAGCGTCCCGCTGCATGCATCAACGCCAGCAGCGGCGTTTTAGGGGCAAACGTAAAAACCATTTTCCGATTAATCTGCTTTGCCATCGCCTCTAGGGTCTGCACCCCATCGGCCACGTCGTAGTGGATCAACGAGTCCATCGCGACAGCGTAATCAAACGTTCCCAGATCCATGTCGCGCATGTCTCCGACAAGAAACGTCACATCGAGGCCCTGATCGAGCTCGCGAAGACGCTCTTTTGCTAAATTGACCAGTGTCGGAGATAGGTCGACCGCTACCACCTCGGCACCCCTCTGGGCTGCCTCAATGGCCAGCATCCCCGTGCCGCACCCTGCATCGACCAGCTTACTCCCACTGAGGTCGTCAGGTAGCCAACTCAACAGTGTGTCTCGCATCCCGTCTCGACCGCGCCGAACCGTCCGCCTAATGCGGCTTACTGGCGCATCAGAGGTGAGTGCGGCCCAAGCGTCGGCGGCAGTGCGATCGAAATAGGTTTCGATCTCATCTCGACGTGTTTCATAACGCGCTGAGTCCATCAATCGAATCCTAAGAAGTCAAACAGGTCGCGATCTTTCATGGGCTCGCAGGGCAATGGCTCAGTGCCGTCCCACATCTGCTGCGCCAGCGACATGTATTCGTCGCAAACCTCAGTTAATCCTTCCTCGCCTGACAACTCGAACAAAGTCGATTTTTTCAATCGACTGCGGCGAATCACGTCAAGATCGGGAAAGTGTGCCAGGCGCTTTAACCCAACGGCCTCGTTGAAGCGATCAATCTCGTCAGTGTTCGCACTGCGGTTGGCAATGACACCACCCAAGCGGACAGCATAATTTTTTGATTTTGCTTTAATCGCCGAGGCGATCCTGTTCATCGCAAAAATGGAGTCGAAATCGTTTGCAGTGACGACCATCGCTCGCTCCGCGTGCTGCAGAGGTGATGCAAATCCGCCACACACGACATCGCCCAGCACGTCGAATATCACCACGTCGGAGTCGTCTAATAAATGATGTTGCTTGAGCAGCTTGACCGTCTGGCCTACAACATAACCACCACAACCAGTGCCGGCTGGCGGTCCTCCCGCCTCGACACACATTACCCCGTTGTAGCCCTCAAATACGTAGTCTTCGGGACGTAATTCCTCGGCATGGAACTCCACTGATTCCAGCACATCGATGACCGTAGGCATCAGCGCCTTGGTCAGTGTAAAGGTCGAGTCATGCTTGGGGTCGCAGCCGATTTGGATGACCCGTTTGCCCAACTTAGAAAACGCCACTGACAGATTAGAAGACGTCGTACTTTTACCGATCCCTCCTTTTCCATAGATGGCGAATACTTTCGCGGTTGTCTGCATCAGATCCTCTTCAAGATGAACCTGAAGGCTCCCCTCGCCATCGCCGACATTGCTACCCGGATCAATTTGTGAAATCGGAATATGTTGCTTTGGTGAATTCATGCTGCCACCTCTCCTGTCACGCCCTCAAGGAAATCCTCGAGGTCTTCTCCTGCCCTTCTTAGGGCGTCGATGCTGTCATCGTCTGCCCCCCAGTAATCTCTTTCTTGTGCTTCAATCAGACGATTGGCCAGCCGTGATGCTGAAACCGGATTGAGTTTCGCCAAGCGATCTCGCATCTGCTCATCCAAGACAAACGTCTCTGATAACTGCTTGTATACCCAAGGGGATACATCACCCGTTGTCGCCGACCAACCCATTGTATTGGTGACGTGCGCTTCAATCTGCCTTACCCCTTCATAGCCATGATCCAACATCGATTCATACCACTTGGGATTCAACAGCCGCGTTCGAGTCTCTAGTGCCACTTGTTCGTTGAGCGTTCGTACTCGACCCGCTCCACCGGTCGTATGGTCGGCGATATAAACCGGCACTCGTTCGCCACGAGCCCGGTGAACGGCACTACTGATGCCACCAAGCGTGCCGAAATAATGATCAACCGTCGTAATGCCTAGCTCGACTGAATCAAGGTTTTGATAGGTGAGCTCGACGTCTTTGAGAACGCGATTGAGTAGGTTTGATTGCTGACTCACCTTGCCGTGACGGTCATAGGCAAAACCTTTCCGTTGGGTGTAGCAGTCTGCGAGCTCGTCTTCCTCTTCCCAGCGACCGCTATCGAGCAAGTAGTTCACATTAGAGCCGTAAGCCCCTTCTGCATTACTAAAGACTCTCAGTGCCGCGGCTTCAATATCGCCACCGTGCTCTGCCTGATAGGCTAGTACATGTTTGCGTACAAAATTCTCTTCGGGATCCTCGTCCGCGGTAGCCGCTAGCCAAGTGGCCTCTGCCAGCAATTGTGTTTGCGTTGGTAGCAAATCGCGGAAAATGCCTGACAACGTCACCAGCACGTCAATGCGCGGCCTGCCTAGGGACGCCAACGGGGTCAGCTTGGCACCGACCACACGTCCGTAACTATCTTGTCGCGCCTCAGCGCCCAGCAGCGCCAGCGCCTGAGCAATACTCACGCCCTCGGTTTTCAGATTGTCAGTGCCCCATAGCACGAGCGCTACCGACTCCGGTAAGGACCCCGTCTCTGACTGATGCCGGGCCAGCAATTGATCGGCCTGTCGATGACCCTCTGCTTGCGCAAAACCGGCGGGCAATCTATAAGGATCGAAGCCGTGGACGTTGCGCCCCGTCGGTAAAATATCCGGCGACCGCAGTACATCTCCACCCTTCACCGGCGAGATAAAGCGACCATCCAGCGCTCTTAATAACGCCTTCAACTCGTGGTCCTGTTCAAGAATATGGTAGGCGTCGCGAAGCGTTGTCGCTAAGGTCTCCGTATCGTTTTCTTCGGACTCTGGCATATGCTCCGCCAGTAAATCGGGCAACGCCGACGGTTCGCCATCTTCAATCGCCGAGGCCAATTGCGCCGGGGATACCGGTTGCGCGCCACCCGCTTCGGCCATTGCGCTCACCAATTCAGCTCGGTCGGCTGGCTTCATTGGCTCACCGACAACATGTAGGCCAAAAGGAATCAGCGCCTGTTCGATTTCATCAAGGCGATCGCGCAGTGCCATCATGTTGGTTGACCACTGCTCAAGCGGCCATTGAGTACCCTCTTCACACAACTCACACTGCGCCGCAATCGCCAAGACCGTATCGACCATGGTTTTTTCCGCGTCTTGCGCCATCTCGGCGGGTCGTTGCCGCCAGTGATCAATCGAGGCGCGAAGATCAACATAATGTCGGTAAAGATCCGAATGCGTTACAGGTGGCGTGAGATAACTGACGAGTGTCGATGCCGCACGACGCTTGGCAATCAACCCCTCGGAGGGGTTGTTAGCCGCGTACAAGTAAACGTTAGGTAGATCAGCGATCAGTCGATCTGGCCAGCAGGCACTCGACAAGCCCACCTGCTTACCAGGCATGAATTCTAACGAGCCATGAGTGCCAAAATGCAATACGGCGTCGGCACCGTAGCCTTCTCGAATCCAGCGATAAAACGCTGAGAACGCATGTGTCGGCGCCAAGCCACCCTCGAAAAGCAACCGCATGGGATCACCTTCGTAGCCAATGGACGGCTGAATACCGACCAACACATTGCCAAATGATTCACCCAAAATAAACAGATGCTGCCCGTCGGTCAGCTCTTTACCTGGCGCCGGACCCCATTGCGCTTCGATTTCGTCGAGCCATGGCTCAGACCGCACATGATCATCGACCGGTATGCGGTGATGCACATTTGCTTCGGCGCCGAACTGCTTTGCGTTACCCGATAACACGGCGTCGCGCAGTGCTTCATGCGACTCGGGCAATTCGACGTGGTAGCCGTCTTCGCGCATGCCGCGCAGGGTATTAAATAGCGATTCAAAAACGCTTAAGTGTGCTGCGGTGCCCGTTGCGCCGCTGTTCGGCGGAAAATTGAACAACACAATCGCCACTTTACGTTCTGCTTTTGACGACCGCCGCAACGACACCAATCGCTCAACTCGGTCAGCCAATCGGACGACACGCTCTGGATGCGGCTGCATGTCGGATTGTCCATTAGTCGCCACATCGGACCGGCCACCGAAGACCATGGCACCAGTCGCGCCATCCAGCTCTGGAATCGCAACCATCATCGTTGCCTCAACCGGCATCAACCCAGTCGTTGACGCTTCCCAGTCTTGCAGGCTCTGAAATTCCAGTCCCTGAACGGCCAAATAGGGGACGTCTAACTTCTCCAGGAGCTCTTGCGCGGCATCCGTGTCGTTGTACGCAGGCCCCCCAACTAACGAGAAGCCGGTCAGCGAGATCACGGCATCGACAATCGGCTTCCCCCGATCCATGAAAAAAAGCGTCCACCGCAGGTCGCGCATCAAGACCTGAAGCAAACGCGGGGATCACGTGCAATCCGCGCCCTTCCAATGACTCGATCACCGCGTCGTAATGGCCGCTATTTCCAGACAGGGCATAAGATCGCATCAACAACAAACCCACCGTCCCGGTTTTTTTCTTTTTTGACAACCGCGGCAACTTAGCAGGATCATCGGTGATTCGATTCGGCAAGCTCTTGTGGTAGACGCCCGTCTCGGGGTACTCCACAGGCGGCTCGTAAGTCAGACTCTCCTTGAGCGTGGCGTGGGCACCTTCTGCATAACGTGAAATCAAAAACGCCATCATGCGGGCCAGATTCACTTCTGATCCCGCCAGCCAATACTGCAAAGTCAAAAAATACGCTCTCACGTCTTGTGCGGTGCCCGGTATGAACCGTAACAGGCGTGGTAAGCGACGGAGCATCGTCATTTGTTGCGCGCCTGCTGGTCGCTTTGACTTATCACCGCCACCCCGCATCCGCTTCAGCAGCGCCATGGCGCCCGTGGCTTCGGTATCCATGCGGAACCGGCCCATGCGCGTAAAACGCATAATTTCGGGGGCCGACATGCAGCAAATCATCGCGTCACAGTGATCACTGCGGTCGCTGAGCGCCTCGCGAACCGCCTCAATATGCGGCTCCATAAACAGCATGGTGACAATGATGATGTCACCTTCGGCTATTGCCGATCGTGTTGTCTCAAGTGACGTCGGGTTGCGGTCCCAGTCGGTTGCCGCATGTGACGAGACCGATAGAGCAGGCACCTGCTTTGACAACGCATTAGCCGCCCGAGTCCACGCCCCACTGACATGGTTATCAAGCGTGACCAGCACAACCCGCAGCGGGTTGGCACTGTCAGCGGCTGTAGTGTGCTTTGGCTTCATAAAGCGTCTCGACATCAATCACGGATAAACCATTCTCAATCGCAAAGTGCTCGGTATTACGGCGCGCTTTACCCCGCACGAAAAAGGGGATCTTACGCAATTCTTTCTCGGCCGAAACCGCCCAAGCGATTGCGCCCAGCTCATCAGTTTTCGCAGATTCTTCGATCGACACCACGATATCTGGCTGGTGCGCGCCGCCCCCCTCGCCACCCAAGTGCGAGGGTGCAGCGGTATCATTGAATTCAAAGTCATCTCGGAACATCGTCAAGAGATGCTCCTCTAATCCCATAATCAGTGGGTGAACCCAGGTATCAAACAGCACGTTAGCGCCTTCAAAACCCATCTGCGGGGAGTATCGAGCGGGATAATCTTGCACGTGAGCCGGCGTTGAAATCACAGCGCAGGGTAAACCCAAGCGCTTGGCAATATGGCGCTCCATTTGAGTACCCAATACCAATTCTGGCTGCAGCGCTTCCACGGCTCGTTCTACAGCGAGGTAGTCGTCTGTGATCAGTGCTTCTAGACCATACTCCTTGGCCAACGCCCGCACGTCTCGAGCCCGCTCACGACTATAGGTACCCAAGCCAACGACCTCGAAACCCATTTCGTCACGCGCAATACGTGCCGCTGCGATAGCGTGAGTGCCATCGGCAAAAATGAAAACGCGCTTATTAGTCAGGTAAGTGGAATCAACCGACCGGCTATACCACGGTAGGCGACTGTCACCTACTGACTCGACGTCGATGTCTAAGCCGAGCGTCTCAGACACCTCGGCGATAAAGTCACGCGTGGCGCCCCAGCCCATGGGCACCGTTGAAATAATGGGCTGCTGAAATTGACGTTTTAACCAATCACAGGTGAGATCACCGATCTCGGGAGCCAGGTTCACATTGGCATCGGCATCAGGAATACGCAACAAGTCTCGCGGTGTCGCATTAAGCGGCGCAACGACATTAACGCGGACACCCATCTGCTCTAATAACTTTTGCACCTCCACCACATCATCGCGGCAACGGAAGCCTAGCTTAGTGGGACCGATGAGATTCACTGACGGCGGCTGATCCGCCCCGCGTGGCGCCTTTGTCTCACCGGGCTTTAAGGCCTTGGCCGCCAATAAGCCGCGCACCAACTGGTAAAACGTCTCGCTCGCGCCCCAGTTTTCTTTGTGAGTGTAGGCCGCCATTTCGATCGGAATTACCGGCGCCGACAGGTTGGCACCTTTCGCCAGCGCGCCCGGTTGATCTTGCAGCAGTTCCCCAGTGCACGACTCTGCCACCAACAACACCTGAGGGTTATAACGTTCACAGACACCTTCCAGCGTATTGATCACCATCTCAGCAGTTGAGCTACCAAGGTCCCGTGCCTGAAACGTCGTCCACGTCACAGGTGGTCTGCGATTTTCTCGTTCAATCATAGTGAACAACAGATCCGCATAGGTATCGCCTTGGGGCGCATGAAGTACCAAATGCACATCGCGCATTGACGCCGCGATCCGAATCGCACCCACATGGGGAGGCCCTTCATAGGTCCACAGCGCTAACTCCATGATCCCACCTCAAGCTGTCGTTCTCGCACGAGCGGGCGCGAGAACAGTCCCGCGAGATCAGCGACCTGATCAAATCCCTGTATCGGCGTGAACACCAGCTCAATCGACCACTTCGTTCGCAGCCCCTCGGCTTCTAATGGATTCGCGATGCCCATCCCACAGACGGTGAGATCAGGGCGATTCGCCCTAACCCGCGCCAACGCCGAATCGAGATCGCCCCCTTCAACCAAACGCACATCCGCAGCTAAACGGGCTAACTCTTCGGCCATCAGTGATTGATCGATAAAAGGCGTGGCCACCTCAATAAGCGACATGCCACACTCTTCACTTAAAAATCTTGCCAGAGGGATTTCGAGCTGTGAATCCGGCAGAAACTGTAAACTTTTACCCTCAAGCGACGTACGGACCCGGCTCAGCGCTTTTTGCGCTCGCGCGATGGGAATAGCCAGAGCCTCTTGCACCGTTTCGGCCGAGCAGCCCCACTCTGCAGCAGCGGCTTGGAACCAAGCGAGCGTGCCTTGAATACCCAATGGATAGAGCGCACTGATTAATTTGGCACCTCGTTTGCGTAAAGCGCCGACCGTGTCACTAAGGTAAGGCTGCGCTAATAATATCCGAGTGCCGGGCCCTACGGCGGGCAAATCATCGGCGCGCGCCGCCGGGAAAAAATCAACCTCAGTGATACCCAGCTGAGCAAAATGTCGTCGAAATTGCTCCTCGACGATATCAGCCAATGTCCCCACAACCATCAATCTGAGGCTGCTGTCCTGCGCGGCTGGCAAGTCTGGAACCATACTGGCGAGACACTGATCCTCACCTTGCGTAAACGTTGTTTCAATACCAGAACCACTGAATGCTGAGATTCTCAATCGATTGTCATGCTCGCCTTGTAATCTCGCCGCAGCATTGGCGAGATCAAGTTTGATCACCTCTGAGGGGCAAGAGCCCACTAAGAACAAGCGTCTTATGTCGGGCCGCCGTGCGAGTAACTCTGACACGACACGGTCGAGCTCCTCATTACAGTCAGCCATCCCCGCTAGATCTCGCTCACCCAGTATTGCAGTGGCAAACCGCGGCTCAGCAAAGATCATGACGCCTGCAGCAGACTGCAATAAATGCGCGCAAGTTCTTGAACC
>Ga0257132_1000058_pt1 | contig 12237 bp, 1 predicted proteins | sample LP_J_2015_P26_10_FD_194405 | JGI IMG/M metagenome (GOLD analysis project Ga0257132, IMG submission 194405) | Metatranscriptome of marine microbial communities from Northeast Subartic Pacific Ocean, Canada - LP_J_2015_P26_10m (Metagenome... | ecosystem: Environmental > Aquatic > Marine > Oceanic ... | reverse complement strand
TCTCCAACGCAGAGCCCGTGAGACTCTGTGGAGGAGGTGAGGCGCGGCCGAGTGCGCTTGTTGTTGACCGTTCGGGAAACCGGCGGCGGGGCAGCAAGTCACCATGCAAACGCCTCCACAAATGACGTGGGACAAATGGACGAAGCCGGACGTGAAGGGTGACATACCGATCAAACGGTCTGGCCACACCTTCTGCGTCATCGACACTAAGGACGGCATGGCTGGATACATGTTTGGTGGGGTCCGTGCGAAAACGAGCCCGCCTGGACCGAACAACGAGCTCTACAAGATTGACCTCGGCGACAAGTACTGGACTGGCCCGCTGCCCCTGGAGACCACCAAGGACTGCCCGCCAGAGCGCTGGAACCACACGGCGATGCAGTGGGGCAGGAACATGCTCGTGTCGGGAGGCTTCACGAAGCACAAGCACCCACGCTACTTCGCGGACCTCTGGATGTTCGACACTTCCACCGAGCAGTGGAGCCCTGTCGGCATGGATGGCCCCGTCGAGCCCGGAGCGACAGCCCGAGAATGGTCGCAGTCGAAGGCTAGTCCTGGTCCTTCACCGCGCGGAGCCCATGCAACTGCTCTTGTCGACAAGACCATGTACGTTTTTGGAGGCTACGGCGGCAACTCTTGGAGCCGCCATGACTACAACGACCTGCATGCACTAAGCTTGGAGACTTGGGAGTGGACCGAGGTGGAATGCAAGGGAGAGCCACCGGAGCCGCGTTCCGGCCATCAGCTCTGCGCCATCCCTGGCGCCCTCTACGTTTGCGGTGGATGGAACTCTCTGGCCCAGTTTGATGACCTCCAGCTGCTCGACCTCGAGACAAACACGTGGACGGCCATCGAAGGCGCGTCCGGAGAGGCTTGGGGCCCACGGCGCTGGAATTTCACTGCCATTCCGGTTTTTTTCTGTGCCGAACTGGAAGCTCTTCGTGTTCGGAGGCAACACTGGTGACCTCAACGACACATCGCAAAACCCACAGGGTACCTTCGTGAACGACATGGTCGTCCTTGACTGTGGAAGCAACACGTGGGACCGTCCTCAGGTGGTCGGTGATTTGCCTCCACCAATGGGTGATACCATGATGTCGTACGACACAGCAAGCGGAAAGGCCTTCATCTTCGGCGGATGGTCCAACCAGTGGCACGGCGACCTGTATACATGCCACATCTCCGACGTGGCTGGTCCACCATACAACATCACTTCAATCAGTCCCGGCATTGGCCCAATCACCGGAAACACCGAAACGCATATTACTGGCCAGGGCTTCAAATCGGTGAAGGGGGCTGTTGTCGTCCGTTATGCGTGCGCCAAGGGTTTCCGCGAAGAATCGGGCACCGTTGTGAATGACGGGCTCATCAAGTTCCCGTCTCCCAACTTCGAAAAGTTTGGGCCAGTGCTCAGCGAGTGCCGCGTGGCAGTCGGTGGCAAGAAACTGTCCACCGCAACCGTGGAATTCCAATACTTTTCTGTTACCGACGCGACCCAAACCGTCTGCTACGGTACTGGCCTCACTGACGGTTGCATTGCTCTCGCGCCCGTATCTTTCATCATCGAGTCGCGTGATCAGAACGGCAACCGTCGCAAGACGGGCATGGACGAGTTCATTGTATCGGTTATTGATAAGGGCGGCCTCGACGACGAAGACGAATTCTTCGCCAAGATGGAGGCCGAGAAGCGGGCAGCCGCAGCAGCCGAAAAGGAGGCCGCCAAGGCAGCCAAGGGCAAGGAGAAGAAAAAGAAACCCAAAAAAGGCGAGGAGCCTGTGGAGGAACCCGAAGAGGAGGAGGAAGACGACGAGGTGTACGACTTCGAGGAGCAAATGGCGGTGGACTTCGAAGACCTGGGCAACGGCAAGTACCTCGTCACTTGGGTGCCGTCGCGCCCGGCGAAGTACGAGATATCGGTCAATTTCTTGGGTAGTTTCGATGGCAAGGCGGGGATGCTTCGTGGCTCACCGTACAAGCTTACAAGCAAGCACGGTGACCCAGAAGAGAACTCGATGACTGGGGATCTGATGGTGTCTTCGCTTCAGAAGCAAACCAAGAAACTCAAGGACGATTGCATCACGTATCTCAAGAGCCTCAAGAGCTACGAAAAGATCGAAGACCGCGATGCACTCATTGCCGTCATGGAGACGATGAACATGGTGCAGTCTCGCAACGCCGAGATTTCTCTCATGGTCGAACGCAGTGAGGCGTGCTTCGAGCACCTGAAGGAAGAGAAGGTTGCCGTCACGACCATGGTTAAGAACCTCAAAGCAGCAGAGGACCTGTGGAACGAGGTACTTGAACAGTACCCGATAACCGAGAAAGCCATCATTCCCATCACGAACAAAATGGCCGATAAAACTGAGGTCGAGATGGATAAGTACTGCCGCAAATTCAAGATCCTGGAAATGGACTTCCGTGGTAAGCCCATGTGGTCCTACGAGGTTGGGCCCAAGGCCGCTATGGAAAACATGGCGGAGGCTCACAAAGAAGTGGAGGCCGAGAAGAAGGTGATGGGGGAGATGAACCACTTGTGCGAAATTTTCGGCTATCCAAATGCTATCGACGATGCCAAGGAGTTCATGGAAATGCTCGATGGGTACCTCACCAGCATGGAGCAACTGTGGGGCGTCATCGACGACTTCCAGTCCATCTATTTCCGCGCCAAGGACGTTCTCTGGCGCGAAATCGACCTCGAGCAGGTTGAGAATGTGGCGAAGAAGCAGTGCAAAATCGTCAAGAAGTGTCCAGAAAACATCAAATTTTCCAAGGCTTTCCAGTCCCTCGATCAGGCAACGAAGGATTACCTTACCGTCGCACCTCTCCTGCAGCAACTTGCAGAGCCTTACATCCGTGACCGGCATTGGGCAAAGCTCAAGGAAGTGCTCGGCGACGCTGCAACGGGCTTCGTTAGTCCTCTGGACGACCCAGATGTCCTATTTGGCAATCTTTTGGACCTGAACATGCACGACAAGATGGATGCTTGCGACGAGATTTGCGATGCAGCAATGAAAGAGGCCAAGATGGAAAAGCAGCTTGCGGAGCTCGAAGAGCGCTGGGGCGCCACTGGCACTGTGGAGTTCGAGTGCACCTTCTACGCTGACACTGACATCCCGCTGCTCATCATGAAGGAGGACGATTTCGATCTTCTCGAAAACGACCAGCTCACGGTGCAGGGAATGCTGGCATCGCGCTTCGTTGGGCAGTTCGAAGAGGAGGTGAGCGCGTGGCAGAAGGCACTCGCAAATGTCGGCGATGTGTGGACCTACGTGCAGTCGGAGATCCAGCGCACATGGACGTACCTCGAGCCCCTCTTCATCGGCAGTGCGGAAGTAAAGCGTGAGCTCCCTGAGGATGCCGCCCGATTCGCGGATATCGACAGCGACGTAAAGGATATGCTCAAAGCAATGTGGGAGGCGAAGAATATTAAGACAGCGTGCAACATCGACGGTTTGCTTGAAATGTGCGAGGGAATTGTCGACCAGTTGAACATCTGCAAGCGTTCGCTTAAAGAATTCCTTGACGGCCGCCGCCGCCAATTTCCACGTTATTACTTCACGTCCGAGGCGGATCTGCTCGACATTCTCTCGAATGGTAGCACTCCAGCGAAAATCATGCACCACACGCCGAAAGTATACCTTCAGTCTAAGACTTTCATTCTTTCGGAGGGCGACGACGTAGACCCCGAGACCGGACGACCTTACGCTATTGGCTGGACCGCCAATGTCGGCAAGGAAGACGTCCCTTTTGAGCCTCGGGTAGCGCTCGTCGGGAAGGTTGAGATTTACATGCAGACCCTCTTGGATGCTCAGAAGCTGTCGCTTTTTAAGACGCTTCAGCGATCTCTTGTGCGGTATGGTGAGCTGGACCGCAAGGACTGGGTGATGTACAAGAATACCGATCCGGACGCAATGGGCATCGTGGGCCGTCCCGAGGATGCCGCACAGATCATCCTGCTCGGTCTTGCAATCAACTACGTCGCTGAGGTCGAAGAAGCTTTCCGCGACTTGAACAACGGCAACCCCAAAGCCATGGAGGAGTACAGCAAGAAGCAGGTTGACCAGCTCGCCGACCTCATTATTCTGACGCAGTCGAAAATTACCAAGCCAGAACGCCAGCGTGTCATGGCGTGCATTACCATGGATGCGCACAGTCGCGATGTTATTATCAAAACAATCAATGGCAAGTTTCAGGACGTCGGGTGTTTTTGGTGGCAGAGTCAGCTGAAGCACAAGTACCGTAAGCCGCCACCTGGTGCGCCATTTATCCATGCGAACCCTGAACTCCGCGGCAAAATGGAAGAGAGGGCTGAGATTGCTATTTGCGATGCCATCTTACCATACGACTACGAGTACCTCGGCAATGGCTTCCGCCTGGTCATCACGCCGTTGACTGATCGCATTTATGTCACGGCCACCCAGGCGCTGAATCTGAAGATGGGCTGTGCCCCGGCTGGCCCAGCGGGTACCGGCAAAACCGAAACCACCAAGGATCTCGCGAACGCGGCTGCAAAGTGCGTGTACGTGGTGAACTGCTCGCCGGAGATGGACTACAAGGGCCTCGGCAACATCTTCAAGGGTGTAGCTTCCTCGGGGGCTTGGATTTGCTTCGACGAATTCAATCGGCTTGTTCCTGAAGTGCTCAGTGTGTGTACTGTTCAGTTCAAATCAGTCTGCGACGGCTGCAAAACTGAGTCGAACTCATGTACCATCGAAGGTGATGAAGTGTTCCTGAATCCTTCCTGCGGCGCATTTATTACGATGAACCCCGGTTACCTTGGGCGCTCCGAGCTGCCCGAGGGCCTGAAGGCTCTATTCCGGCCGATCACTGTCATGGTGCCCGACCTTGTGCTCATCTGTGAGAACTTCCTCATGGCGGAAGGTTTCGTGGAGGCAAAGATGCTCGCGTCCAAGTTCTACGGCCTCTACTCGCTTTTGGGAGCTCTGCTGTCGAAGCAGCTCCATTATGATTGGGGCCTACGGGCCGTCAAGTCCGTCCTCGTGGTGGCTGGAAGCTTCAAGCGCGCCGAGCCGGAGGTTACGGAAGAAGCGCTACTCATGCGCGCTCTTCGCGACTTCAACATCCCCAAAATTGTCTTGGAGGATGAGGTGATCTTCTTTGGTTTGCTCGGCGACCTGTTCCCGTTCTGCGAGAACCAACCGCGCACTGTGCCTCCGCGTAAGAAAGATGAGGAACTTGAGCACTTCGTCCAGGAGGCATGCATCAAGATTAAGAATACGCCTGACGAGACGTTCATGCTCAAGGTCGTCCAGTACTCGGAACTCCTCGCCATCCGGCACTGTGTGTTCCTCATGGGCCCAGCTTCCGCGGGCAAGACGCAGTGCTGGAAGACACTCCAGGCAGCGCGGGGCTTGAAGGGGGAAAAGACCATGGCTGTGGACGTGAACCCGAAATCTGTAACTACCAAGGAACTCTATGGATACATTTCCATGGCGACACGTGAATGGAAGGATGGTCTCCTGTCGAGCATCATGCGCAGCGTCGGCCAGATTCCAGATGAGCTGCCGAAGTGGATTATGCTCGACGGCGACCTGGACGCGAACTGGATCGAATCCATGAATTCGGTCATGGACGACAACCGCATGCTTACGCTCGCATCGAACGAGCGCATCCCGCTTAAGCCGCACATGCGCCTCGTCTTCGAGATCCGAAACCTCAAGTACGCGACACCTGCAACGGTGTCACGCGCGGGTATCCTCTACATCAGTTCAGCAGACGGCACCCAGTGGCGCTCACTCATCACTGCTTGGCTCCTAGCGCGCAACACATTCAGCGAGGATGCGCCCAAGGAAAAGCCGGAGGAGAAGGAGAACCGGGAAATGGCAACTGCTGCTCTTCGACAATTCTTCGACACGTACGTCAATGCCGCCCTTTTCTGGATGAAAGTTAATGTAGTGGCATCGGTGCCGCTACAGGATATGACATACGTGCAAACGCTGCTGTTTATGCTCGACGGAGTCTTGAACTCCAAGACCCTTGTCGACGCGGAAACGATTGAGAAAGCGTTTGTTTACTGCGCAGTGTGGTCCTTCGGTATGTGCCTAGGACTCGCGGAGGACGGTACGGACCAGCGTAAACTCCTCAGTGACTGGTGGCGAAGCGAATTCAAGAACGTCAAATTTCCTCCTCGCGAGACGGTGTACGACTATTACCTGGACACAGAAGAAATGAACTTTGAGCAGTGGGCAAAGTCGCCGTTCTTCTACGAGGTTGACTTTGACAGCAGTTCCACTCCTATGGCGTCTGTGACCGTGCCCACGACCGAAACCGCTTCGATCGCTTTCTGGATGTCTACCCTCGTGGATATGAAGCGCCCCGTTATGCTCGCCGGGCCAGCCGGAACAGGGAAGACGCAGATGGTACTGGGTATGCTTCACAAGCTGGATCCCACGAAGACCGTCGAAGCTACGATAAATTTCAACTTCTACACCGATTCGGCAGTGTTGCAGGACACCCTCTGCCTACCGCTGGAGAAGAAAACGGGCATCAACTTCGGCCCACCTGGGAATACGAACATGATCTATTTCGTCGACGACTTGACGCTGCCTGAGATGGACAAGTACAACACGCAGTCTGCCATTTCGTTGATGCGGCAATTAATGGAGTATGATCACGTCTTTGACCTGAACAAGCTCAGTACTAACCCGCGCAAGAACATCCACGACGTGCAGTTTGTGTCGTGCCTTAACCCGGCCGCTGGTTCTTTTGAGATCGACCCTCGGTTGCAGCGCTGGTTCGCAACATTTGCCGTTGGCCTGCCTTCCCCATCGTCGCTCATCACGATCTACCACGCTTTCCTCAATGGCCACCTCGTGCACGGTGATTTCCCTGAGGAGATCATTGAAATGGGTGGCAACATTATCAAAGCGGCACTAGGGGTGCACTCGGCTGTGGCAGCCAAATTCCGCAAGACTGCGGCGAACTTCCACTATGAGTTCAACATTCGGCACATTGCGAATGTCTTCCAGGGTATTCTTATTTCTAAGCCGGAGCAATTCGATACGGCCGAGAAATTCATGCACCTTTGGCTTCACGAGTCCGAACGTGTTTACGGCGATCGCCTGGTATCCCCCGAGGACCTAAAAGCGTACAATGATATTGCAGTTGCGAACGTGCGGCGGGCATTCTCATTTAATGTAGACAAGTTCTATGCAGCAGAGAACCCAGTCCCACTGGTGTTCTGCCACTTCGCAGAGAGCATTGGGGATCAGGTGTACGACCAGATCGACGACATCGGACATATGAGCAAGATTCTCGAAGGAGCCCTTGCCGAATACAACGACAGCAACGCGGTCATGGATCTCGTTCTCTTCACAGATGCAATGAAGCACGTGGCACGCATCTCCCGCATTGTCCTGAACGAGGGCGGCCACGCTCTTTGCGTGGGCGTGGGAGGCAGTGGTAAGCAGTCTCTTTCCCGGCTTGCGTCGTTCATTTGCAACTACACGGTGAAGCAGATCGTGATTTCGTCAACCTACAGCATCGCCGACCTCAAGGATGATTTGAAGTGGATGTATAATGTGGCCGGCGTCAAGGGCCAAGGTGTCATGTTCCTTTTGACCGATTCCCAGATCGTTAACGAGCGATTCTTGATTTACATCAATGACCTCCTCGCGACTGGTAACATTCCGGACCTATTCCAACAAGATGAAGAGGATGCCATCGTTGGCTCCCTCGGAGGAAAGGTCAAATCTCTTGGGATTGTCCCTGACAAGCCCAACTGCTGGGAGTTTTTCATTGGCCAGATCCGCAAATACCTCCACGTGGTGCTGTGCTTCTCACCTGTTGGTGACACGTTCCGCTCGCGCGCGCGCAAGTTCCCGGCTCTGGTGAACAGCACCGTCATCGACTGGTTCCAGCCATGGCCGGAGAACGCGCTCTTCCGCGTGGGGCAAAAGTTCATGGAAGAGATCGAGCTTGGAGAGCAGCAGATTCGCGATGGTATCGAGAAGTTCCTGCCGTATTCGTTTCTCAGGGTCAACGAAGAAGCCAAGCGCTTTCTCGAGACTGAACGTCGCTATGTGTACACGACGCCCAAGTCGTTCCTGGAGCTTCTGAAGCTCTACTCAGAGCTGCTTCACCGCAAGGTGGGGGACGCAGAAGTCGGCATCGACCGTCTTTTCAATGGTCTTCAACGCTTGAAAGAAACTTCCGAGTCAGTGGTGCGTATCGAGTTTGAGTTGAGGGGGAAACTAGAGGAAGCTGAGATCAAAAAGTCATCGGCCGAAGCTATTGCGGACAACGTGATGCGAGAAAAGAAGAACGTGGAGGTTGAGAATGCCAAGGCCAATGAAGAAAAGATCAAGGTCGATAAGATTCAGACGGATGTGTCCGAATTCGCAGCTGTCTGTGCTGAAGATCTCGCCAAGGCTGCGCCTGCTGTGGAGAAGGCTCTGGCGGCGCTCGACACCCTCAACGCCAAAGAGATCAGCGAGGTCAAGGGCGGCGCCTCCGTACCGGCCGGCGTCGGGGAGGTATTCGCATGCACAGCCTGCATCTTAGCCGGGTTCCTTCCGACGATCGTTCACAAGAACAACGTCATCAAGGACCATTCGTGGGGAAGCATTAAGAAAATGGCCCTTAGTGATGTGAAAAAGTACATGGAAGCTCTTGTTGCTGTCAAGGACGTGATCGATGGAATGCAATTTCCGGCAATCAACGCCGCCGAGGCCAAGAAGTACATCGCAATGACGGACCTCTTCGACCCCGAGGTCATCCGAAAGAAGAACTCGGCTGCGGCTGGTCTTTGTGCGTTCGCGATCAACATCATTAACTACTACGATATCATGCTGACCGTAGACCCGAAGCGCAAAGCACTTGCGGAAGCGAATGAAACCCTTGATGCAGCGAACAAAAAGCTGGCGGTCGTGGAAGCGCTTGTCGCAGATTTGAATTCGAAGCTTGCCACTTTGACAGTCGAGCTCGATGCCGCGGATGCTGAAAAGGCTGCTGCTATCGATGTCGCCAACCGGGGACAGTTGAAGCTTGAATTGGCGAACCGACTTACCAACGCTCTAGCCTCTGAAAATGAGCGCTGGGCGGTGAACATTGAGATGCTGCAGGCCAACAAGGTGCTGCTCACCGGCGATGTGCTTTTAGCCTCGGCATTCATTTCGTATTGCGGGCCTTTCACCGCGCCGTTCCGCGATAAACTCATGAACAAAGTGTTCACCCCTTTCCTGAAGGAACAATTCGCGACGGCAACCAAGGCACCAATTTCCGAGGAGGCGGATCCGTTGCTCATTCTCACCAACGAAGCGGAGAAGGCTCAGTGGATGACCGATCACCTCCCTTCAGACAGGATCTCGATGCAGAATGGCGCCATCGTGTGCAATTCCGCACGGTGGCCATTGATCATCGACCCACAACTTCAAGGGATCAAGTGGCTGCGGTACAAAGAGAAGCACCCCGACCGCCATCTTGAGATTGTGCGCCTGGGCCAAAAAGATACGCTGCGTAAGCTTACTCGTGCTCTCGAGAACGGCTTCAGCCTCATCATCGAGAACATCGGCGAAACCATGGACGCTATCTTAAATCCCGTCATCTCGCGTGCCACCACGAAGCGAGGTCGCACTCTGTTCGTCACCGTGGGAGACGCCGAGGTTGAGATGTCGAGGGATTTCCGCCTCTACTTGCACACGAAGCTTTCCAACCCTCATTTCCCTCCTGAAATCCAGGCCGAGACAACGCTGATTAATTTCACGGTGACCCGAGCAGGCGTCGAAGACCAAATGCTTGCGCTCGTTGTCCGAAAGCAGCGGAAGGACTTGGCGGACCTGTCCGAGGTACTCGTCAGTCAGCAGAATGGCTTCAAGATTAAAATGAAGGAGCTCGAGGACTCGATTCTGCATCGATTGGCATCGGCTACAGGTGACATTACTGAAGATATTGAGCTCATTGAAGGTCTCGAGAATACAAAGAAAATTTCAGTTGACATCGGGAGGAAGTCTGAGAAGGCGCTTCAGACGCAACAGGAGATTAGAGTGACGTCGGAAAAATATCGCCCCGTGGCAGATCGCTCCGCTTTGCTTTTCTTCCTCATGAACGACCTCGTGAAGATGCACACGTATTACATCTATTCCCTTGCAGCTTTCCTCCGCGTCTTTTACCGTGGTATCAACAAGTGCATGGCGAAAGTTGAGGGCGTCGAGTACGTGGAGCACGACGAGAAGGAGTCGGACGACGCGCCGAAGGAGGTGAACGAGCACGATATGCATGCAAATGACTTGACCGACGAACAGTTGGAAGAGCGCTGCACACTCTTGCTCGAGAGCATCACGGAGACGGTATACTTTTACCTCGAACGTGGTCTTTTCGTGAAGGACAAGCTGACGGTGGCATGCATCCTGACTCTGAAGATTCTCGTCAATGACGGTTTACTGGAGGCTAGCAACGTTGATTTCCTCGTGCAGGGCAAGATCGCAGCTGACCCTGGCAACATGGGCACCTTGTCTGAATGGCTGCCTGACGCTGTTTGGGCTCGCGTGAAAGGGTTGCAGGGCTACGCGAAGTTCAAAAACCTTGGCGACAACATGCAATCTGATGCTGATGACTGGCTAGTTTGGTTCGACTTACCGAAGCCCGAAGAAGGGAAGTTGCCTGGCGACTACCAGAAGACTTGCAACGCGTATGATCGACTGGTGCTTCTCCGAGCGTTGCGACCAGACCGCGTGACGGCGTCATTATATGAGTGGATTGGGGGTTTGATGGGCAAGCAGTACGTGGATCAGCCAGTGTTTGACATGAAGGCGTGCTATTCCGAGTCTTCCCCGCAGACACCGACGTTCTTTGTGCTTTTTGCTGGCACCGACCCAACCCCATGGGTGGAGGGTCTTGCAAGGGAACTCGATATCACCACTGAGAACGGCCGATTCTGCAACATTTCAATGGGCCAAGGCCAGGAGAAGCCTGCAGAATCGTGCGTTTCGAAATATGCCGTCGAAGGAGGGTGGGTGATGCTGCAGAACTGCCATCTCATGCACGAATCAGGATGGGTCCCGAAGCTCGAGCGGCTGCTAGAGCAGGTTTCCGAGCATGCTCATCCCGAGTTTCGGTGCTTCATATCGGCGGAGCCTCCCGCTGTATTCAACTTCAAAAACATGCCCGAGTCGCTTATGCAGAGCTGCATCAAGGTTGCGAACGAGGCGCCCGCTGACATAAAGTCCAACATGATGCGGGCATGGAGTCGCTTCAGCCAGGACATGATAGACGGGTGCGGGAAGCCGCAGGAGCTGAAGGGGTGCCTGTTTGCTCTTTCTTGGTTCCACTCGATCGTCCTTGGACGTCGCCGGTTCGGCCAACAGGGATGGAGTCGGAAGTACAGCTTCAATACAGGAGACATGGAAATTTGTGCTGCGGTCAACAAATCGTACCTCGACGCTGTTGCAGATCAGGAGGGACCCGCGGCCGTGCCTTGGGACGACCTGCGCTATCTCTTCGGCGAAATTTTCTACGGAGGTCACATTACAGATGCTTGGGACCGACGGACTGCGAACACCTACCTCGAGGTGCTCTTCTCGATTAGCATTTTCGACGGCGTCGAGCTTGGCCCGGGTTTCAAGAACCCGAAGCCAGAGAAGCTCGACTACAACGGTTACGAGACCTACGTGGCAGAACAGATGCCACCCGAAGCACCGCCTCTATTCGGTCTCCACCCGAATGCAGAAATTGGATACCTCACGAATACGGCGATTGCCACCTTTAAGGCAATTCAGGACATGAGTGGCGGCGCTGGTGGCGGTGGTGGGCATGCAGACGAAGTCGCTCGTGTAGTAATGGATGACCTCACGGCGAAGCTGCCCGAGAACTTCGTCATGGTTATCCTGCACGACAGGGCAAAGCCACTTCTGCAGGATCTGATTGCGGCTCCGTTCGTCGTTGTAGCCCTCCAGGAAGGCGAGCGCATGAACGACCTCCTGGGTGAGATGCGGCGTTCGCTAATCGAACTGGACCGCGGACTGAAGGGTCAGCTTAACATGTCGGATACGATGGAAGACCTCGTACACGCGCTGTCCATTGACCAGTGGCCCGGCAGAGATCCATTTTCTCGTTGCACTTGGGAGAAGCTCGCATGGCACTCGCAGAAGACATTGTTTTGGCAATTCACGGACTTGCTGAAGCGTGTGACGATGCTCTCCAAGTGGGTTGAGACGCTCGCGCGGCCCATTTGCATGTGGATCTCGGGTATGTTCAACCCCACGGCGTACTTGACATCCG
>Ga0257132_1000055_pt1 | contig 12403 bp, 10 predicted proteins | sample LP_J_2015_P26_10_FD_194405 | JGI IMG/M metagenome (GOLD analysis project Ga0257132, IMG submission 194405) | Metatranscriptome of marine microbial communities from Northeast Subartic Pacific Ocean, Canada - LP_J_2015_P26_10m (Metagenome... | ecosystem: Environmental > Aquatic > Marine > Oceanic ... | reverse complement strand
TGGCACGCATGCGATGACTGCCGCTCGAATTGCAAGAGACGAAATTGGTTTTGACGTGGTGGGTCTGGGCTGTTTCAATAGAGAGTTGGCTAGGCCTATGCGAAAGTTTGCTGCTACATTTGGTCTAGATGCTTTAATTTCTGATGATTATCTGGAGGTTGAAAAGCATATTCAAGCCGTTGCTCCGGAACTTATTTTGGGTACTCAAATGGAAAGACATATTGGAAAACGGTTAGGAATTCCATGTGCTGTTATTTCAGCGCCGGTTCATGTTCAAGACTTTCCTGCTCGGTACTCCCCGCAAATGGGGCCAGAAGGCGCTAACGTAATTTTTGATACCTGGGTTCATCCGTTGGTTATGGGTTTAGAAGAGCATTTACTCACTATGTTTAGGGAAGACTTTGAGTTTCATGATGAAGCAGGCCCAAGCCATCATGCAGCGCATAGCCCTGGTCAGAAAAATGAATCGGAAATCGTTAAAGTTGATGCGGATGGCTCTGAGAATAATTTAATTTGGCTAAAGGATGCTGAAAAAGAGCTTAGAAAAATCCCGTTCTTTGTTCGAGGAAAGGCACGTAAAAATACTGAAAAGTTTGCCCAGAATAACGGTTTTTCTGAAATATCTGTAGAAACCCTTTACGAGGCAAAAGCTCATTATGCGCGATAGTGTGGATCATATCTTCTCTGATAGTGTCAACTACAGAATTGTAATTGTAACTCTAGATTCTCACAACGCCCGACCTTGTGAGCGAGCATTAATGAATATGCTGCCTGATTTTAATGGGTTACATATTGATATATTTGCTGCCGCAGAATGGGATGAAGATCCTGCTGCTTTCGCGGCTGTTCGCGAAGCTATCGCTCAGGCCGACATAATTGTTATCAATCTTTTATTTTTAGAGCATCATGTGAAAAGGCTTTTGCCGGAAATTCAACTGAGGCGAAATTCTTGTGATGCAATTGTAGGAATGATCAGTGATGCGGAGCTTGTAAAGCAGACGAAAATGGGTGCGCTCGATATGCTTTCCCCGCAAAGCAGTGTTATGTCTCTTTTAAAGAAGTTGCGGGGCTCCTCAAAACCATCTAGTGAAAGTGGCGAAAAGAAGATGCGCATGCTTCGCAGACTTCCTAAAATCTTGAAATTTATTCCGGGAAAATCGCAAGACTTAAGAAATTGGTTTCTAGCAATGCAATATTGGCTAGGAGGCTCAGATGAAAATATTGAGTCTATGTTGCGCTTTCTAATTTCACGTTATTCGCGAGTGGAGGGTTGGCGCGGTTGTAAAACTAAGATGCCAAAAGATTATCCTGATGTAGGCCTGTATCATCCTGATTTAAAAGAAAAAATAATCGATAGTATTGAGGGTCTACCAAAACTGGAAAGCCCCGTAGGAACAGTCGGTATTCTTTTGATGCGATCTTATGTCTTGAGCGGAGACACGGCGCATTATGATGCTGTCATTAAAAGATTTACGGAACATAATATTCAAGTTGTCCCAGCTTTTTCTGGTGGATTGGATGCAAGACCTGCTATCGAAAAATATTTCAAAAATTCTGAAAAACCGGTAATTGATGGTCTTCTATCCCTGACAGGGTTTTCGTTGGTCGGTGGGCCCGCATATAACGACAGTGAAGCTGCTGTAAGTGTTTTGAAGGAATTAAATTTACCCTATGTTGCTGCTCACCCTTTAGAATTTCAGACGTTATCGCAATGGTCTGATTCAAGTGGTGGTCTTGGTCCAATAGAAACAACAATGCTCGTTGCCCTTCCTGAACTGGATGGTGCAATTAATCCTACAGTATTTGCCGGCCGTCAGGGTAATAGTGGCGAGCTTAGAGCAATGGCCCCTTGCGATGAGCGGATAAAAATTCTCGCTGAAAGATGCAAAAAACTGATTTTATTAAAAAAGAAAGCACCTGAAAATAAAAAAGTAGCAATTATCATTTTTGGTTTTCCGCCAAACGCGGGTGCTGCGGGAACTGCTGCTTATTTGAATGTTTTTGGTTCATTATATCGAACAATGCTACAGATGAAATTGGACGGTTACGACATAGAAGTTCCCTCATCGGTTGAAGAATTAAGGGATGAAGTTTTAAATGGTAATTCGTCAAAATTTGGTCAAGATGCGAATGTTGCCTGTAGAGTTGATGCAAATTGGATTGTTAAAAACACACCATGGTTGGAAGAAATTGAAGATCAATGGGGTTCAGCTCCTGGCCGTATCCAGTCTGACGGAAACTCAGTCTTTGTATTAGGAAAAGACTTCGGCAATGTTTTTGTAGGATTGCAACCTTCATTTGGCTATGAGGGTGACCCTATGCGATTATTATTCGAAAAAGGGTTCGCTCCAACGCATGCATTTTCAACTTTTTATCAATGGTTGAAAAATGAATATGAAGCTGATGCGATTTTACATTTTGGCATGCATGGCGCGCTTGAGTTTATGCCAGGCAAACAGGTTGGTTTGAGTGGAGAAGATTGGCCGGATCGCTTAATCGGTAATTTGCCTAATATATATCTTTATGCGTGTAACAACCCCTCTGAGGCAAGTTTGGCAAAGAGGCGAAGTAATGCGATCACCATAACGCACCTTACACCACCAGTGATAGCAGCTGGGCTGTACAAAGGGTTGCAAGAACTTAAAGATAGTTTGGTCCGCTGGCGTGAGATGCAAGATTCCGATGCTGCGAGACCGGAATTAGCGGCTTTGATCCAAGAACAAGCTGAGATATTGGATTTTTCTGAAACAGATATTGATGCGCTTTGGCTTAAGTTGTTAGAAACTGAAGATGCACTGGTTCCGGAAGGCTTACATATTTTGGGTGAAGAGCTTTCAGATCATCAATGTCAAAGCTATATAAATGCGATTGATGGGCTTGGGTCGGAACAGCGAGATAGGCTGTTCACAGCGCTCAAAAAGCAAAGTGAAATTCCAGCGCTAATGAATGCACTGGCGGGGCAGTACATTCCGCCTGTCCCAGGCGGAGATATTGTTCGCTCAGCGGATATTCTTCCGACCGGACGGAACATTCATGCTTTTGACCCATTTAGAATGCCGACTGTTTTTGCGTGCCGGCAAGGTGAAATTCAGGCAGATTTATTGCTCAAAACTCACAAAAAAATCCCTAAAACGGTTGCCTTGGTTTTGTGGGGTTCTGATAATATTAAATCAGATGGCCAGCAAATAGCACAAGCACTTGCTTTGATAGGGGCAGTTCCAAGGTTTGATAGTTTTGGGCGGCTTTCGGGGGCAGATTTAATTCCATTAGAAAAGTTGGGAAGACCCAGAATTGATGTTGTAATGACACTCTCTGGGATTTTTAGAGATCTTTTACCTCTTCAAACTCAAATGTTGGCTGAAGCAGCCTACAAGGCTGCCGCAGCAGACGAAGACCCGTTGCAGAATTTTGTTCGAGCAAATGTCTTGGACTATATGGCAAAGACTGACAGTGATCTTGAAACAGCAGCTTTGAGAATATTTTCAAATGCGGAAGGCGCATATGGCTCTAATGTAAATCAACTGGTAGATAGTTCATCCTTTGATGAAGAAGATGAATTAGCCGATGCTTATGAGGCTCGTAAAAGTTTTGCTTATGGAAGAGACGGCAAGCCCAGTCAAAACAAAAAATTACTAAAAAATGTTTTGGCTAAAGTTGAATTAGCTTATCAGAATTTAGAAAGTGTCGAGCTTGGTATCACTACTGTTGATCACTATTTTGATACTCTGGGTGGAATTTCAAAAGCAGTTAGCAGAGCTCGTGAAGGTCAAGCTATAGATGTTTATATATCTGATCACACAAGAGGAAATGGAAAAGTCCGAACACTTGCTGATCAAGTTTCTCTGGAAACACGTTCAAGATCATTGAACCCAAAGTTTTACGAATCTTTGCTTGATCATGGTGCTGAAGGTGTTCGTCAACTGGAAGCTCAGGTTACTAATACACTTGGTTGGTCTGCTACCACAGGAAAGGTGGAGCCTTGGATTTACCAAAGAATTAGTGAAACCTTTGTTCTTGATGAAGAGATGCGAAATAGAATTGCTGATCTGAACCCGACTGCCAGTTCGCGAATGGCGAATAGGTTGCTAGAGGCAAATGATCGTTCTTATTGGAACCCAGATCCTGAAACAATTGCTGCACTTCAAGATGCAGCAGACACGCTTGAGGATCGAATGGAAGGAGTGGCCGCGCAATGAAATTTAAATTATCACAAACAAAAAGGTGTACGTTATGAGCCCATTAGATAAATCCCCACCGCAATTAAGGGGTCAAGACGGTGAAGGGTCGGTGCAAGTACATCAAGATCCTGAGATGGAAATTGAAGGAGCAAAAGTTTTTTCTGTTTACGGAAAGGGTGGAATTGGTAAATCAACGACTAGTTCAAACTTGTCAGCTGCTTTTTCAACATTAGGCAAGCGGGTGCTACAAATTGGATGTGACCCCAAACACGATAGTACTTTCACGTTGACGGGAACCTTAGTTCCAACAGTGATAGATATTTTGAAAGAAGTAGATTTCCACTCTGAGGAACTTCGTCCAGAAGATTTTATTTTTGAAGGCTTTAATGGTGTTAAGTGTGTTGAGGCTGGTGGTCCGCCGGCTGGCACCGGATGTGGCGGTTATGTAGTTGGTCAAACAGTTAAACTATTAAAGCAACATCATCTACTTGAAGATACGGATGTCGTGATTTTTGATGTACTGGGCGACGTTGTTTGTGGTGGTTTTGCTGCACCTCTGCAGCATGCAGACCGAGCTTTGATTGTTACTGCAAACGATTTTGACAGCATCTATGCAATGAATAGAATAATTGCTGCGGTTCAAGCTAAATCAAAAAATTATAAAGTGAGGCTTGCTGGTTGCATTGCAAATCGATCGCGCGAAACAAATGAAGTAGACCGATATTGCAATGAAGTTGGGTTCAACAGAATAGCTCATATGCCAGATGTTGACGTAATTCGTCGGTCTCGATTGAAAAAGAAAACACTCTTTGAAATGGATGCTGATGAAGATGTAGTAGCCATTCAGGCGGAATATGTCCGACTGGCTGAAATGCTCTGGAATGGCACGGAGCCGCTTGCTCCTGCTCCTTTAGAAGATAGAGTTATCTTTGAATTGCTAGGTTTTGATTAATGCTTTACGACCAAACTCTTTCTCGCGTTGAGACTTATTTTGATAAAACTGCGTCAAAGACGTGGGAGCAGCTTACTTCGGATGCTCCAGTTTCTAAAATTCGTCAAACTGTACGGGCTGGGCGAGAAAGAATGCGGCATAAATTGTTAAATCGATTACCAAAGGAATTAAAAGGAGCTCGAATATTAGATGCCGGTTGTGGAACTGGTCAATTAACAGCTGAGCTCGTTAAGAGAGGGGCCTCGGTTGTTGCAACTGATATAAGTCAGTCTTTAATTCAGATAGCTAAAGAAAGAATCTCTGACCGTCACCATAACAAAATTAATTTTCGTGTAGGTGATTTATGTAGCAAGAATCTTGGAAAGTTTGACTACGTAGTTGCTATGGATAGTCTAATTTATTATTCGTTAGCAGATCTTACTAGGATTTTGACTGAGTTAAAGCAACGAACTGATCGCGAAATAATTTTTACCGTCGCTCCTAGAACAAAGCTTTTACAAGCTATGTGGTATTTAGGAAAACTAGCTCCAAAGGGAGATAAATCGCCCGTTATGGTGCCTCAGTCTCTTAGTAAAATATCAAAAAATTTAACTGGAATTGCCGATACCAATGATCTTGGACGAATTTCTTCAGGATTTTATATTTCACAGGGTGTCAGTTGCTTTTGATGTCGAGTTCGAAGTCTCATATCGCTTCAAGTTTTATGAAAAAACTTCTTCCATTTTCGGATGCGGATAGTACTGACTTACCTCTTGGACAATTGCTTCGTCTTTCTTTGTTCCAGATTTCAGTTGGTATGGCGACCGTACTATTACTGGGAACACTAAATAGAGTGATGATCGTTGAACTTGGTGTTTCTGCAACTATTGTTGCATTTATGGTGGCAATTCCAGTTTTAATTGCTCCATTTAGAGCCGCCTTAGGTTTCAAATCTGATCATTATCGCTCGGCAATTGGCTGGAAACGAATACCATTTATCTGGTTTGGATCTCTTTGGCAGATGGGTGGTTTGGCAATTATGCCTTTTGCACTAATCATTCTATCGGGTGAGCAAACCGTTGGACCTTTGTGGGCTGGGGAAGTTTTGGCGGGCTTGGCATTCTTAATGACTGGGCTTGGTTTGCATATGACCCAGACAGCCGGATTAGCACTTGCTAGCGATAGGGCACCAAAAGATAAACGACCCCGAGTTGTGGCTCTTTTATACGTTATGTTTTTAGTAGGTATGGGTTTGTCCGCTCTAGTCATCGGGTATCTGTTGAGGGATTTTTCAAATATTCGGCTTATTAGGGTAGTCCAAGGCGCAGCGTTATTTGGTTTTATCATAAATTTGATTGCAATGTGGAAGCAAGAAAATATCAAACCTATGTCAAAGCCTGAAAGAGCCGCACCTTTTCCACTATTTAAAGAGGCGTGGAAAGACTTTTTTAATGTTCCTAATAATGCCCGGCTAATTATGGTTGTTTTAGTTGGAACTATAGCTTTTAATATGCAGGATGTTCTTCTCGAGCCCTATGGCGGACAAGTTCTGAAATTAAATGTAAGTGAAACAACGTTATTAACAGTTGCTTGGGCAGTTGGAGCTCTTTTTGGTCTTGGGATTGCTGCACAGAGATTAAATAAAGGAATAGATCCGAGCAACCTGATGTGTTTTGGGGTCTTGGTAGGCTTTGTTGCTTTCACCTGTGTAATTCTTGCCTCACCGATTTTGTCAGTTGTTTTATTCTTTATAGGTACGTTTTTGATCGGCTTAGGCGCTGGTCTATTTTCAGTTTCAACGCTAATCGCTGCCATGAACTTGCCACTATCTGGCAAATCAGGACGTGGGTTGGCTTTGGGAGCTTGGGGAGCTGCGCAAGCTACGGGCGCAGGTTTAGCCATTGCAATAGGTGGAGCCACACGAGATATCGTGAATACCATTGCATTGAATGATAGTTTGGGCGCATCGTTAAATAATGAAGCGACAGGCTATTTGTTTGTTTATCATATAGAATTAGCACTTCTTGTGGTGACCTTGGTGATATTATCACCTTTAATGAAAAGTGCGCGAAATAACGAAATAAAGTCTAATCAGAAATCAGCGCGTATTGGAATAGCTGATTTTCCTATGTAATTTGAATCGTTGAAAGGAAACAAAATGGACCTGATATTATTTGGAAACTTTGATTTAGCTAGCTTATCTATATGGCTATTCTGGATCTTTTTTGCTTTATTGATTTTTTATATTCAAAGAGAGAACATGCGTGAAGGTTACCCATTGGAAAATGATGATGGTAGCGAAGCTGCAAACCAGGGGCCTTTCCCATTGCCCGATGCAAAAACGTTTGAGTTGCCGCATTCCCGTGGTGAAGTAACTGTGCCAAATGCAAACGGCGAGGGTCGTTCTGTTGCTGTAGAGCAAACAAGTGTAGCCAATGGTTATCCTTTTGAGCCAACTGGTGATCCTATGAAAGATGGAGTTGGTCCGGCATCTTGGGCTCCGCGTCGCGATGTTCCTGAGCTAGATGGACATGGCCACCCAAAAATAATTCCTATGTCTGCAAACAGTAAATTTGCCGTCAGTGCTGGGCGTGATCCTCGTGACTTGCCTGCTGTTGCAGGAGATGGAGAAGTTGTTGGAAAAATTTCTGATATGTGGGTTGACGAACCAGAACAACTCGTTCGATATTTAGAAATTCAGCTTGATACTAATTATGGTAAAGGATCACGGCTCGTACCAATGACACTTGCTAAAATTCACAAAGATAGAGTGGCAATTAAATCAATTTTCGGCGAGCATTTTAATGATGTTCCGAAGCATAGTTCAAAGAACCAAGTAACTCTTTTGGAGGAAGATAAAATTTCTGCTTACTACGCAGGTGGGAATATGTACGCCTCGAAAAAAAGATTTGAACCACTTACTTAAAATAGGAGAAACCTAAATGTCACAAGATGATTTTGCTTTTGAACCAATAAGAGGACTTCCCGAACGCCCTCCTGAAGGTGAGGTCATTTTGTGGCAAGGGCAACCAAACTGGTTGCGCCTCACTGTCGACTCGCTGAATGTTTGGTGGGTCTTGGGTTATTTTATTTTCTTGTTTGTTTGGAGATTTATTTCGGTATCCGATCTGATGCCCATTGGTCAAGCTCTACTAGTGTCATTTCCATTTTTAGCCTTGGCAATGATCGTCACTCTTCTTTTAATGCTTGTTGGGTATATCTTAGCAAGAACAACAGTTTATACTATAACGAACAAACGTGTTGTTATGAGAATTGGTGCTGCACTTACGGTGACACTCAATCTACCCTTTACTGAAATTGAAAATGCAGCAATTGCTTCGAGTTCTGGAAATTTTGGCAGTATAGCCATTGATACGAAAAAGGATGCTAAGTTTTCGTTTTTAGTTCTTTGGCCGCATGTTCGCTCATGGCATTTTAAAAAGCCAAAGCCTAGCTTGAGGTGCATTCCTGATGCGTCTGAAGTTGCTGAAATTTTAGCTAATGCGGCAAAAGCGAGATTGATTGAAGAGAAAGATAGCCCAAAGAAAAAACTTCAGGGCATCCAAGCTGTAGTGAGTTAGGAGTAGCCAGATGATAAGCTTCGCAATCAAAAAAAAGGAAGTTGAGACAATATTAGCCGAAACCACGAAAGGGGAATAAAGTGGGTATTTTCACGAGAACTAAAGAACACGCGCCATGTACTGTTGAGGTCAGCCATAAATTTGAAAGTCTCCATGCACATGTTCGTTTTAATAATGGTGCAATTATTTATCCTGGAGATGAAGTACAGGTTCAGGGTCCTGACATCATGGCGCCTTTCGGTGAAGTAGTTACAGAGAACAGGGAAGCCATAATACTGAGGGCAAACTTTCTTGAGCGCTTATGGACAAAAACTTTTGGTGATTTTGAAGTTATGGAACTCTGTGAGTTTTCATTTTCTGAGGAGGCAACGCTATGAACAAGCATTCGGCAGATGCAACTACGGCAGAGGAAGCAATTGCAATTCAATCAGCGTTAGACAGTGATATGGCGACCGAGGTTGCAATGCAGGATACCCTCTTAACACCTAGATTTTATACCACAGACTTTGATGAACTTGATGCGATTGATGTAAGCCAGATTTCAGAGGAGTGGGAGCCACTTATGGAGAGAATGCGCAGTGACCCTAATAAAGGACATTTCAAGAAAAATGAAGATTGGGATAAAGTAGACTGGGAGGGTATGGAACCCAAACTCAAAAAGGAATTTATCGACTTTTTGATTAGTTCCTGCACAGCCGAATTTTCCGGATGTGTGCTTTATAAGGAAATGAAGCGCAGGGGTTCTAATGAAGATATAACTCAACTATTTCAATTGATGGCTCGCGATGAGGCCAGACATGCTGGATTTATAAATGACGCTCTCAGAGAGGCCGGTGTGGCTGTAAATTTAGGGTTTTTAACACAGAAAAAGAAATATACTTATTTCCGCCCTAAATTTATCTATTACGCAACTTACCTATCTGAGAAAATTGGGTACGCTCGGTATATTACGATATATCGGCATCTTGAACAAAATCCACAATATAGATTTCATCCAATTTTTAAATGGTTTCAAGAATGGTGCAATGACGAGTTTGCTCACGGTGAGGCATTTGCACTTTTGATGAAAACAGACCCTAAGTTGACCGCTGGTATAAATGTTTTTTGGATAAAATTTTTTCTGACTGCTGTGTACTCTACAATGTACATCAGGGATCATCAGAGGCCAGCGTTTCATAAAGCACTAGGGGTCGATCCTGACTGGTATGCTGAAGAGGTTTTTACTAAAACCTCAGAGTTGACTAAGCAAATTTTTCCCATAACTCTTGATATTGATAATCCAAAATGGTTCGAGAAAGTAAAGCGACTTCAAAAAGTTAACGTACAGCTTGCAGAAGCAAAAAAGAATAAGAATAGGTTCAAGCAACTTTGGTTTAGTTCAAGGGCAGCATTTATTTTTCTTTCACTTTTGGCTATTCCGGCGAAAAGCAACAAGGTACCAAATATTACCAGCATGGAGCCTGCATATTGATGGGAAGCTCTATTTTTATAGCTATGCTTGCAGCAGTATTTCTATGGTGGTTTTCAACTGGGGCAATACTCTTAGTTGTCAGGATAACAGAAAATTTTAATTTTTTTAGAAAATTAAAAGTCTGTATTTTGAGCTTGCCAATTTTGGTAGTAGGTCTTTTTGGGATTTGGAAAACGAGTTTCAATTTGACGATTTTAGACTCTTATCTTGCTTTCGGTTCAGCGCTTTTAGTTTGGGGTTGGATAGAACTTACATTTCTGACTGGTGTGATAACAGGACCAAACAAATCACAATGCCCAAAAAACATAACATTATTTGAAAAATTTATTCGTGCATGGGGAACTTTAGCTTATCATGAGATTTCTTTACTTCTAGCATTAGGAGTTGTGATATTATTGGGATATGCTCAGGGAAACCAATTTGGTATCTGGACTTTTACGGTTCTTTATTTTGCTCGGATATTTGCTAAGCTAAATCTTTTTTTGGGAGTTCCGCACATAAATGCAGAATTTATTCCTGAAGCCCTTTCTCATTTGAAAAGCTACTTTAAAATATCAAAATTAAACTGGTTTTTCTCAGTATCTGTAACCCTTTTAACGCTTACAACAGTCTTTTGGGTCGAACGGCTTTTTGCGGTTCAGAACTCATATGAAGTTGTAGGTTTTTCTTTATTATTCGCCATCTCTTTAATGGCTCTTTTAGAGCACTGGTTTATGGTTTTATCTATACCTGACGCTCGATTATGGCGATGGATGCTGCCCAAAACAAAAACTAAACAAGACTACATAAATGGTGACTACAATGGACTTTGAAGCTTTATTCTCTGATCAATTAGATCTTCTCAAAAAAGAAGGTAATTATCGAATTTTTGCCGAATTAGAACGTCAGAGTGGAGCTTTCCCAAAGGCGAAAAGCTATGATAAGAGATCGCCCGAAAATGTTACTATTTGGTGTTCAAATGATTATCTTGGAATGGGACAAAGCCAGATTGTCAAAGATGCTATGAAATCTGTAATTGATACAAATGGATGCGGTGCTGGTGGTACAAGAAATATATCGGGAACCAACCATCATCATGTTTTGTTGGAAAATGAATTAGCAGATTTACACCGAAAAGAGGCGGCACTTTTGTTTACATCGGGCTATGTTTCGAATTGGGCCTCTCTTGGAACCTTAGGTTCGAAGTTACCTAATGCGGTTATACTTTCTGACTCAGCCAATCATGCGAGTATGATTGAAGGTATAAGGCACTCACGTGCCGATAAAGTCATTTGGAAGCACAACGACCCGGACGATCTTGATAGAAAGTTAAAGGCAGTAGGCCCTAACCGTCCCAAAATTGTTGCATTCGAGTCTGTCTATTCTATGGATGGTGACATTTCTCCAATGCAGGAAATTGTTGAAGTGGCAGAAAGTCATAATGCCATGACATATTTGGATGAAGTTCATGCAGTTGGTTTGTACGGTCCAAGAGGTGGCGGTATTTCCGAAGAATTAGGACTTTCAGACCGAATAACCCTTATAGAAGGCACCCTTGGAAAAGCATATGGCGTCATGGGTGGATATATAACTGGATCTAAAATTCTCTGTGATTTTATAAGATCTTTCGCCAGTGGATTTATTTTTACAACTGCTTTGCCACCTGCTGTTGCAGCAGGCGCAAGAGCATCCATAGCCCATTTAAAATCTTCTGAGTTAGAGCGAAAACGTCAGCAAAAGCAGGTACAAAAACTTAGAAGTGATTTAGATCGGGCTGGAATACCACATATGAATAATCCATCACACATTATCCCAGTTATGATAAAAGATCCTGTGAAGTGTAAAATGTTGTCAGATATTTTAATGCGAGATTATGGTATATATGTGCAGCCAATTAATTACCCCACGGTTCCTAAGGGAACTGAGAGGTTGCGTTTTACGCCCTCGCCAATGCATTCAGATGTAGATATAGATCACTTAGTAAATGCATTAAATGTACTTTGGAAACAGTGCGCTATTGCTCGTGTTGTGGCTTAGGTTGTTACACTCTTCTTTAAGGAAAATAGATAGTTCAATATTACTAATATTTTGGCAAGTTTAATAATTGGGCTCATAATAGGTTATTTTAAAGTTGTGGAGCCTTTAGCTGTTCCAAAATCGACTTGCTAACCTTATGTGGCATTTCTTCATGTACAAGATGACCAGCCCCTTTAATTTCTTTATACTTACTTTTTGGTAATATTCGTGACCATTTTTTAGAAAT
>Ga0257132_1000051_pt1 | contig 12738 bp, 23 predicted proteins | sample LP_J_2015_P26_10_FD_194405 | JGI IMG/M metagenome (GOLD analysis project Ga0257132, IMG submission 194405) | Metatranscriptome of marine microbial communities from Northeast Subartic Pacific Ocean, Canada - LP_J_2015_P26_10m (Metagenome... | ecosystem: Environmental > Aquatic > Marine > Oceanic ... | reverse complement strand
GACCAAAAAAATAGCCTTAATTCCTTGATCACTATTTATGAGAAAAAGACAAGCTAAAAAGCGCCCCTTACTTCCCGATCCTAAATTCAACGATCAATTGGTCACTCGTTTTGTAAACATGTTGATGTGGGACGGAAAAAAATCTACCGCCTTCAATATTTTTTATGATGCTATTAATATTGTTGAACAACGGAACCAAGTAGAAGAAAAAACGCCTCTTGAACTGTGGAAAGATGCCCTGTCCAACGTCATGCCTCATGTGGAGGTAAGAAGTAAGAGGGTAGGAGGAGCGACTTTTCAAATCCCTATGCAGATCCGTCCAGACAGAAAAGTATCACTTGCAATGAAATGGTTGATTTCTGCTGCAAGAAAGCGAAATGAAAAATCAATGGCCCTTCGTCTTGCTCAAGAAGTGATGGCTGCAGCAAAAGAAGAAGGTGCTGCTGTTAAGAAAAGAGTAGATACCCACAAAATGGCTGAGGCAAATAAAGCTTTCTCACACTTCAGATTTTAATCGAAAATGGCAAGAGATTTAAAATATACTCGGAATATTGGTATTGCTGCTCACATCGATGCTGGAAAAACAACCACTACCGAAAGGGTATTGTTTTATACTGGAGTGAGCCACAAAATCGGTGAAGTCCACGATGGTGCTGCCACTATGGATTGGATGGAGCAAGAACAAGAAAGGGGAATTACTATTACATCAGCTGCTACCACTTGTACTTGGCAATTTCCAACAGAGCAAGGTAAACCTACAACTGATGCTAAGGATTATCATTTTAATATAATTGACACTCCCGGCCACGTTGATTTTACAGTGGAGGTAAACCGATCACTCAGAGTACTTGATGGATTGGTTTTTTTATTTTCGGCTGTTGATGGAGTAGAGCCACAGTCAGAGACAAACTGGCGTTTAGCTGACAATTACAAAGTTCCTCGTATTGGTTTTGTCAACAAGATGGACCGACAAGGATCTAACTTTCTCAATGTATGTCAACAGGTGAAAGACATGTTAAAGTCCAATGCTGTTCCTATTGTTTTGAACATTGGAGACGAGGAAGACTTTAAAGGTATAGTTGACTTGGTAAAAAACCGTGCCATTGTATGGCATGACGATAATTTCGGATCTACATTCGATGTGATCGATATTCCGGAGGATTTAAAAGAAGAATCAGAGACCCTCAGAGGTCAGTTGATCGAGGCAGTTGCCGAATACGACGAAAGCCTTTTGGAAAAATATTTTGATGACCCAGACTCCATTACTGAGGACGAAATTCATAATGCACTTAGAGCTGCAACTCAAGAGATGAGTATGATTCCTATGATTTGTGGATCCTCATTCAAAAATAAAGGGGTGCAGTTTCTTTTAGATGCTGTTTGTCGCTACTTGCCTTCACCTGAAGATAAAGATGCCATTGTAGGAACTGATCCTGACACAGATAATGAAATTACAAGAAAACCTGAAGTAAGCGAGCCTTTTTCTGCTCTAGCTTTTAAAATTGCTACCGATCCTTATGTAGGTCGTTTAGCCTTTTTTAGAGCTTATTCTGGAAGATTGGATGCTGGTTCGTATGTGTTGAATAACCGTACTTCTAAGAAAGAACGTATTTCACGTATCTATCAAATGCATTCTAACAAACAAAATGCAATTGATTTTATTGAGGCAGGAGACATTGGAGCAGCAGTTGGATTCAAGGATATTAAGACAGGGGATACGCTGTCTGCAGAAAAATCTCCCATCATACTGGAAAGTATGGATTTCCCTGATCCTGTTATTGGGATTGCTGTTGAACCCAAAACTAAAGCCGATGTTGATAAACTCGGTATGTCTTTGGCCAAGCTTGCAGAAGAAGACCCTACTTTTCAAGTAAAAACAGATGAAGCTTCTGGACAAACCGTAATCTCTGGAATGGGAGAGCTGCATTTGGACATTATAATCGATCGATTGAGACGCGAGTTTAAGGTGGAAGTTAATCAAGGACAACCTCAAGTAGAGTATAAAGAAGCCCTCACAGCTGTGGCAGACCACCGCGAAGTTTATAAAAAACAAACGGGTGGTCGTGGTAAATTTGCAGATATCGTATTTACCCTTGAGCCTGCTGAAGAAGGAAAGGTTGGACTAGAATTCGTCAATGTAATCAAGGGGGGAAATATTCCTAAAGAATATATTCCATCTGTAGAAAAAGGCTTTAGAGATTCCATGAAAAATGGACCTTTGGCTGGATTTGAAGTTGATGCCATGAAAGTAACATTAAAAGACGGTTCCTTTCACCCAGTGGATTCGGATTCTCTATCTTTTGAATTGGCTGCTAAATTAGGATTCAAAGAATCTGCAAGAATTGCCCGAGCAGTAATCATGGAGCCCATAATGAAACTGGAAGTTTTAACCCCAGAAGAAAATATGGGAGACATTGTTGGAGATTTGAACCGACGTAGAGGACAAGTAAACTCTATGGATGACAGAGCGGGTTCTAAAGTTGTCAAAGCCGAAGTTCCTTTATCGGAAATGTTTGGTTATGTAACTTCCTTAAGGACACTCTCTTCAGGCCGTGCAACTTCCACTATGGAATTTGATCACTACGCCGAGACACCCTCTAACATATCTGAAGGTGTAATTGCTGACATTAAAGGTAAAAACACATAATGCTTAAATATGAGCCAAAAAATTAGAATAAAATTAAAATCTTATGATCATAACTTGGTGGACAAGTCTGCTGACAAGATTGTAAAGACCGTAAAAACAACTGGTGCAGTGGTGACGGGGCCTATCCCATTACCAACCCATAAGAAAATTTTTACCGTATTACGTTCTCCTCACGTTAATAAAAAGTCGAGAGAACAATTCAAATTAAGTTCATATAAACGCTTGCTGGATATTTACAGTTCTTCATCAAAAACCATTGATGCTTTGATGAAGTTAGAATTGCCTAGTGGAGTAGAAGTAGAAATCAAAGTTTAATTATAAATTAATAAAAAATGTCTGGGTTAATAGGAAGAAAAATCGGCATGACCAGTCTCTTTGACGAAAAAGGAAAGAACATCCCTTGTACTGTCCTGGAAGTTGGACCCTGTGTGGTTACCCAAGTCAGAACCAAAGCGCTTGATGGGTATGATGCACTTCAACTTGGTTTCGATGACAAGTCAGAAAAAGGAGCCACCAATGCCGCCAAAGGTCATTTCAAAAAAGCAAATACCGCTCCAAAGAAAAAGGTTGTCGAATTCCAAAATTTTGAAGATGAATATAAATTAGGAGATACCATTTCGGTAAATCATTTTAAAGAAGGAGAATTTGTCGATGTATCTGGTACTTCCAAGGGAAAAGGTTTTCAAGGGGTTGTTAAACGTCACGGATTTGCGGGAGTAGGTCAGGCGACTCACGGTCAGCACAATCGATTGAGAGCACCCGGTTCTATTGGTGCAGCCTCCTATCCTGCACGGGTATTTAAAGGCATGCGTATGGCAGGCCAAATGGGGAATGAAAAAGTAAAGGTGCAAAACCTATCTGTAGTGAAAGTAGTAACTGACAAGAATCTTTTAGTGGTCAAAGGCTGTGTTCCTGGCCACAAAAATTCTTACGTAATCGTTCGGAAATAATGGAATTATCAGTACTTAACAATAAAGGAAAAGAGACTGGAAGGAAAGTCAAGTTAGACCCGTCAGTTTTTGGAATTGATCCTAACGATCACGCCATTTATCTGGATGTTAAAAATCATTTGGCTAACAAACGCCAAGGGAATCATAAGACTAAAGAAAGAGCTGAAATAGTAGGAAGCACCCGAAAAATAAAGAAACAAAAGGGAACAGGTTCCGCTCGTGCAGGTAGTATCAAGAGTCCTATATTTCGAGGTGGAGGTCGAATTTTTGGGCCAACTCCAAGAGACTATAATCAAAAGGTCAATAAGAAAGTTAAGCGCTTGGCTAGGAAATCTGCTTTGAGCATTAAGGTTAAAGAAAAGTCCATTTTGATCGTTGAAGACTTTCAAATGGAATCACCTAATACGTCAGGTTACACAGATGTTTTAAAAGCTTTAGGTCTTAAAGACAAAAAGTCCTTACTCGTCTTGGGTGAACCAAATAATAATGTATATTTGTCCTCTCGAAATTTGGGGTATTCTAAAGTTTTAACTAATTCAGAATTAAGTACTTACCAGATAACTAATGCGTCAAATTTGATATTTTTCGAAAGTGCTGTTACCGAAATTCAGACCATTTTAAATAAAATATAACGTTATGGATATTTTAATAAAACCTATAATTACTGAGAAGGCCACTGCCGCCAGTGAGCTTAACAATTGTTATAGTTTCTTGGTCAATACCAAAGCAAATAAGGTAGAAATCAAAAAAGCAGTAGAATCTGCTTACGGTGTTTCTGTTGAAAAAGTAAGAACACTCAACTATGGCCCTGAAAGAAAAACAAAATATACCAAAACCGGGATTCAATCAGGAAAAACCAATGCTACTAAAAAAGCTGTGGTTAAAATTGCTGAAGATGACACCATAGATTTTTATAGTAATCTTTAAACGCGCCTGATGTCAGTAAAAAAATTAAAACCAGTAACCCCCGCGCAGCGCTTTAGAGTAGTAAATGGATTTGACGCAATTACTACTGATAAGCCAGAAAAGAGCTTGCTCGTCCCGAAAAAGCGAACTGGAGGAAGAAATAGCAGAGGGAAAATGACTGTTCCTCATCGTGGAGGTGGACACAAAAAGAGGTATCGTATTATCGACTTTAAGCGCAACAAATTTGATGTCGTTGCTGAAGTCAAGTCAATAGAGTATGATCCCAACCGAACTGCATTCATCGCATTGCTGGAATACAAAGATGGCGAAAAGCGATACATTGTTGCTCTAAATGGACTTGTAGTAGGGCAAAAAGTAAGTTCGGGAGCTAATGCTGTCCCAGAAGTTGGTAATGCTTTATTGTTGTCTAAAATTCCATTGGGTACCATCATTTCCTGTATCGAACTGAACCCTAATGCTGGAGCTGTTATTGCAAGAAGTGCAGGTGCATTCGCACAATTGATGGCTCGTGACGGAAAACTTGCCACCATCAAATTACCTTCTGGAGAAACCCGATCTATTCCTAATACATGTATGGCGACTATTGGAGTCGTTTCTAACTCTGACCATCAATTATTGGTCTCTGGTAAGGCAGGACGTTCCCGTTGGATTGGTAGAAGACCTAGAACCAGACCTGTAGCCATGAACCCTGTCGATCATCCTATGGGTGGTGGTGAAGGACGTGCTTCTGGCGGGCATCCTAGATCTAAAAATGGTATTCCTGCTAAAGGATTTAGAACGCGTTCTAAGACCAAAGCGAGTAATAAATTCATCATAGAACGCAGAAAAAAATAATCAATTATGGCTCGTTCATTAAAAAAAGGACCCTTCGTTGCTCTTAGCCTGGAAAAAAAGGTTCAAAAAAACGTAGAAGAAAATAAAAAAGCAGTAATCAAAACTTGGTCTCGTGCTTCATTGATTACACCTGATTTTGTGGGTCAGACCATTGGTGTTCATAATGGACGTCAATTTGTTCCAGTATACGTTACGGAAAATATGGTCGGTCATAAACTAGGAGAATTTTCCCCCACTCGTTCCTTTAGAGGGCATGCAGGGGCAAAAAATAAAGGAAAAAAATAATTTACGGACATGGGAAAGCGTAAAAGAGAAACCGCAGTAGCAATTAAAGAAGCGAATAAAAGCATATCATTTGCTAAACTGAATAATTGTCCTACTTCACCTCGAAAAATGAGATTGGTTGCTGACCAAGTTAGAGGAGAAGATATAAATAAGGCATTGGCTATTTTGAAATTCAGCCCAAAAGAGGCTTCCAGGAAATTGGAAAAACTCTTAGTGTCTGCTATTTCTAATTGGCAAGCTAAAAACGAAGAAGCTGATGTTGAAAAAGCAGCTTTGTTTGTAAAAGAAATTAAAGTGGATGGTGGAAAGATGCTTAAACGTCTTCGTCCTGCACCACAAGGTAGAGCACATAGAATAAGAAAGCGATCGAATCACGTAACCTTGGTTCTAGGAGCTAATAATTTAGATAATTAATATGGGACAAAAAAACCAATCCTATCGGTAATCGCTTGGGAATCATCAGAGGGTGGGATTCTAACTGGTATGGCGGTCGTAATTATGGAGATAAACTGGCTGAAGACGAGAAAATAAGAAGATATATCCATGCTCGTTTGACTAAAGCTAGCGTTTCTAATGTAATTATTGAGCGTACATTAAAATTAATAACAATAACCATTACTACAGCCCGTCCAGGGATTATAATTGGGAAAGCAGGGCAAGAAGTGGACAAGCTTAAGGAAGAACTAAAAAAAATTACAAACAAGGACATTCAGATTAATATATTTGAAATCAAACGTCCTGAGTTAGACGCTCAGTTAGTGGCTGCAAGTGTTGCCCGTCAAATTGAAAGTAGAATTTCATATCGACGTGCTATCAAAATGGCCATTGCTGCTTCTATTCGCATGAACGCTGAGGGAATTAAAATTCAGATTGCTGGTCGATTGAATGGCGCCGAAATGGCTCGTACTGAGTCTTACAAAGAAGGAAGAATTCCATTGTCCACTTTTAGGGCTGATATTGATTACGCATTGGTTGAAGCCCATACAACTTATGGTCGTTTGGGTATCAAGGTATGGATCATGAAAGGGGAGGTATTTGGAAAAAGAGAACTTTCTCCTTTGGTAGGAATGTCAAAAAGATCAGGTGGCGGGAATAATAAAGGTGCAGGTGCCGGTGGACGTCAGCAAAGAAGAAGAAACAACAATATAGATAGGTAAAATGTTACAACCTAAAAGAACCAAATTCCGAAAAGCTCAAAAAGGCCGCATGAAAGGAATGTCCCAAAGAGGTAACCAGCTTTCCAATGGTATGTTCGGTATCAAGTCTTTGGATTCAAAATTTATTACCTCTAGACAAATCGAAGCGGCAAGGATTGCTGCTACCCGATACATGAAAAGAGAGGGTCAATTGTGGATCAAGATATTTCCAGACAAGCCAATTACCAAAAAGCCTTTGGAAGTTCGTATGGGGAAAGGAAAAGGTGCCCCCGAGTACTTTGTTGCTGTGGTAAAGCCCGGTCGAATCATGTTTGAAATTGCAGGTGTCCCAATGGGCGTTGCTAAAGAAGCATTAAGGTTGGCTGCTCAAAAGTTACCTGTCAAAACTAAATTCATCATTGCTAGAGATTTTCAAGCCTAATTTTAGAAGAAAATGAAACCATCAGAAATCGAGAAATTTTCCCTTGAGGACTTGCAAGACAAGTTAGCAGACTTTCAAAAACAACTATCAGACTTAAAAATGAATCATGCAGTTAGCCCCCTTGAAAATCCATTGCAGATTAAAACGGCCAGAAGAACAATAGCCAGATTATTAACGGCTATTAGCGCCAAGCAAAATGAAATTACCGCCTAGGGTTATGGAAAATAGAAATTTAAGAAAAGAACGTATCGGAATTGTTACCAGCAATAAAATGGAGAAGTCCATAGTTGTATCAGAGGTCAAAAGGGTAAAGCATCCAATGTACGGCAAATTTGTTTTAAAGATCAAAAAGTACGTTGCTCACGATGATCTAAATGATTGTAATATCGGTGATACTGTCAAAATAATGGAAACGCGACCTTTAAGTAAATCAAAGTGCTGGCGTTTGATTGAAATAATAGAAAGAGCAAAATAAAAATGTTACAACAAGAATCCAGATTAAAAGTAGCTGACAATACTGGTGCCAAAGAAGTATTGACCATCAGGGTACTGGGTGGAACTAAGAGACGATATGCCTCAATAGGTGATAAAATCGTGGTGTCTGTCAAAGAAGCTTCTCCTTCGGGGACTGTCAAAAAAGGACAAGTATCTCAAGCCGTTGTAGTTCGAACGACCAAGGAGGTCCGACGTGCAGATGGTACTTACATTCGTTTCGACGATAATGCTTGTGTATTATTGAATCCTACTGGAGAAATGAGAGGGACACGTGTTTTTGGTCCCGTTGCGAGGGAGCTTCGCGACAAGCAGTTTATGAAAATCGTATCATTAGCACCTGAGGTGCTTTAAACTATAGTCATGGGAAAGATAAAAATTAAAACAGAAGATAGAGTATTGGTCATTGCTGGAGAACACAAGGGTTCTGAAGGCAAAGTGGTGAAGGTCATTCGTGATCAAAATAGGGCTATCGTTGAAGGTGTTAATTTGATTAAAAAACACGCCAAGCCCAGTGCTCAAAATCCACAAGGAGGAATTATCGAAAAAGAAGCTCCGATCCATATTTCAAACCTTTCACTGACAACTGACGATAGTAAAGCCACTCGAGTTGGGTTCAGAATGGAAGAAGGAAATAAGGTCCGTTTTGCAAAAAAAAATAACGAAGTAGTATAATGAGTTATCAATCTAGACTTAAGATAGAATACAACGATCGCATTGTTGCTACGTTGAAGGAAGAGTTTGGCTACGTCAACGTGATGCAAGTTCCAAGACTGCAGAAGATTGTCATTAGCCGTGGTGTTGGTGATGCTGTAGCCGATAAGAAACTGATCGATTACGCATTGGACGAATTGACAGGAATATCTGGTCAAAAGGCCATTGCAACCATTTCCAAAAAAGATGTTGCTGCCTTCAAGTTACGAAAAGGAATGCCTATTGGTGCTAAAGTAACACTTAGAGGAGAACGTATGTATGAATTTTTAGACCGATTGGTCACTACTGCACTGCCTAGGGTACGAGATTTCCAGGGCGTCAAAGCCAATGGTTTTGATGGAAGAGGTAATTACAACTTAGGAGTTACTGAGCAAATCATTTTCCCTGAAATCAATATTGATAAGGTTAATAAAATATCAGGAATGGACATTTCCTTCGTTACGTCTGCTCAAACAGACAAGGAGGCAAAGTCTTTGTTGAGTGAATTGGGGTTACCCTTTAAAAAGATTTAATTATGGCCAAAGAATCAATGAAAGCTCGCGAGAGAAAAAGAGCTAAAACTGTTACTAAGTATGCTGCAAAAAGAAAAGCCCTTAAAGAAGCTGGTGATTACGAATCCTTACAAAAATTACCACGCAATGCCTCTCCAGTCAGAATGCATAACCGTTGTAAGTTGACAGGACGTCCTAAAGGTTATATCCGTCAATTTGGAGTTTCAAGGGTAACTTTTCGTGAGATGGCTAATAAAGGATTAATTCCAGGTGTAACAAAAGCTAGCTGGTAATTCAATAACTTAAAAATATGTTTACAGATCCTATTGCAGATTATTTAACTCGAATCAGAAATGCTAACGCTGCTGGTCACATGGTGGTAAATATTCCTGCATCAAAATTAAAAAAAGAGATAACCAAAATTTTATATGATCAAGGCTATATCTTGAGTTATAAGTTTGATGAAACTGATAACAATCAAGGTAATATCAAAATTGCATTGAAATATGATAAAATCACTAAAGAACCTGTGATCAAAAAAATACAAAGAATCAGTACCCCTGGATTGCGAAAATATACTTCCGCCGATAATTACCCTAGAATTTTGAACGGGTTAGGTATCTCAATTGTTTCTACTTCTGTTGGAGTAATGACAGGGAAGCAAGCTTCGTTGCAGCATGTTGGGGGAGAATTACTTTGCTATGTATATTAAAAGTTGTAAAAAGAACTAAAATGTCTAGAATAGGTAACAATCCCATCAATATTCCTCAAGGTGTAAATATCGACATCCAATTAGATAATATTGTGGTAAAGGGAAAAATGGGAGAATTGACTCAACATTATAGCGATGTTTCTTTCAAGCTTCATGAAAATACTTTAACCGTAAAACGTCCATCCGATTCCAAGGATCATCGAGCAAAACATGGTTTATACCGTTCTTTGGTTAATAATATGGTAGAAGGAGTTTCCCAAGGGTATACTAAGGAGTTGGAGTTAGTAGGAGTTGGATATCGAGCCAGTAACCAAGGGCAAAAACTCGATCTTGCTTTGGGCTTTTCTCACAACATTTTATTTGATATCGCCCCCGAAGTTAAAATAGAAACCATATCGGAAAAAGGTAAAAACCCTATCATTAAGCTAAGTTCACATGACAAACAATTGTTGGGTTATGTGGCTGCAAAAATTCGATCCTTCAGAAAACCGGAGCCCTACAAAGGAAAAGGAGTGAAATTCGTAGGAGAAGAAATTAGAAGAAAAGCAGGTAAATCTGCATAATAAATAAGTTATGGGATTAACAAAATCATCAAGAAGAAACAGGATCCACCTAAGGATCAGAAAGACAATTCAGGGTACACTAGAGAAACCCCGTTTATCTATTTATCGAAGTAACAAGGAAATATACGCACAAGTTATCGACGATGTGAATGGAAAGACTCTTGCCGCTGCATCTTCAAGAGATAAGCAAATTGCGGATGCAAAAACAGAAAATAAAATGAATGAGGCCCAACTAGTTGGAAAGTTAGTTGGAGAACGTGCAAAAACAGCCGGAGTAAAAACAATTGGCTTTGATAGAAGTGGTTATTTATATCATGGAAGGGTGAAATCACTCGCAGATGGTGCACGCGAAGCAGGTTTGAAATTTTAATTTAAGTATATGTATCAAGATTATAAAAATGTTGAATTAGTAAAACCTGCTGGTTTAGATCTTAAAGATCGTTTGGTAGGTGTTCAACGAGTAACCAAAGTGACTAAAGGTGGTCGTGCTTTCGGTTTTTCTGCTATTGTAGTGGTAGGAGACGAGAATGGCGTTGTAGGACAAGGGCTTGGAAAATCTAAAGAAGTTTCTGAGGCTATCTCTAAAGCTGTTGAAGATGCCAAAAAAAACTTGGTTCGTATCCCCATTGCTAATGGTACTTTGCCGCATGAACAAAAAGGAAAATTTGGAGGTGCAAGGGTGTTTTTGAAGCCTGCCTCTGAAGGTACAGGAGTTATAGCAGGAGGAGCTGTTCGTGCGGTACTTGAGGCAGTAGGTGTACACAATGTGTTGTCTAAGTCTCAAGGATCTTCAAACCCTCACAATGTAGTAAAGGCGACTTTCGACGCCCTTCTACAATTGAGAAGTCCTCAAACCGTTGCCAAACAACGAGGTGTTAGTTTAGAAAAAGTTTTTAACGGATAAGAATTAAGATCATGGCCAAGATAAAAGTTACTCAAGTAAAAAGCAACATCAAAAGAATGCAATCCCAAAAAAGAACACTAGAAGCACTAGGTCTCAGAGGAATTGGAAAAGAGGTTACCCATGAGGCTACCCCTAACATTCTTGGAATGATCGATAAAGTAAAACATTTGGTAAAAACTATAGAAGCTTAAAGATGAGTTTAGAAAATTTAAAACCAGCAGAGGGATCTATTCAAAGACAAGGAAAACGTTTGGGCCGAGGAGAAGGATCTGGAAAAGGCGGAACCGCTGCAAGAGGGCACAACGGTGCTAAGTCCAGATCAGGATACTCAAAAAAAATTGGATTTGAAGGAGGTCAGATGCCATTACAGCGTCGTGTTCCCAAATTTGGTTTTAAGAACATTAATCGAATAGTATATAAAGGTATTAATTTGGATACCTTTCAAAGTCTTGTAGAAGATAAAAAGGTAACAAAAGAAGTTACCTTTGAAAAACTGGTCGAACTTCGTTTGGCTAGAAAAAAGGAGTTGATAAAAATATTAGGACGAGGAAAATTAGATGCTCCTTTAAAAATATCTGCTCATAAATTTTCCACTACTGCAAAAGCAGCAATTGAAAAAGCTGGTGGAGAAGCTATTACCCTTTAATAAATAGAGATGAAAAAGTTTATTGAGACCATTTTAAACATTTACAATATTGAAGAGTTGCGTGGGCGCATTGTGACCACCTTGACTCTTTTATTAGTATATCGTTTGGGGGCTCAAGTCGTTTTACCTGGTATTGATTCCGTTCAATTGTCAGAATTGGCCAATCGAACGGATGGAGGAGGTTTATTAGGAATTCTCAATGCCTTTACTGGAGGGGCTTTTGCCAATGCCTCTGTTTTTGCTTTGGGCATTATGCCCTATATTTCTGCTTCAATTGTAGTGCAGTTGATGGGAATTGCAGTTCCCTATCTGCAGAAACTTCAGAAAGAAGGAGAAAGTGGTAACAAGAAAAGAACGCAAATTACCCGATGGTTGACTATACTCATTTGTATCGTTCAAGCTCCCGCCTATTTGTACGGGCTTTCTGCCTTGGGTGTTCCAGATAGTGCTTTTGTGATCGGTCGAGGACCATTATTTATGATTTCTTCTGTGATTATTTTGGTAACAGGAACCATATTTGCCATGTGGTTGGGTGAAAAAATTACTGATAAAGGTATTGGTAATGGAATTTCGCTTTTGATCATGGTGGGCATTATTGCCAATCTTCCTTTGTCATTTACACAAGAATTCGTTTCTCGTGTTTCAGAAAATAATGGAGGTCTGATGATGATACTTATCGAATTGGTACTATGGGTAGTAATCATATTGTTGAGTGTGCTTTTGGTCATGGCCGTTAGGCAGATTCCAGTTCAGTATGCGCGAAGAACCGCTACAGGAACAAACGAAAAAAATGTTTTTGGATCAAGACAATACATTCCTTTAAAACTTAATGCCTCAGGGGTAATGCCAATAATCTTCGCTCAGGCATTAATGTTTGCTCCTGCTTATGTTGGAGGTGTTTTTGGAGACTCTGTAGCAGGCCAGTGGTTACAAACTAACTTTTCTGATATTTTTGGATTGTGGTATAACGTGTTGTTTGCGATATTGATTATTGT
>Ga0257132_1000047_pt1 | contig 13026 bp, 8 predicted proteins | sample LP_J_2015_P26_10_FD_194405 | JGI IMG/M metagenome (GOLD analysis project Ga0257132, IMG submission 194405) | Metatranscriptome of marine microbial communities from Northeast Subartic Pacific Ocean, Canada - LP_J_2015_P26_10m (Metagenome... | ecosystem: Environmental > Aquatic > Marine > Oceanic ... | reverse complement strand
CTCCCTTTTACTATTATCAAATATTAATTATTCTGATTTTGCCTCTTCAGTCAACGTCTCTAGGGCCTCTTGAGAACCTACAAGCATTTTCTGAAATTTACGAACCCCTGTTCCTGCTGGAATTAGGTGTCCAACAATCACATTCTCTTTCAGACCTAGAAGATGATCTTCTTTACCTGAAATTGCCGCTTCATTCAATACTTTAGTTGTTTCCTGGAAGGAAGCCGCAGAAATGAACGATTGAGTTTGGAGAGAAGCTCTCGTAATACCCTGAAGCATCGGTTTAGATGTAGCTGCTTTTGCCTCTCGAGCCTCAACAAGTACTTTGTCTTCTCTCTTCAACTTAGCATTCTCATCACGCAACCTTCTTACAGAGACAAGTTGACCCTTTTTAAGCTCAACAGAGTCACCAACTTCCTGAACGAACATCATACCAAATAAGGCATCATTTTCTTCCATGATATCTGCTTTGTGCACAGATTGTCCTTCTAAGAATTTCGTATCTCCTGAATCTATAATTTCAGCCTTAAGCATCATTTGACGAACAATAACTTCAAAATGCTTGTCATTGATCTTCACACCTTGTAATCGATATACTTCTTGTATTTCATTTACAATGTACTCCTGAACTTTAGTGGGCCCTTCAATATTTAGAATATCTCTTGGTGTAATTGCACCATCAGACAATGGCTGACCAGCTCTAACGTAATCATTCTTTTGAACTAAGATATGCTTCGATAGTGGAACAAGGTATTTATGCACCGCACCCACCTTAGGCGTGATAATAATCTCTCTGTTACCCCTCTTAATATTTCCATAATCCGCTGTTCCATCAATAGCAGAAACAACTGCTGGGTTCGATGGGTTTCTTGCTTCAAAGAGTTCAGTAACCCGTGGTAAACCACCAGTAATATCTCCCGTCTTACCTGCCATTCTCGGTATCTTAACCAAGATATGACCTGCCTCGAGCTTATCTCCTTCTTTCACAGAAATATGAGAATTAACCGGTATAGAGTATTCTCTTAAAATCTCTTTAGATTTCGTATCAACAATATGAATTGCTGGAGATTTCTTTTTATCCTTCGTTTCCGTAATTACTTTCTCAGTAAATCCAGTTTGCTCATCTACCTCTTCACGGTAAGTGATTCCTTCTTCAATATGTTCGAAGACAACTGTACCTTTAACCTCTGAAATAATCAAAGCATTGTATGGATCCCATTTACAAATAACATCACCCTTTTTGAGCTTTTGCTTACTATCAACTAATAGTTCAGATCCATAAGGTATATTGGTATTCATAATAACGATACCTGTTTTCTCATCTGTGATTTTAAGCTCAGCAGAACGTCCAACAATAATCACTTTTTTCTTACCATCATCGCCTTTCTTTTCGATTGTTCTTAGCTCGTCAATTTCTAACAAACCATTTCCTTTCGCCTTGATATCTGAAACATCCGCGATATTCGATGCAGTACCCCCAACGTGGAAAGTACGTAATGTAAGCTGTGTTCCTGGTTCTCCAATGGACTGTGCTGCCACAACTCCTACTGCATCACCTCTTTGAGCCAACCTATGGTTAGAAAGATTTCGTCCGTAACATTTAGCACAAACACCTCTTCTCATCTCACAAGTCAATACAGAACGGATTTCGACCTCTTCTATTTCCGCTCCCTGTATCATCTCTGCAACATCCTCATCAATAATATCTCCCGCAGATACAATCATATCGTCTGATTCGGGAACATAAATATCATGGACAGATGTCCTACCCAATATTCTATCGTATAATGGCTCAACAATTTCGTCATTTTTCTTAAGTGCAGTAGCTACAATTCCGCGCAACGTACCACAATCCTCAGAGTTAATGACAACATCTTGGGCAACATCAACAAGTCTTCTCGTTAAGTACCCCGCATCTGCTGTTTTCAATGCTGTATCGGCAAGACCTTTACGCGCACCGTGAGTTGATATAAAGTACTCAAGAATCGAAAGACCTTCTTTAAAGTTAGAAAGAATTGGATTTTCAATAATTTCTTGAACTGATGCTCCAGACTTTTGTGGTTTCGCCATCAATCCTCTCATACCAGAAAGCTGTCGAATTTGCTCCTTAGAACCCCTTGCACCAGAATCAAACATCATATAGATGGAATTAAATCCTTGTCTATCTGTTTTGAGCTGATCCATTAAGGTATGTGTCAATCTTGAATTTGTATGTGTCCAAACATCAATGATTTGGTTGTACCGCTCATTGTTTGTAATCAGACCCATATTATAGTTCATCATTACTTCTTTCACCTGCGTTTCAGCTTTGTCTACAAGCGCAACTTTTTCCTTAGGAATTATAATGTCATCCAAATTAAAGGACAGACCACCTTTAAAGGCCATTGTATACCCTAACTCCTTAATATCATCAAGGAATTGAGCTGTTCTAGAGGTTCCAGATATTTTAAGTACACCACCAATAATGTCTCTTAACGCTTTTTTGGTAAGTACCTCATTAATAAACCCAGCCTCTCTCGGAACGTGCTCATTAAAGATAACACGACCACAAGTAGTTTCGATTAGTCTTACTTCTGATTCACCAAGATCATTTAAATCTTCAGTCTTAACCTTAATTGAAGCATGCAAATCTAGCTTGTTTTCGTTGTAAGCAATAATTACCTCTGCTGGTGAGTAGAAAATACCGTCTTCTCCTTTAACAACGTCATCTTTCAGTGACTTTTTCTCTTTTGTAATATAATAGAGACCAAGCACCATATCCTGAGATGGAACCGCAATTGGCGCACCATTTGCAGGATTCAAAATATTGTGAGATGCCAACATTAGCATTTGTGCCTCAAGAATAGCAGCATTTCCTAGCGGAAGGTGAACGGCCATTTGGTCACCATCAAAATCGGCGTTAAATGCTGTCGTTACCAATGGATGTAGACGAATCGCTTTTCCTTCGATTAACTTCGGTTGGAATGCTTGAATACCCAATCTGTGAAGTGTAGGTGCTCTGTTTAATAGTACAGGGTGCCCCTTCAAAATATTCTCTAGAATATCCCATACAACAGGCTCTTTCTTATCAACAATTTTCTTCGCAGATTTAACTGTTTTTACAATGCCTCTTTCGATCATCTTACGAATAATAAATGGCTTGTAAAGTTCAGCAGCCATACCTTTTGGCAAACCACATTCATGGAGCTTAAGGTTTGGTCCAACGACAATTACAGAACGTGCAGAATAATCAACACGCTTACCAAGTAAGTTTTGACGGAAACGACCTTGCTTACCCTTAAGAGAGTCAGAAAGTGACTTAAGCGCCCTGTTAGATTCTGTCTTAACAGCACTAGACTTTCTTGAATTATCGAATAATGAATCAACTGACTCCTGAAGCATTCTCTTCTCATTTCTAAGAATTACTTCTGGTGCTTTGATTTCAATAAGTCTCTTTAAACGATTATTTCTGATTATTACTCTTCGATACAAATCATTTAAGTCAGAAGTAGCGAAACGACCACCATCTAGGGGCACAAGAGGACGAAGCTCAGGTGGAATTACCGGAACAACTTTTACAATCATCCATTCAGGACGGTTATCTACTCTTGTTTGAGAATCTTTCATAGCCTCTACAACCTGAAGTCTTTTCAATGCCTCATTCTTTCTTTGTACAGACGTCTCGTTTTCTGCAAGATCACGAAGTTGGTATGACATTTCCTCTAAGTTCAAGGACTGAAGAAGGTCATGAATTGCTTCAGCACCCATCTTAGCGATGAATTTGTTTGGATCAGCATCATCCAAGTACTGATTTTCCTTTGGAAGTGCATCTAAAATATCTAAATACTCCTCCTCCGTTAGGAACTCCATTTTATTGAGCTCAACTTCTGGTAATTCATTCGCAGCTCCACTTTGGATCACAACATATCTCTCGTAGTAGATAATTTGATCCAACTTCTTCGTAGGAAGACCTAATAGGTATCCAATTTTGTTTGGCAACGATCTGAAGTACCATATGTGCGCTACTGGAACTACTAAAGCGATGTGTCCCATACGCTCTCTACGTACTTTTTTCTCAGTTACTTCAACTCCACATCGGTCACAAACGATCCCTTTATAACGGATTCTCTTGTATTTACCACAGTGGCATTCGTAGTCTTTTACTGGGCCAAAGATTCTTTCACAAAACAAACCATCTCTTTCCGGCTTATATGTTCTGTAATTGATTGTCTCTGGTTTTAATACCTCACCACTAGAATTCTCCAAAATGATTTCTGGAGAGGACAGTGAAATCGTTATTTTATTAAAACTACTTTGTTTTCTTGGTGTTTCTTTTTTGAAAGCCATTTTATATACTAATTCGTTAGTTACTAGTTTCTTAATCCATTGTCACGTTCAGACACAATCCACGAAGCTCGTGAAGCAATACATTGAAAGATTCAGGAATTCCTGGCTCACCTATGTTATCACCCTTCACAATACTTTCGTATGCTTTGGCCCGACCATTAACATCATCGGATTTCACTGTTAAAATTTCTTGAAGGATATTCGATGCACCAAATGCCTCAAGTGCCCAAACCTCCATTTCACCAAAACGCTGACCACCAAACTGCGCTTTACCACCAAGTGGCTGTTGCGTAATCAATGAGTATGGTCCGATTGATCTAGCATGCATCTTATCATCAACCATGTGAGATAATTTAAGCATGTAAATTACACCTACCGTCGCTGGCTGATGGAACCTTTCACCAGTACCACCATCATATAAATAGGTTTTACCTGATTGAGGCACACCTGCTTTATCCGTCCAGTCGTTGATTTCATCTGGTGTCGCACCATCGAAAATTGGTGTTGCAAACTTAATTCCTAGCTTTTCTCCTGCCCAACCAAGAACAGTTTCATAAATCTGACCTAGGTTCATACGAGAAGGTACACCCAGTGGATTAAGAACAATATCAACAGGCGTTCCGTCTTCTAAGAAAGGCATATCCTCTTGGCGAACAATATTGGCAACAATACCTTTATTACCATGTCGACCAGCCATTTTATCACCGACCTTCAGTTTTCGTTTCTTCGCAACGAATACTTTAGCCAGCTTGATAATACCTGCAGGAAGTTCATCTCCAACTGAAATATGGAATTTACGTCTTTTGTAGTTCCCCAAAATATCATTTGCCTTAATGTTGTAATTATGAATTACACGGCTAATCAATTGGTTCACCTTATCATCAGCTGTCCATTTCAGTGGGTTTACAATAGTATAGTCTAAGGACGTTAAAGCTTTCATTGAGAACTTTGCACCTTTTTTAATCAATTCCTCCTTAAAGTTATTGAACACACCCGTAGATTTTTTATCACCCACAATCTTAATCAGCTTCTCAGCTAACTTTTCTTTGAGCGATACAATATCTTTTTGGTACTCAGCGTCTATTGTCTCCAACAATGGCTTGTCTTGACTTTTTGATTTTCTATCCTTCACAGCTCTAGAGAATAATTTCTTATCGATAACAACTCCTCTTAATGAAGGACCTGCTTTCAATGAAGCATCTTTTACATCTCCTGCCTTATCACCAAATATTGCTCTAAGAAGCTTCTCTTCTGGAGATGGATCAGTTTCACCTTTTGGTGTAATTTTACCGATTAAGATATCTCCTTCTTTTATCTCTGCTCCAACTCGAATACATCCATTCTCATCTAGGTCTTTAGTAGCTTCTTCACTAACGTTTGGAATATCTGCTGTAAGCTCTTCCATTCCTCGCTTAGTATCTCTAACCTCTAAAGAATATTCATCAATATGGATTGATGTAAAGACATCGTCACGGACAACTCTTTCAGAAATTACGATCGCATCCTCAAAATTATAACCTTTCCATGGCATGAATGCCACTTTCAAGTTTTGACCAAGAGCTAGCTCTCCTTTTTGAGTTGCATAACCTTCACAAAGAACTTGACCTTTAACAACCTTATCGCCCTTGACAACAATTGGCTTCAAGTTGATACAAGTACTTTGATTCGTTTTCATGAATTTAATCAAAGAATACCTTGTAACTTCACTTTCAAAGCTCACAAGCTTATCCTCGGAATTCCAATCATATCGGATTACAATCTCATTCGCATCAACATATTCTACAATACCAGAACCTTCTGCATTAATTAGCACTCTAGAATCCTCAGCTACAAGCTGTTCAATTCCGGTTCCAACAATTGGAGAGTTTGGCTTTAATAATGGAACTGCTTGACGCTGCATGTTTGATCCCATCAAAGCTCTGTTGGCGTCATCATGCTCCAAAAATGGAATAGACGAAGCTGCGATTGAAGCAATTTGATTCGCTCCAACATCCATTAAGTGTAATTTATTTGGCTCTACAACTGGGAAGTCTCCTTCAAATCTAGCCTTTACAACATCGGATAAGAAATTACCTTTATCATCTACTTTTGCATTTGCCTGAGCGATGATTTTTTCATCTTCTTCCTCAGCAGCAACATATATAGGTTCTTTGTCATATTGGACCTTACCTTTCTGAACGGATCGATATGGTGTTTCAATAAAACCAAGTTTGTTAACCTTAGCAAAAACGCACAGTGAGGAGATCAAACCAATATTCGGTCCCTCAGGCGTTTCAATCGTACAAAGGCGCCCATAATGTGTGTAGTGAACATCACGAACCTCAAATCCGGCTCTTTCACGTGATAGACCACCAGGTCCGAGCGCAGACAATCTTCTTTTGTGTGTCACCTCAGACAATGGATTGGTTTGATCCATAAATTGAGACAACTGATTCGTTCCAAAAAACGAGTTGATGACAGAAGATAGGGTTTTCGCATTAATCAAGTCAATAGGCGTAAATACCTCATTGTCTCTTACATTCATTCTCTCACGGATAGTTCTAGCCATTCTTGCAAGACCTACTCCAAATTGAGAATACAACTGCTCACCAACCGTTCTAACACGACGGTTTGAAAGGTGATCAATATCATCTACATCTGCCTTAGAATTGATTAATTTTATTAAAAACTTAATAATCTTAATCATATCGTCCTTCGTCAGAACTCTTGACTGCTCTGACTGGTCAATTCCCAGTTTCTTATTCAAACGGAAACGGCCAACCTCACCTAAATCGTAACGCGTATCAGAGAAAAATAATTTTTCAAAAACACCTTTTGCCGTCTCATAGTCGGGCGGATCTGCATTTCTTAATTGTCTGTAGATATGCTCAACTGCTTCTTTTTGCGAGTTTGAAATATCTTTTTGAAGCGTATTATAGATAATCGTATAATCAGCGGTATTCACGTTTTCTTTATGAAGTGTTACAGATTTCGCACCTGACTCCATGATGGCCTCAAGATGTTCCTCGGTAATATCCAACTCACGATCAAAAATAACTTCGTTTCTTTCTATAGAAACAACTTCTCCAGTATCCTCATCTACAAAATCCTCTATCCAAGTTTTAAGGACTCTTGCTGCTAGCTTTCTACCTACAAGCTTCTTTAGGTTTGTTTTATTTACCTTCACCTCATCAGCTAGACCAAAGATATCCAAAACATCTCGATCTGTTTCGTAACCTATTGCTCTAAACAAGGTTGTTACAGGTAATTTTTTCTTTCTGTCAATGTAAGCATACATGACATTGTTAATATCCGTTGCAAATTCAATCCAAGAACCTTTAAAAGGAATTATTCTTGCTGAATATAGCTTTGTTCCGTTGGCGTGTCTAGACTGTCCAAAGAAAACTCCCGGTGACCTGTGAAGCTGAGAAACGATAACACGTTCCGCTCCATTAACTACGAAAGATCCTTTTGGTGTCATGTAAGGGATCGTACCCAAATACACATCTTGCACAATTGTTTCGAAATCCTCGTGTTCAGGATCTGTACAGTACAATTTCAATTTAGCCTTCAGCGGTACGCTGTAGGTCAAACCTCTCTCGATACATTCTGAAATCGAATATCTCGGGGGATCAATGAAATAATCCAAAAATTCCAAAACGAATTGGTTTCTTGTATCTGTGATCGGAAAGTTTTCTGCGAAAACTTTAAATAGCCCTTCACTTTCTCGATTTTCAGGAGTAGTTTCCAATTGGAAAAACTCCCTAAATGATTTCAATTGGATTTCTAGGAAATCCGGATAATCAAATTGGTTTTTGCCCGATGCAAAATTAATTCTGGTTGAATTATTTGATGTTGCCAAGGATGAATGTTTTTAGTTAATGTTTTAGTATTCAAAATGAATACCACTTAAAACAAGACAAGGCACCCGCAAAAATGCGGTGCCTTTCTTGTCAATAATTTGAGTTAATTACTTAATCTCAACTTCAGCTCCAGCTTCTTCCAAAGACTTCTTAAGTCCTTCAGCTTCGTCTTTCGCTACACCTTCTTTTAATGTAGTAGGTGCGTTGTCTACTAAGTCCTTAGACTCTTTAAGACCTTTACCAGTAAGTTCTTTTACAAGTTTAACTACTGCTAGTTTGCTAGGTCCACCAGCATTCAATACTACGTCGAATTCTGTTTTCTCTTCAGCAGCTTCGCCACCAGCTCCGCCAGCAGGGCCAGCAACAGCTACAGCAGCAGCTGCAGGTTCGATTCCATATTCGTCTTTCATGATCGTTGCTAACTCACTAACTTCTTTTACTGTTAGGTTTACTAGCGTTTCTGCAATTTGCTTTAAATCAGCCATTTTATTTTGTTTTTAAAAAGGTTTAATAATTAAATTATGCTCTTTCTTCGAGCGTTTTCAACATGCCAGCAAGCGAACCGCCAGCGTTTTGTAATCCAGACAATACATTTTGTGCTGGGCTTTGTAACAAACTAATAATGTCACCGAGTAATTCCTCTTTACTTTTCAAGGACTCAAGTGCACTAAGTTGCTCATCACCAATGAAAATTGCTTCATCAACATATGCTCCTTTCAAAATTGGTTTAGGATTCTTTTTACGAAAGTCCTTAATCATTTTTGCAGGGGCACTTGAAGATTCTGACAACATGATTGAGGTCGCTCCTTTCAAAACATCTTTCAATGTTCCAAAATTCTTACCTTCAACACGATCCATTGCCTTTTCCAATAATGCATTTTTCACTACACGCATACTGATGTTGGCCTGAAAACATTTTCTTCTCAATGAATTCACGGACTCAACTGTAAGCTCTGCAGTGTCTGTAAGATAGAATACATTGGATGCTGTTAAATCAGCTGCCAATTCATCTATGTACTTTACTTTTTCTTCTCTAGTCATTTTCTTAAGTATTATGCGTTTAGAGACTTGGCATCTATCTGAATCCCAGGGCTCATCGTGGAGGTCATATAAACACTCTTAATGTAAGTCCCTTTCGCAGACGATGGTTTCATTTTGATTAACGTCTGAAGCAATTCATTTGCATTTTCAAAGATTTTATCTCCGTCAAAACTAACTTTCGCTACCGATGAATGAACGATACCATACTTATCAACCTTAAAGTCGATTTTACCAGCCTTCACTTCAGATACAGCTTTACCTACTTCCATAGTTACTGTTCCTGTTTTTGGATTCGGCATTAAACCTCTTGGACCTAAAATTCGTCCTAAGGCACCAACCTTACCCATAACAGATGGCATAGTTACAATAACATCAACATCAGTCCAACCAGACTTTATTTTTGCGATGTACTCATCTAAACCAAAGTAATCTGCCCCAGCATCTTTTGCCTCTTGTTCCTTGTCAGGAGTACAAAGCACCAATACCTTAACATCTTTACCTGTTCCATGTGGAAGCGCAACTGTTCCTCTAACCATTTGATTTGCTTTTCTTGGATCAACACCAAGACGCACACAAACATCAACAGAGGCATCAAACTTAGTGGTAGAAATATCTTTCACTAAATTACATGCATCCGTTAACGAATAGGCTTTTGTTAGGTCGTGTTTTCCAAAAACCGCTTTTCTATTTTTAGTCATTTTCTTCATAACTTAAATTATTTGGATTTTGGAGCACTACCGCCCTTTACATTAACACCCATACTTCGTGCAGTTCCTGCCACCATCATCATTGCTGAGTCAACGGTAAAACAATTTAAATCAGGAAGCTTATCTTCTGCGATTGTACGAATTTGATCCCAAGAAATGGCACCAACCTTCACACGATTCGGTTCAGACGATCCTTTTTTAATTTTAATTTGTTCCATGATTTGCACAGCTGCCGGAGGCGTTTTCAAAACAAAGTCAAACGACTTGTCGCTATATACTGTGATTACAACCGGTACTACTTTCCCAGGTTTATCTTGGGTTCTTGCATTAAACTGTTTGCAAAACTCCATGATATTCACACCCTTTGCACCAAGTGCTGGTCCAACGGGAGGGGCTGGGTTAGCCGCACCACCTCTGATCTGTAATTTGATCAATCCTGCTACTTCTTTAGCCATATATATAAAATTGTGTAGTCAAACATGAACCTTAAACGATGGGAAGCTTTAATCATCTAGTTCACTCCTACGGGTTAATACAAATTAACTCTCCTTCTCAACTTGCATATAGCTAAGCTCGAGAAGATTTTTACGTCCAAAAATCTTGACCATCACTTTCAACTTCTTTTTATCCTCATTAATGTCATCAATAACACCGCTGAAGTTGTTGAAAGGTCCATCAATAACTTTGACAGACTCACCCACCACAAATGGAATTTTCAATTCCTCTTCTGTTTCTGCCAACTCATCAACCTTACCTAAAATACGATTGACCTCTGACATTCTCATAGGCACAGGCTCACCACCTTTTTCAGTACCTAAAAATCCTATAACATTAGGAATGCTTCTAATAACGTGCTTAACTTCCCCAACTAGGGCAGCCTCAATTAGAACATATCCTGGTAAATAAGCTCGTTCCTTATTTACTTTTTTTCCATTACGAATCTGAAAGATTTTTTCTGTAGGAATCAAAACTTGCTCAATATTCTCGTCCAAGCTTTTCATACGAGACATCTCAATTTCCAAGTAGTGCTTTACACTCTTTTCTTTCCCACTAATCGCACGAACAACGTACCATTTTTTTGCAATTTCACTCATAGCCCTTCTTTAGAAAAAATTGTAAATGTTTCCAAGAACACCATTCCACCAGAAATTAGGATCGTTACCAAAAACTTTATCCATTACAAAAATGGCAAGCGAAAGTAAAATAGATGCGATAACTACCAAAATTGTATTATTTTGAAGCTCTTGCCATGTTGGCCAAGTGACATTATGCACTAACTCGCTGTATGTATCTTTTACGTAACTAACCAATTTCATTCTTCCTTTTCTATTAATTCAGCACGGGCGGTAGGATTCGAACCCACGACCAATGGTTTTGGAGACCACTACTCTACCAACTGAGCTACACCCGTTTAAAAAGGGGAGCATTGCTCCCCTTGTTTTAAACTTATTTTCGTAATACTTACGAAACAATCTCAGTAACCTGGCCAGCTCCTACAGTTCTACCACCTTCACGGATTGCAAAACGTAAACCTTTATCCATCGCTACAGGTACAATCAATTTAACAGTGATTGAAACATTGTCTCCAGGCATTACCATTTCACGACCATCTGTTAAGAAGATTTCTCCTGTAACATCTGTTGTACGGAAATAGAATTGTGGTCTATACTTGTTATGGAAAGGAGTGTGACGTCCACCTTCTTCTTTCTTCAAAACATAAATCTCTGCTTTGAATTCTTGATGCGGCTTAGTTGAACCCGGCTTACATATAACCATTCCTCTTTTGATTTGAGCTTTTTCAATACCTCTCAAAAGAATCCCAACATTATCACCTGCTTCACCTCTATCCAAAATCTTACGGAACATTTCAACACCAGTTACAGTTGACGTTAGTTTCTCGTCACCCATACCCAAAATCTCTACAGGATCTCCAGTGTTACAAACTCCGGTTTCAATTCTTCCAGTAGCAACTGTACCACGACCAGTAATCGTAAATACATCTTCTACAGGCATCAAGAAAGGCTTGTCTACATCACGTGGAGGAAGTTCGATATATGTATCTACAGCTTCCATTAACTCATTCACAGTCTCAACCCACTTATCTTCATTGTTCAATGCACCAAGTGCTGAACCTTGAATTACAGGTGTGTTGTCACCATCATACTGATAGAAAGAAAGTAACTCTCTTACCTCCATTTCAACCAATTCAAGTAATTCTTCATCATCAACCATATCCACCTTGTTCATGAATACAACCAATCTTGGAACACCAACTTGTCTTCCTAAAAGGATGTGCTCACGTGTCTGAGGCATTGGTCCATCAGTTGCAGCAACAACTAGAATAGCACCGTCCATTTGAGCAGCACCAGTAACCATGTTCTTAACATAATCCGCGTGACCTGGGCAATCAACATGCGCATAGTGACGAGCTTTTGTTTCATACTCAATGTGAGATGTGTTAATTGTAATACCACGCTCTTTTTCTTCTGGAGCGTTGTCAATTGAACTAAAATCTCTTGCAGCTGCAAGACCTTGGGTTGACAATACGCTGGAAATCGCAGCTGTCAAAGTTGTTTTACCGTGATCTACGTGACCAATTGTACCAATGTTCACGTGCGGTTTGGAACGATCGAAATTTTCCTTTGCCATTTTTCTATTTGTTACTTAATTAATAATTTACTTTTTATACATTCAACGTTTTGCGCAAGCGCAAATTTTTTTTGAGCCAATGACGAGAATTGAACTCGTGACCTCTTCCTTACCAAGGAAGCGCTCTACCCCTGAGCTACACCGGCGGCTCAAGTGAAAGTGAGCGGGAGACGAGGGTCGAACTCGCGACATTCAGCTTGGAAGGCTGACGCTCTACCAACTGAGCTACTCCCGCTTATTTCTTTCTGTGGGGAGAGCAGGATTCGAACCTGCGAAGGTAAAACCAACAGATTTACAGTCTGTCCTCGTTGGCCGCTTGAGTATCTCCCCAACATTCCGAGCCGATGGAGGGATTCGAACCCCCGACCAGCTGATTACAAATCAGCTGCTCTGGCCAACTGAGCTACATCGGCAAATTTGTTGGTACACAAAAAAAAGAACGTCTTCTTTCCCAAATTGTT
>Ga0257132_1000044_pt1 | contig 13274 bp, 1 predicted proteins | sample LP_J_2015_P26_10_FD_194405 | JGI IMG/M metagenome (GOLD analysis project Ga0257132, IMG submission 194405) | Metatranscriptome of marine microbial communities from Northeast Subartic Pacific Ocean, Canada - LP_J_2015_P26_10m (Metagenome... | ecosystem: Environmental > Aquatic > Marine > Oceanic ... | reverse complement strand
TTATTTGGAAAATTTCGTCTGGTTCTATGAATGTTGTATTTATTTGAGAATTCTTTATCAAAAATTTTTTCAATTTTATTTTTTCCAAACAGTCTTGTGTGTAATTTATATTGGTGGGGGACTCTTGGCATTTTACGGAACCCGCACGGCGATGCATTTTACGTTGGGACGTGACGGCAAATCACTCGTCCTCTTGGCAAATAATCGCCACACCAGCCAAAATCCACCGGCTTGCCGGGTCGACCGTCTTGAGCTGGCACATGACCGTGTAGGTTGGGCCGCGGAACCGCGTCACGTACAGCGGGCAATCGTACACCGTCGAATCATGCCGCAAGTATCCCTCGTTCGTCGGCTCCCACTCGGGCTGCACCACGACGGCCTTGAAATACATGACGGGCAGCATTGGCATGAGCTCGAACAGGTACGAGTCGCAAACGTGCCCGCCGCACTTGACGCCCGTCACCTCGTACAAATCGGGCTCGCCGTCCACGCACGCCTCATCCTCGTCGTCAACGGCGCCCCAACGCCCGCCCTCGATGTAGAGACCGTGCGACAGCACACCGTCCTCGGGGTGGGCTTGCACCGACGTGACATCCGTGATCGTAGTGACATACGTCTCGGTGGACATATTGTCCAGCGGGAATCCTCGCACGCGTCCCGTGATCTGCATCAGAGCGGTCAAATAGGCCATGGGGTTGAACAGTCCGGGGAACCAAACGCAGTACGGCATGACGAGCTCTTCGCGCCACCCGACCAGCTGCGTGTTCCGCCGAAGCAGCTCCGGGAACCACGTCGCAAGCGTCTTGCGGCTCCACCAGGCGTGCTTCTCCCACGATGTGCGATGGAACACGTTGCGGCCAGGCACTTGGTTGATCGACATGGCCTCGAGAAGGTGCTCCATGCCCTCAGACATGTTCAGCTCCCCGTTCAGGCCCTTCTGAAGGTCAACCATGGAGCTGCGCATCGCTGAAAGCAGCGTGTTCATGCGCGTAATCTCTTGCAGCAGCAGCAACGTGTAGGGGGCGTCCTGTTTCGTCAAGTTCTCCGCCGAGTCCTTCTTGAGCACGACCATGTTGAAGTCGTCGGGCAGCTGGCCGAGCAGGTCGACGAGCATCGCCTTGACCTTGGACTCAGAGTCGCCACTGTCCTCGCCCTTCTTTTTCTTCTTCTTGCCGCCGACCTTGATGCCGCCAGCACCGCCTCCGCCTCCGCCGTAGGCCGTAATGCCTCCTAGCAACACTACCTGCTGGAAGATCTCCGACACGGCAGTGATCAAGTACCCAACCTCGGCGTTGGCGTGCATGCGAAACATGGTCGGAGTTTCGCCCGGAAGCTTGTCCTCGACGTACTTGGCTACGCCGTCGTACGAGTACTTGTTGGGGTCGGGAGCTTTGAATTGCGGGCACAGCAACATATTTTTCAAAATACCCGGCACCATGAGCACCTCCAAATAGCAGTTGTTCGTTCGCCGGTCCCAGGCGTCTGTGATATGCCCTCCGTACATGATTGCGCCCCACACGTACCGGAGATCCTCGAACGGCACCGAGTCGTTCTTCTCCAGATAGTCTGCGCAGACGTCCTTGCAGCAGCGCAGGTCGCCCATGTTGAACGAGTACCCGCGCGACCACCCGATCTGACCGAACCTCCTGCGCCCGAGGATCACGGCGTGGTAGAACGACAGTGTGTGCAGGCACGCCAGGTAGTTGCCAGACTGGTTTGACTCGTCGAACATGTCTTGGTTGAACGTCGACCAGCAGGCCATGATGTTCGACTTGACGTCCGAGGGAGCCTCGTTGGCGATTTTGATCGCCGACATCATGAAACCCTCTGGCATGTTTTTCAAGAACGAGAACGGCGGAGGCTCGGCGTTGGTAAACACGCGAAAGTCTTTGTGCGAAGTGTCGGCGAGCTTTTCCAGCTTGCGCTCCATCAGCGGCGTCCACTGCTCCATCAGGTGCAGATTTTGCAGGAAAATCCACCCGCCCGACGCCGCCAGGCGATCCATCGCTTCCATGGCCACGGACTCTTGCCCTTCGCCCATGGAAATAGACACAAGATTGCCTTTTGCGATCGAAAAGCCTTCCTTGTCGCCCTGCTCCTCGATCCACACGGTCGGGTCGACGCCGGGAAAGAGCACAAAGAACATCGGGGTCCGGTTGGACGTTTCCTGGAACGCGGCGTCCATGTCAAACGGCGGCTGGTCGACGTAGTCGTCCCCGAGCTCCTCCCGGACGTACACCTTCAGCGCTACCACCAGCCGGTCGGGGCGGAGCGCTCGCAGCACCATCAAGCGGTCCAGCTTCTTCAGAGACTTCATTCCAGGGCAAACAGTGTCCTCCGGATTGCTGTGCTCGATCCAGCGCTTCCACATGTCAGCGTCGTCCTGCAGCCGCTCGCCAAATCCGCCAAAGGGCGAGCCCAGCGACTCGAGCTTGTACGCGCGACGCCACTGAATCTCCGTCATGTACTCGGCGATGACCTCCGGAATCTCCACCTCCAAATCGATGGGCGACTCGATCAGGTAGTCTATCTTGCTCCGCGTCACGCGCTTTTCGGAAAGGCCGATTTTCAACGTCAGCATCGCCGCGACCGTCAGCTTGTCCTTCTCGAGCAGTCCTCGTCTCATGTAGTTGTAAACGCACGACTGGATCGACACGATGAGGTCGAGACAGCGGTTCGCGATGGCCTCATCGATTTCGGCCTGGAGGCCGTCGTCTTCTCCCTCCCCTTCGCCCTCACCTTGTTCGCCGTCTTCGCCATCCTCGGCCTCCCCGTCGCTGCCCGCCGGAGACGCCACGTCCTCGGCGGTGGTCGCTGTCCCACCCAACAGGATTGCGGCCGGCTCTCCGGTCAGCACGACGGCGCGTCGGTAGATCGTCACAAAAGATTCGAGGTCGTAGATATAGTAGGTGTGAATCTTGAACAACGAGTTGAGCAGGAAGAAAAGAAGTGACGCGCGGGCGCCCACAGAACGGTATTTGTTGGTCGTCTCCTGAATCTGCGCCGACGTCGCCGCGGCGATCTTTTGCTTGACTTTGATCTCGTTCGACACGGCCTTGGTGTTCTCCAGCCCCTCGATCAAATCGCGGTCCTGCGTGATGTCGCCCTCTGCGGTCGCGAGCTTGTGCAAAATCTCATTTTCCAAGTCTGTCATCTGGATCTTGAAACCATTCTGCTGGTCGATGAGGCGCAGCCGCTCCTCTGCCAGGTCGGGCCGCTCCATGGAGACGACCATGTTCAGAAGCTGCTCCTCCAGCCCGTCCTCGGTGACGGTAAAGTTAATCAACGCGCACTCGGCCTGGATCTCGGGCGGGAAGTGAGGGTTGCTCAGCTTGGTGTGCAAAAAGAAGCGAAAGTCCTCGTGCATTTCCACCTCGTCGTCGCCGAGGCGAATGTACTTTTTGCGTCCTCGCTTCATCGTCGCGCGCGACACGACGGGCGTCAGAATGGCGTCGATTGACTCGAGCAGATTTTCGATCATCAGCGACTTGCCGTTCTCCATGGCGTACACTAGCTTGCGCAGCAGCTGCTTGTCGTCCATGCGAACGATTTGCAGCTCGCGATCGCCCGACTCCTTGTCGGTAATCCACTTGATCGCCTGCAGCTGCGGGTCGATAACGAGCGGCCACCGCGCCGAGTTGGAGGCGATGGACGCGTTCTCGGTCGAGACGACGTCTGCGGGCAACTTGTTGCTGCGCCACTGCGCAATCTCCTTCTCTGTCGTCAAAATACTGAGTGGATCCGCATCGTCGGACATCGGGATCCCGTCCGTGGGCTCCACAACCTCCTTGTCCTCTTCGTCGGAATCCACATCCGAGTCCTCTTCCTCCTCCTCCTCCTTGGCCGCCTCGGCGTCCTCGTCCTCGTCGTCGCCCATCTTTTCAGCGTGCAGCGCAGCCTCTTGCATGAAGGGTACCCAATAGTCGTTGATCATCGCCTGGCGGTATGGCTTGGTGAAGGGTCCGACGTAGGAGATGAAAGCCGACGCCAGCAGCACATCGCCCACGAGAAGATCAAAGTTACGCTGCAGAACCTTAATGTTGGCCGTCCAGCGCACGCCCTCGCTGCCCAGGGCCGCAGTGAGGCGCTGAGCCAGGTCGAGCCTGACCTTCCCGGAGCGCACAGTCTCGATCGCCGCCTCTTTCGACTTGGTAGCGGCGTCAAACTGCTCAGCCAACCCCTGCAGCTTGGCCTGCAGAGCGCCGACGCGTTCACGGATTTTCACGAGCTTTTCGGTCGCGGCATTCAGCTCTGCTTGCGCGCCGTCAAGCGCGATGCGAAGCGGTTCTACCTTTTTGAAGATGTCCGCGTAAATGACAATGTTGATGGCCCACGAGCACAAGCCAGCGGCCGCCGAGTTGCGCCCCATGATAATTTCCGGGTCAAACTCCTCGTCCGCCAGCGTGGGGCGGACGAACTCGAAATTCTGCTCGGGCACCCCGTGCTCGTCGATGCACTCCTTGTACTCCATCAGTGCTTGGAGGAACATTGGAATATTGCCCAGAAGCTGCTTCTTGCACGCGGCCCACGACTTGTCCTTGACGCGTCCCTTCTTGTCGGTGATAATATTTTCTGAGACCATGTCGATGGCGCCCTCGCGAGTGGCGCCCGCCAGCAACGTCGCGACCGCCGCAAACACAGTGTCGACACCCTTGGGCGCCGTGTTCATCGTTTTGGCCATTCCCAAATCCTTCTTGTTCAGCGTGTTCAGCGCCGCCATGGCGTCATTAATCGCTGGCTCGGCTTTCATCAGCTCGATATTCGCCTCCTCCTTTTGCTTTTCGACGCGCACCTGAATCTCGGCGCACTTGGCCTCTTCGCCCTCTGCGCCGGCCGTTTCCTCCGCGACGTTGGCCTTTTCTTTCGCCACCGTCTCGGCAATCGCGTCCGCCTCCTGCTTGGCGACCTCGGCGCCCTCCAGTTGGATGACCAGCTCGGACTCGATTTGCGCGACGGCTTCGGCCGTAATCTTCAGCTTGTGCACACCAGACTCGAGGCGCTCAATGCCCGACTCGGACTCTGTGCGCTTGCGGCTCAGGAGCGAAATGTACAGGGACACGCACTCCAAAAACGACTTGGGCGTCGTGTAGACGTAGCGCTTCTCCTTTTCGAGAAAGTGCTCCGCCATCGCGTTGACGTTTTTGAACGCGAACGGCATGAACGCAGCAATTCCCTTGTGGATACGCTTGTCGCCGAGCTCCTCCTCTGCGAGAAACTGCGTCGCCACTCCCAACAGCGCATCCTCGGGCCACGGCTGAAAGTAGTCGATTACGGTAGAGTTGATGATTGCAGGAAATTTCATCGAGCGCAGGCGGAAATCGTCCCCTACAGGCGAGAACGCCAGCGCCATGTGCAGGTTCTTGCGCACGCGAGTGAAGAAGTACTCCCATACGGCCTCGGGTTCGGGCGAAATGCCGTCGGCTTTCGCCGTCTTGGTAAGAGCGTTGATCACCTCGTCGCGCTGGTCGGTTTCGTACAGGTCGGGTATGCGCCCCGACGCGAGCAGATCGTTTATGTACACAAGGAAACGCTCTTTCGTGATCTGCGAGTCGGTAAACAGGAACAGCACTCCCTGGCCCTTCACGCCGGCCTTCCAGTAGTACTTTTGCAAGTCCTCCTTCAAGTCGGCGATACCGTAGGTCTGCGTGATCGTGATAATCTCGAGCGAAAAGCCGCAAATGTACGCGGCCAAGCGTGCCAGACTGCGCTTACCCATGCCCCCGACGCCGACGAGCAGGGCATGACCTCCGGGCTGCTTCACGATGCGCGCAATGCGGCAGATGTGGCGCTGGGCGTCCTCAAACAGCACGAGGTCCATGGCCGCGTTCTCGTCGTTGTAGCGCGTCAGGGCGCCCTTGAGGATCGTACCCAACGACTTCATCGACGCGGACTGGTCGTACTCAATCTTGTCGGTGGACTCGGCGAAGTGGCAAAACACCAAAGGCGTGGGGTCGGCCTCGTTGAAATACTTGGCGATTTCCGCGTTGTAGGGGCCAAACTTGCTGCGGGCGATGCCCCCGGCCACTTTTTGGTAGGCGGCTAGATCTTTGAGACTGACGAGCCGGTCTCCGTAGACGCGCTCAGACTCGTGCAGAAACATCGCCGCAAACTTGGCGTTTTCGCCGTTGAACACGGAGGGCAGCGACATCATCATGCCCCCGATGACACCCGAGATGTGGCGCATGTTGAACTCGTAGTAAAAGTTCTTGGCCGTTTTCTTAAAGCCCTTCGTCATGGCCGTGTCCATGGCCAGCACGGCGCCGACGACCATTTTGGACATGTCTCGGATACCCTGATCGAATTCCTTGAGGTGCCCGTCCAAGAACGTGCCAAAGATGGTTTGCAGGGAGGCCTGGTTCGGCATGCCGACGGCGAACGTTACAAAGTGGCGCTGAAGGCGCGGGTTGATGAAGAACGAACCAGCAGTGTGATTCATTGCCGCAATGTACTGGCAGTCGAGGATATGCTTGGGACCGAGCTTGACCCTGTCGTACCAGCGATGGTACTCGATGACCTGGCGCATGAGCGCAATTGAAGACTGCGTGTCGTAAATGTCCACCTCGGGCAGGTTGAAGTCGTCGATGAAAAAGACGAGATTGTTCTTGCCTGGCGGACCGTAGTTCGTGCCGACCTTTTTCACGAGGTGCGACTCCATCGTCAGCTGCAGCGTGCGGCCGTCCGTGAAGAAGTTAAACTTGATGTCTTGCGACTTTCGCACTTCCGGGTCGAGTTTTTCGAGCGCGCCATTGATGAGCTGAGTCTTGCCGACGCCGGCAGGCCCCACCAACATCGTGGGGACGTTGTTGGCGAGCAGCGCTTCGACCCAGAACGTGGTGGCACACGTCTCGGGCGTTGGCACGGTGACGGTCTCCATCGACAACGTCGACGAGTAGCTGACCTCGTAAAAGTATGGCGACTCGGTCCAGGCCTTGAACTCTTGGTCGGACGGGTCAAGCCAGCTATCGTACACCGACGTGCGCGACGGCAGCTTGACCTTGGTGAACTGGCGACTCCACCAGTCCGAGAACTTTTGAGAGTAGTTGACGCCGTCCTTGTCAAAGTCCTGGGGCCCGCCGAACGCCCAGATGCACGCAAAAGTGAACGGCACTTGCAGCTTTTCTTTCATGACTTTAGCGTCGGTGATCTTGCCCCACACATTGCGCACGTTGTCCTCGGTGAGGAGCAGCGCCAGCAGGTTGAGCAAGGCGTTGACGTACGCCATGTCCTCGACGGGCACGATGGGTTGCGACGTGGCCTTGAGGTAGAAGAGTGTCTTTTCGACAGTCTCATCAAACAGCTCGTTCCACACGTCCTTCATGACGTCCGTGTCAAACTCGCGCGCAGCGACCCAGGACGAAATCAGTGAGCGCCACTGCGTTCCCTTATCGGCCGAGATGTAGAGCACCCCTGCCCGCGTCACGGTAGCCAACGAGGCGAATCTGAGATCGCGGATCTCGAACAGCATCTTCATGTGCGGTTTGAGCGGAATGCGCTCGTTCGAGGCGAGCGTGAGCATCTTGTTCATGTCCATGACCGAGTTCATCGACTCGATCCAGTTCGTGTCGAGGTCCCCGTCGAGGCAGATCCACTTGGGGTTGGTGTCCTTCTCGAGCCCAAGGTCTCGCATGTACTTGGACAGAAGCCCATCTTTCCACTCGCGCGTCGCCTTGGAAATGTACCCGTACAGCTCTTGCGCCGTGATGGACTTGGGGTTGATGTCCTGAATCTTCGTCTTCTGCCCCCGCATAGTCTTGGCCTTCCCGAGGGTCTTCCACACGGTACTTTTCCCCGCGCCGGGCGGTCCCAGAATGAACACGCAGTGACGAATGAATAGCAGCTCCTCGAGCTGGACCACCTTCAGCATGAACTCCTCGTCGGGCCAGAGCTTGAGCTCGGCGACAGCGTCGGCGACGGCGTCCTCAAGCGCCATGTCCCTTTTTCTGGGCGGATCAATGCCTGGGAACAGGTCGCCCAAAAGTCCGAAGAAGATAACCATGTCTTGCTGGGCAATCTTGGGCACGTTGAAGTCGCGCAGGGCGCGCATGAGGATGAGCTGCTCGTCGATGTCGGGCTCGGCGCGCTTGAACCCGCCGGCGACACGCAGCACTGACTTGACGGCGCGTAGCCCCCAGTCGTAAAAGCGCTGCTTGGACAGCAGGTCGCGCAGCAGCGAGTAGAGACCGTAGAACTTGCTGGCCAGGGATTTCGCGGTCTGAAACCCTTCCGCCATGAGCATGTTCTCGCAGATGAGCACCATGTCTGGCACCATGACCGTCATGGGTCGGAACAACGCCTTTAGCCCTTCGGGCAGCTCGGCGCGCCCGATGTATCCCGGGTTCATCGTGATGAACACGCCGACACTCGTCTTACAGTCAACGGTGTCGCCCTCTATTGTGACGCGAGGGTTACCCGCCCGAAGCGAATCGCAGACGGCTTTGAACTGCACGGTCGCCACGGACAGCACCTCGACGCGGAGCCGATTGAACTCGTCGAAGCAGCCCCACGATCCAGTGGCGGCCAGCCCTTTGAAAATATTTCCGAGAGAGATGTAGTCCATCTCGGGCGAGCAGTTGAACACGTAAATGTTGTACCCAAAGTTCATCGCCAGATCTTTCACGGTCTCCGTCTTTCCCGTACCCGCGGGTCCCGCAGGCGCGATGCCCATCTTCAGCGAAAGCCCCGTCGACGACGTGACGTAGATGCGGTCGGTCAGCGGTGTCACGACGAGACGCCCATCGTTGCCAATGTACTCGTATCCGTACGGGAACACGGCGTTGAGCACGTACCAGGCGGCGTTGCCCTCGGCGTCGCGTCGCGGCTTCAGCTGGCCCTGCCACTCAAAGTGCGAGATCTTGTCTACGCCGTGGCGGATGAGCTGCGCGACAATGTCGCGGCCGTGCGCGTCCATCGTAATCATGCACATGACGCGCTGCCGCTCGTTCTTGGAGAGGCGGGTGACAGTGATGTTCACCAGGTCGGAAAGGTCACGGTTCTGCTTTTCGGCATACTCCTTCAGGGACCCGGTCGGGATGGCCTTTTCCACGTGCGCGACGTGGTGCTGAAACGCCACGAGCAGGGTCAGCTGGCCGGGGTCGGTCGGCTCGTCGTCCGCCTCCTTGTTCATCAGCCAGTCCACTCGGGACTGCTCGAGCGAACGAGCGTAGCTCGTTTTGAACTTGCGCATCAGCGTCGACGTCATCTCGTCGAGCAGGGCCTGCAGGTAGTTCTCGGGTTTGCCCAGCAGCTGCACGCGGTTGTCTAGATCCATCTTTTCGGCGCCGACCGTCGACCAGATGGTCGATGTGGTGGGGCGTTTCTGCCCTGGCACATCGATCAGGTTGATTTGCTTTACCTTGAGGTAAATTTTCGTCACGTGGTGCACGATCTTGGACGGTGTCGCGCCGTTCGACAGCACATCCAGCAAATCGGCCTCTGACATGAAGTAGAACCGCGGGAACTGCGTGCGCTTTTGGTCGAGAAAGTCCATGAGCGAGCGCTTGCACAAGTTGAGCCTGGACTCTACCGACTCCAAGAGGTCGAACAGCCCCTCTTTGTTGCAGGCCGGTTTGATGAACTTGGTGGCCCTGGCGTCCTTCAGGATCTGGCGAACGTCCTTGTCGATGCCCACGAACCGCTCGGCGTCCTCGGGCAGCTCGGCTTTGACCTCGGCCGAGCGCACGAACAGGGGCTCCAAGTACGACCACAGGCGCTGCACCTCGGTGAGCAGCTGCATGACCTCGTCGACCGCGGCCAGCTCGCGCTGCCACGTCGTGACCTCCTTTTCGAAGGTGGAAAGGAAGCGCGAGCCCATCATGCCCTGCACGGTCAGCTGGTCGTTCTCGAGCATCTCCATGTCGTCCTCTTGGATCGCCAATAGGTACACGCCCGACCCTTCCTCGCTCTCGTCGCCGAAAAACTGCACGACCGCCCACTGCTCCTGGAGCTGCGCGAGAGACTTTTCCATCTTGAGCTCCTTCACGGCCTGGTCAGCGATCTCGTCGACATCGGCTGCGATCTCGTCGAGACCCACCCCGAGGATGTGCTGCAGGTTGACGCACTCGTCCTGAAGCGGGCTCGTAAAGTCCCTTTTGGCGGGGTCCTTGACGAGCTCGCGGATCATGTCCCAATGGCGGTCGCGCATCGAGTCGTGGCCGAGAGAAGCAAGAAGCGGCACGACCTCGGCGAATCCCTTGCAAAACTTGGCAAACCCTATGTACGCCTCGCACTGGCGCAGGTCTTTGGGAATCTTCCGCAGGCCCTTGACCATCTTCTTGGCCACGACCTCCATCTTGTCCGTGTCAATGTCGCACCAGATAACATCCGTCACCGTCTTGTGCGTCTCGCGGCACTCGTGTATCATCTCCCACATGTTGCGCATGCCCTTGAGGGACACGTCCACAAACTTCATGTCTTTCTTGGCCTGAGCAGTGTTCTCGATGAGCTCAAACACCTCGGCCAGGCCGCGCCACTTGTCGTACTCGGCTCGCTTCGCAATCTGCTCGGTCTCGGCCTTGTCCATCGACGCCACCGCCTCCTTGTAATCAATGTCAAACCTCCAGAAATCGTTCTCGTCGCGGAAATGAACCTTGTAGTGGTAGGTCGCCTTTTGGTAGTCCTCGAGCTGCGCCGTGAGCTGCTGCCCTGTTGCCTTTTCCGCGGGCTTGATCTCGTCGGCCTTTTTGCCCGACATCTTGGTGCACTTTTGCCACAGCGCCTCGGTCGCGTCCATCTTGCGCAGGTCCCCCTTGACCTCTGCGCCCTGGTACTTGCCGAGGTAGTCGATGAGCTGCCTCTGGGCCGCAAACTCGCGCGCCCGCTCCTCCTGCCCATTGTCGATCGCCCCGATCGTCTCCTTTGCCTTGAGCAGCGCGCCGACGTCGCCAATGACAACTTCCGTGTTGAGCACCTTGTCGAGCGAGCCGACGGCCTGCGCCGTGTCCTTCATCATTCCGCGCGCTTTGGCGAGGAACGAGGCCGACGCGAGTCGGCCGGCGTCATCGGCCACCTTTTCTGGGGGATCGACGACGACGACCTCCCAGGGGCCCTGCCCCAGCGGCGCCTCGGTACCGCCGAACGTGCCGTCGAACGACACTTCGATCTCGTACGTGTTGGCCGAGGGTGGGATCCAGGAGATGACGTGCTGACCGTTGCCCAAGTCTTCAACCTCAATCCCCTCGACCTCCTCGCGAGTCGGCGGCACAATGGCCTTCTTCTTGGGCGACTTGATGGCCTCGTCGGCAGCCGGCTCGTCACCGCCCGCCGCGTCGGCGTCAAACTCCTCGTCCGAGTACGTCTCTGGCGGGATGACCTGCACAACCTTGACAGAAAACTTGTCGCCCGGCGCAGTCCTGAGCTCTCCGTACTCATCCATGGTGATGATGACGGCCTCGCAGACTTGGCCCGCGAACGCGCCGTCCATCAGGGCTGGGCCAAAGCACAGCGAGTTTTGAGCGTCCGTGAGGGTGAATATGCGAAACATAATCGGGTAGATCGTATTGAGGTCGTCGTTGATCGACAAGGCCACGTTCACGACGCGGTAGTTGTCCTTGCCGGGCAGCCGCAAGAACTGGCCGAGGTCAGGAGTGGTTACGCTGAGGGTCGTGCCGTTGACAAATGTCGCGAATGCCTCGGCCTCGCCGTACGCGCCGCCCTGAAACTTGACTTTGAGCCCGCGCGTGTTCTTGAACCCGACTCCGGTCAGAGTCAGCGTCGTGCCACCGATAATTGGACCCGTGTTGGGCTCCGCGCTCTCCATATTGTACGGCGGCCCAACGTAGGGCCCAGCGTCAATTGACCACAGGTCTTTGTACCACTTGTTCGCCCATCCGCCAAAAATGTTGATTCGGCGCGAGCCTTCGTTGTACGATAGCTCCGAGTCTGCCCTGGCCTTGGGCGGCTTCTTGCACTTGACCTTGGTCCAGCGCCCGTCGACGAGATCGAGCATCATGAGGTCGTTCGAGTACCGTCCCATGACATTCTTTTTCGTGATTTCGCCCGACGCCCCGCCAAAGACGTAGAGCTGGTTGTGCGGGATGGACTCGGCCACGATCGCCCCGTGGGACCAGCGCGGCTCGCTCAAAGGCTCGGGGATTTCCAGCTCGGACCACCGGTTTGTCTCGAGGGAAAAAATCCAGACGTCCGAGAACTGCTCGCGAGAGCTCCAGCCGCCAAACAGTACCAGCTGGTCATCGCCAAGTGCGGACAGGGTGTGCGCGGCGCGCGGAGGTGGAAACACCTCGGGCTCGTAGTCTGAATCGTACTCTTCCTCCTCGTCCATGTTTTTCTTCTTTTTGCCAAAGATCTGGTCGCCCTCGCTGACGAGCTCCCAAGCCCACGAGTACGTATTGAGCGCGAACATGTCGTTAAAGTCTCTACGGGACCAGTCGGGCCCACCGTAGCCTCCAAAGATGTACACTTTGCCCTTGATTTGACACGCAGCGTGCTCTCCGCGCGGGAGAGGCGTTGGGTTGCCAGACTTGCCACCCAGGCCCGCGCTAGGCGCGATCTCAGACTCGGACCGCAACTTGATCGGCTGCGACCATTTCAGCGTGTGTGTGTCAAACACCCAAACGTCGTTAAAACGCTTGGTGTTGTCTTGGAAACCGCCAAAAACTACGATCTTGCGCTCGACCGCGGTGGCAGAGTGGTGCCAGCGCGGTTGCGGGCGCTCTGAACTTTTTGGGTTGACTTTGGCCCATCTGCTGTTGCCTGTATCGAACATGTACATGCTACTGGTCGTGCCGGCGAGATGCCCGGCGCCATCTCCAAGCCCACATCCACCAAAGACATAGAGTTTCTCTCCAACAATTGTCATGGTGTGGCCAGAGCGCCCATTCGGCCCAGGCGCAGATGAACCTGACGGTTTGAGCTTCTCCCAGGCGAGCGTGGGCGCTTCCATGAGCGACTCAAAAGAGACGGCCGGTTCCGCAGGGGCATCGCCTCCACCCTGACCGTCCCCGCCGCCCTCTCCCGACCCCTCTTCTTCACCCTCTTCCTCCTCTTCTGGCTCCGAGGCCGTCACAGGCTCTTCCTCTTCATCAGACATCTTTACAGTTTCTCCTCTCCTTGTCGTGGGTGTACGCAGTGACACTCAAAAGTGTGCAATGTCGTGGCAAGGTCTTCGCGCAGCGGCTCCAATCCGGAACTACGGCGAGCGTAGACGGGGCGGCACCGAGCGCGTCCGATTTTGCGCGTATACGCGGACCACGTTCTGGAGCGTTGCACGTCTCTCCCAGGGACGCGACGCACACTGACTAGTCGTGTGCTCTCTTCCC
>Ga0257132_1000039_pt1 | contig 13493 bp, 14 predicted proteins | sample LP_J_2015_P26_10_FD_194405 | JGI IMG/M metagenome (GOLD analysis project Ga0257132, IMG submission 194405) | Metatranscriptome of marine microbial communities from Northeast Subartic Pacific Ocean, Canada - LP_J_2015_P26_10m (Metagenome... | ecosystem: Environmental > Aquatic > Marine > Oceanic ... | reverse complement strand
CGGGTGAGCTAGTTATTGTTGGTTATTTTGTATTCTTTTTGTTTTCGTTTGGTTTACAAAATTATAACTCTAATTTTGCTTCTAACCAATCTGTGTATTGCTCTAAATCAACAACTTCAACGCAAATAGGCATAAATCCATGGTTTACACCACAAATTTCACTGCACTGACCATAGAATACTCCAGGTCTTTTAATAAACATAGAAGTTTGGTTTAGTCTTCCTGGGCAAGCATCTACTTTTACTCCAAAAGAAGGAACAGCCCAGCTGTGTAATACATCAGCAGCTGTTACTAGTACACGAATATGGGTATTAACAGGTAAAACAACTCTGTTATCCACTTCTAATAGTCTAAATAAACCAGGCTGTAAATCCTCTTCACTAATCATGTAAGAGTCGAAGTTAATACCTTCATTTTCTTCAGTTAAATGATTATAGTCAGAATATTCATAACTCCAGTACCACTGATGACCTACTACTTTTAAAGTAACAGCAGGATCAAGCATTTCGTCCATTGAGTAAAGTAAAGCAAAAGAAGGCACAGCAATAATCATTAAAATAATTGCAGGTACGATTGTCCATACAATTTCAACAGTTGTTGCGTGTGTAAAGTTATCAATTTTATCAGTATTTGTTTCTGCATTGTATATAACTAGACAACGACCTAACAACCAGAAAACTGCAACACCAACTGCTGTTAAGAAAAACATAATATGATTATGAAAATTAATAATACCTTCCATAATAGGAGTTGCAGGGTCTTGAAAACCTAATTGCCAAGGCTCTGCTGCATCCATAAATACAATATTTTGTGTAAATACTGTACAAATTACTAAAGCGGTTAAGCTTTTAAATAAATTTTTTAACATTTTTAATTTAGATTAAATTTATAATAAAGGTTATCAGATTTCCACTGAAATTGTTTATTTAAAAAACAAAACCTTTTTTAATTCTAAAGTTTAATAAAATTTGTATAGTTTTTCTTAAACATTTCAGAACATTTTTCCATTGTCAGAGAATTTTTACTTACAGCATTTGTAATAAAGAAATCAGAAACAACACTAGTCAAAGGAGTTTTTAATAGTCTTTTTTGTACTAAAGTTTTACGACTTAATAAATTTTTTGTGAAAGCATTTCTACTTTCTGCAATGTCTCCCATAAGTTTTTCATTTTCTGCATTATTTCTATATTTAAACTGTTGTGATGTACCTTGTTCAATACTTGACCAAAGAGCTTTAACAATATCTTTATCATTTCTTGCTAAATTTGGTCCAACTAATGCTGTTCTAGTTTTTTGTACTCTTCCTTCTAAGTTTAAAAAAGTTCCTTCTTTTTCTGTGAAAGCGGTACTAGGTAAAATCAAATTAGCACTTTTTAAAGCAGCACTTGCATAAGGTGTTTGAACTGCTACAAAAGTGTCTTTATTTAATTTACTCAGAATATTTTCAGGAAAATCTAGTCCTACACAGTAAGCAAATTTAATTTTTGAAAAATCAACTTTTTGATTTTGATTTATCCCTAAAAAAGTTTCCCCAACAGAATTAGGAGTTAAAGGTAAAAAGTTAATACCTAACCAATTTTCATCAACGATTTTACAATTTGTAGATAAACTTGTAATTAAGTTTTCAACTGTTTCGTAATCTAATCTTTTTTTTAAAGAAGATCCTAATATGATTACAGGTTTTTTTGCCTTATATATCTTTTTGCAAAAAGGATGTTTCCCTTCTACAATACTTAATAGAGTACCTAACGAACTACCCAATGATTCATTTTGATAATTTAAGTTTTCAGTCAAGCCGATTGACGCTTTAACAAAGTTTCCACGTCTCACACGCTTTCTTAATCTAACATTTAGTAATGCCGCTTCAAATCTTACATTTGTTCCTACAGTTAAACATAGATCAGATTCTAAAATATCGTCAAAAGTTGTATTAGATTTTGAAAAGGTGATCGAATTTGCATTTCCGTTTAAAAAATTTTCAGTTACAATAGGAATATTGCAATTTTCCGAAGTTACTTTCAAGAGTTCTAATGCTTCTAAATCCACATTATTACCACAAACGATTACTTTATCGTTATTTTTTGAAAAAGCATTATTGAAAACGTCTAACGCATGTTTCCAGCTTATTTTTTTTAATGAACCATTTTGACTTGCATAAGGTTGACCTACTCTATTGATTTTTAAACCATCAAAAGAAAAGCGAGTTTTGTCTGAAATCCATTCTTCATTTAATGTATCATTTAAAGCAGGTAAAACTCTCAAAATTTCAGTCTCTTTAAAACTAAGTTTAATATTAGATCCAACACTATCACTAATATCTATTGTCTCAATTGATTTTAATTCCCAAGGTCTTGCAGTAAATGCATATGGCTTAGATGTTAACGCACCCACTGGACATAGATCAATAATGTTACCAGATAATTCTGAGGTTAATTGTTTACCAATATAAGTACCAATTTCGGTTTCTTTACCTCTTAATGTTGTACCAAAATCTTCTTGTCCTGCAATATCTTGAAAAAAACGGACACAACGAGTACAGTGAATACACCTAGTCATAATAGTCTTAATTAATGGCCCACAATTTTTATCTTCTACACCTCTTTTTGCGTAGAAATAACGACTTCTATCACTACCAAAAACAGCAGTCTGCTCTTGTAAATCACATTCTCCTCCTTGATCACAAATTGGACAATCTAGTGGATGATTTAATAATAGAAATTCTAAAACATTTTCTCTAGCTTTTTGTACCAATGGGGTATCTGTAAAAATTCTCATATTTGGAGCAACAGGAAAAGCACAAGACGCAATTGGTTTTGGAGCTTTTTCAATTTCAACTAAACACATTCTACAGTTACCAGCAACGTTTAGTCTTTCATGATAACAAAAACGAGGTACTGCAACTCCAATAGATTCACAAGCTTCTAAAGCACTTGTGTTTTTTGGAACTAATACAGCTTTATTATTAACGAAAACTTTTATCATTTTTATAATTTATAATATACAATTCCTGATTTTATTTGAATTTACCTACTTTTGTAGGTTTAGGTAAAAAAATTTACCCTAATAAATATTACCTAAAACGAAAAATGTCCGTTTTTTAGAGTTACGTCCGCTTTAGATTATTAAAAAACTATAAACAACTTGTCGAGTATAGTCTATAAATTTTGAAGACGTTATTTTTAATATTAGATATATCTTCTATGAGAATCGAACTCATCTTTCCGCCTTGAAAGGGCGGCGTCCTAACCGATAGACGAAGAAGACAGGCGTATTTCTAAAAATAAACCTTTATGCGTTTATTTGAGCAATTAGATTATTGACACTTCCATGTATTACTTCTAAAAAAATCTCAGGATAGATACCCATTGAAAATGTACCAATAAGTAACGGTAAAAACACCATAAATTCACGAAGAGTAAGATCTTGGAAATGTGTTAAATACTGAACCTTTAAATTACCATAAACCATTCTATTAAATAACCATAACGAATAACCACCACCTAAAATCATTCCAGTTGCTCCAAAAAAAGTAGCACTTGTACTAACTTTATAAGCACCAGAAAGAATTAAAAATTCACCAACGAAACTACTAGTACCAGGTAACGCGATGTTAGCCATTGTAAAAATTAAGAAAATAATAGTAAATAAAGGCATAGTATGTACTAATCCACTATAATATTTAACCATACGAGTATGGTGACGATCATAGACAACACCAATTATTAAGAAAAGAGCACTTGAGACAAACCCATGACTTAAACTCTGTAAAATAGCACCTTCTAACCCAACAACATTGAAACTAAATAATCCAATCATTACTAAATTCATGTGAGCAACAGATGTATAAGCAATAATTCTTTTTAGATCCGTTTGTCTAATAGCTGTTAAAGAAGTATAAATAACACCTAAAATACTCATACAAAAAATGAAAGGAGTAAAGTATAGAGAAGCTTCTGGAAGTAATGGTAACGAAAATCTAATAAAACCATAACTACCTAGTTTCAGTAAAATTCCTGCTAAAACAACAGAACCTGCCGTAGGTGCTTCAACGTGTGCTTCAGGTAACCAAATATGGACAGGCAACATAGGCACTTTTGAAGCAAATGATGCAAAAAAGGCTAACCAAATAAAACGTTGTTCGGTAAATGAGAAATTAAAAGAAAGCAATGTTTCGTAATCAGTTGTACCTACTCTAAAATAAACATAAAGGATAGATAAAAGCATTAAAACTGAACCTAAAAGTGTATATAAAAAGAACATGTAAGATGCTCTCACTTTTCTTTCACGAGAACCCCAAACCCCAATAATAATAAACATAGGAATTAAAACTCCTTCAAAAAAGATATAAAATAAAAGTAAATCTCTTACGCAAAAAACTAGAATAAGTAATGTTTCCATAAATAAAAAAGCGATTACATATTCTTTATATGCTTTTTTAACACTATCCCAACTTGCTAATAAACAAAGGGGGATTAATAAAGTAGTTAATAAAACAAAAAAAATAGAAATACCATCAATTCCTAGTGATAAATTTAAATTTGATGAGGGAATCCACGCTAAATCCCAAACAAATTGAAAGCGAACATAAGAACGGTCGAAAAATAACCAAAGAAATAAAGATATAAAAAAAGTTAAAAAACTCGTAAATAAACCAACACGTCTAATAGTTTGTATATCTTTACTAGGAACAAGGAAAACAATAAATGCACCAATTAAAGGTAAAACAGTAATTAAAGGTAATAAATTTGAGCTAGAAAAAAAAGAACTAAACATAATCAATTTTTTAAATTAAAAAATGGAGACATCCAGACTCGAACTGGAAACTTTTTGCTTGCAAAGCAAATACTCTACCATTGAGATATGCCCCCCTAAAAATATTTACTTTTGTCTAAAACAGAAGAAAATAGTTATAAAGAAAATGATAAATAAACTAGGATCAATACAATAAATGATTAATTCCCAAAACTCAACGAAAACTAAAACCGTCAGTAACCCTAGGAACATCGCTAAAGCATAGTCATAAACACTACCAGACTGAGCACTAGCAAGTAAATTTGATTTACTTAAAACCGTTTTAGATAACCCCCAAGGACCTACCATCTCAATAATACCTCTATCAATTGTTTTATAACTGACATGATAACCAAAAACAAGTAAAGCTTGGTTAATAAACTCGTTATAAAATTTATCAAAGAACCACTTTCTATTTAAAAAAGTATAAATTTTTCGTCCAATTACTGATGTCTTTAATAAATAAAGATCTTTAGCCGAAAAATTATATAAAATTAATGCTAACGAAGCACCAGTAAGACTTAAACAAACAGGTAATAACCTAAAAAATTGATTAGCAAATTCAGCATCAATCATATTTAAATTTGTAGGAAAGACAAAAATAGCATTATTCCAAAATCCAGTACCTAAACCAATAAATAAATCACGAGATAAATAACCAATGAAAATACTTGGAAAAGTTAAAATAAATAAAGGTAATGCCATTTTTATTGGTGAATCATGAGCACCTATAATAATAGGTTTAAACCCATTTGGTTCCGATAAAAAAGTTAAAAAAGAAAGACGCATAGAATAAAAAGCAGTAAAAAATGCTGCTAAAGTTCCTAAAGTATACGCAAAATGACCTGCACTACTATAACTGGCAAAAGCAACTTCTAAAATTACATCTTTAGAATAGAATCCTGTTAAAAAGGGGAAACCCATTAAAGCAAATGAACCGATACTCATAACAGCAAATGTAAATGGAACTAAACGCTTTAGACCACCCATTTTACGCATATCCTGCTCATCGGCAACTGCGTGGATAACAGATCCTGCCCCTAAGAAAAGTAATGCTTTAAAAAAAGCATGATTTGCTAAATGAAAAGCACCAACTGAATAATTTGAAAGACCGCATGCAAAAATCATGTAACCTAACTGACTACATGTCGAATAAGCAATAACTCTTTTTAAATCATTCTGCAATAACCCTGTCGTAGCAGCGAAAAATGCTGTCATAGCACCTACTAAAGTTACAACGAATAAAGCACCTGGTGCATATTCAAAAATAGGAGAACATCTCGCTAATAAAAAAACACCAGCTGTTACCATGGTTGCTGCATGAATCAACGCCGATACAGGTGTTGGACCTTCCATTGCATCAGGTAACCAAGTATGTAAACCTAACTGAGCTGATTTTCCAACTGCTCCAATAAATAATAATACACCGATTAAAGTTAGCAAATGTACTTCAACTCCTAAAAAATTTAAAACATCACCTTCAAATAAAGGTACAAGTGCAAAAACTGTTGAATATTCAATAGAGTTAAAAGTTATATAAATACTAAAAATACCTAAAGCTAAACCAAAATCACCTACTCGATTTACAATCATAGCTTTAATTGCTGCTTTATTCGCTTGAATTCTTGTAAACCAAAAATTAATTAAAAGATACGAGCATAAACCAACACCTTCCCAACCAACGAATAATTGCATAAAATTATCCGCTGTTACTAAAATAAGCATAAAAAAGGTAAATAAAGACAAATAAGACATAAATCTAGGTAAATGAGGGTCATGAGACATATACTCTGTTGAGTAAAGATGAACTAAACTAGAAATGAAAGTTACGACGATTAGCATAACAACAGTTAAGCTATCGAATTGAAACCCCCAATCAGCACACAAATATTCACTATTGAACCAAGTTAGTAATTTAACATAACAAGGTGAACCAGAAAAACCTACCTCATAAAAAGCAAAAAAAGATATAAATAGACTTGAAACTACACAAGAAATTGTAACAATACCTGCTCCAAAAGGTCCTAAAAATCTTCCAAAAAGACCACTAAGACACGAACCAATTAAAGGTAAAAAAACAATATTTAAATACATTTTTAAATTAAAAAATTAAATAAAAACCGGATAAGGTAGGATTCGAACCCACGGTACTTTTTAAATACACTAGTTTTCAAGACTAGCACCATAAACCACTCGATCACTTATCCTTAAATTTATACAGGAAGAGAGGGACTCGAACCCCCGGCCAATAGTTTTGGAAACTACTATTCTACCAACTGAACTATCCTCCTTAAAATAGGCAATAACGGACTCGAACCGCTAACCTTTTCGTTGTAAGCGAAATACTCTACCAATTGAGTTAATTACCCAAATAAATTAAATCTCCATTAACTTACTCCAATTTAAGAAATAAGGATAATGGTGTAATTGCTTTTTTAAATTCAATTTTTCAGATAAAACAATAATTCTGAAAGTTTTATAACAAACTTCTAAATTATCATAAGAATGAAAATTAAATTTACTAAAAGAATTTGCTAAACGATCTTTTAAAATAACATTTGAAGATTTTTTAAAAGATATAATATCTCCTTTTTTTATTAAGTAAGAAAAATTATGATTAACTTTACTATTTATAAAAACTTTACCATGAGAAATTAATTGTTTCGCTTCAAACAAACTAGAAACGAAATTTAATCGGAAAAGAATAATATCTAAACGCGATTCAAAAAGCGAAAATAATTCCTTTTCTTTTAAAAAAGACCATTTATTTTTATTTTTTAATAAATGACTTTTAATTAATCTCCTTAAAGAAGATGTTTTTGAAAATTTGTATAAAAATTTAAACTTTCTAGAATTTTGTAAAGAAGAAGTAAAATCTTGACTAAGTCTTTCACTAAATTTAGTACTAATACACTGTAAATCTACAGGATAGAATTTTTTCTTACTTAAACTATAATCTAAAGAAAGCTTTTTATATTTTTTTAATCTTGGTTTATTTTTATGAGTTGCCATTTTTTTGAAGTAAACAATTAACTAAAAGAGTTACGATTAAATTTTTCGCTAAAAAAGAATCAAAATTACCCCCAACATAAACCGAACTAGAATTCTTATTGGCAGCTAAATCACCAAAAGAAATTAACGGTATTCCCTTAAAAAATGTTTCTTTTTGTATTAAGTTAATTTTTTTTTGGTCTAAAAATAGAGTAATAAAAATAGAATTAACTAAAACTGAATCATTCAAAAACCCAGATGAGATGTCAGATTCCTTAAAAATTAAATGATTTTTTTTTGAACAAACATATGAGAACTTTGTGAATAAGATAGAATCAGGTATTTTTACTATAAAGATTAATTTATAGTTCTTTTTTAACAAAGATTCTATAAATAAAAAAGCTGTTTTTAACGAATACCTAAATAAAACTGGATTTATTAAAGAAAAAAAGGATTTACGATAACCTTTAACATTATTAAAATGACTAGGATCAGTAAGAGAAATAGACGAACCTATACAAATTTGAGAAAGAAAAAGAGATTTATCTAAAATCTTAGTAGAATTATTAATTTTCATTTACTTATTTTTTTTTACCTTCCTTTAAAAGAACAACTTGATTTTTATAAAGAATACCTTTTCCTTTATAAGCATCTGGGGACTTAAAAGAACAAATTTTAGAACTAAATTCTTTTAATATTTGATTATTTACAGATTTTAAAACTAATAATGTCTTTTTTGGTGAAAAAACTTCAACATTTTTAGGAATTTTAATAGAAACAAAATGGCTAAAACCCAACTTTAATTTTATAAAATCTTTATCTAAAGATTCAACCCTAAAACCAACACCAACAAATAAAAGACGAACAACAAAAGACAGACTTACACCAACAATCGCTTTCTGAAATAATCTAAAAAAAGATGAATAAAATAAATCTTTTTTATTGTTGAAAAAAGCAATATCAAGAGCAATCGTGCCTTTTGAACCTTTTACATAAAGGATGTTATTTTTAATAAATAACTGAACATCTGAAGGAATTAAAATTTTTGTCTTAAAAATATTTTTCATTTTTAAATTAAATAACAAAGAGCTGCACCCCCAATTTTACGCTTTAAACATAAATGATTCGTTAACAAACCTTCTTTCGTAGATATAATAAAAAACCCAACACCTTCTGATAATTTTGCTATTTGTTTATAAGATAAATAAAACATTTTACCTGGTTTAGACAATAATTTTATTTCTTTAAAACTTGGAGCACCGTTTGAATTATACTTAATAAAAACTTTGATAACATTTTTGGACTCAATCTTGGTAACCCCTGAGATTAGTCCTTCCAAAAACAACAGTTTTGCAATATGTAAAGAAAAAGAAGTATTTGGAAGATAAATGTATCGTTGATTAGATTTTATCGCATTTTTTAGTTTAGACGTTAAATTACAAAGTGAAATCATTCTTTAAAATTAAAATAATTTTATATATTTTTGTCCAGAAGCGGGTTTGAACCACTGACCTAAGGATTTTCAATCCTTCGCTCTACCAACTGAGCTACCTAGACTATCTAATTAAAATAAGTGTATTGGGGATCGAACCCAAGACCAATGGATTAAAAGTCCAGTGCTCTACCGCTGAGCTATACACTTAAGAAAGGTTAAAGAAGGAATCGAACCATCATTAATGAATTTGCAATTCACCACATTACCATTATGCTATTCAACCAGTATTACAAAAAGGCGAACAACGGGATTTGAACCCGTGGCATTCAGAGCCACAACCTGATACTCTAACCAACTGAGCTATGCCCGCCAATACACAATAAAATATAAGAATTTACGTTAAATGGAATAAAAGGATTCGAACCTTTGAATGCTCGTACCAAAAACGAGTGCCTTGCCACTTGGCTATATTCCAACATGAACAACCAACCAAATAAATGAACTATAAAGTAAACCCACCTATAAATAAAATTATTTAATAAAGTTACTTAAAAAACTAAAACTCCCAACACCAACACCCAACAGTAGTCTAGTTCTTGGATTAGCCTTGAAAGCTACAGACAGAGCGACACCTATTGCACCATGCTCAAGCGCTTCTTTACCAGAAGAACGATATGTAGCCGGTGGAACCGGTTTCGGCAAGTTTAGTGCCGGTAATTTTACAGGATCAGACGGCTGACAACCTGCTATATTACTATTTTCTAAAAAAGAAGAAAGTAAGTTTAACGCTTTCAAAGTTGATTGCATTAAAAAGCTCAACTCTCCATCATTTAACCACAGAAAAATAGAAGGTTAAACATTATTATAAAAACCTGCAAAACGCTAAAGACCATCTATGGTTCAACATTGTAAGTCTCTCTAAGAAGGATTTGAACCTCCGACCTAATGGTTAACAGCCATCCGCTCTACCACTGAGCTATTAGAGAACTAAAATAAAAACTAAAACTTTAATTTGAAACCTTAATATTAGTTAATAAATGATTAACTGAAATTTGCTTATGTAAAGCTTTTTCCATTACAGAATTACTTGCTTTCAAGCTATCTTTATTAATAGTGTCAACTGCAGAGTCAACCCAAGTATCAGTTTTATCTTTAAAATCTGAAACAGAGGTTTTTACAACCGCAGACATCTCTTCAATAGAAGAGTTAAATGATACATTAACATCTTTTAATTCATCATTAAAAGATGTTAGACCATCAGATCCTTTTTGTAATTTCTTTGTTCTTGCCTTTAAAACAGAACTTAATTTTGGTAAGAAAACCTTTAAAGAAATTAAATAAAATCCAGAAAAAAAAATAAATAACCAAAAAATTTGGTTAAAAAAAGTAATTTTATCAAACTGAGGCATATTTTAAATATAAATATTAAAAGTAAAAATCGATTAAACGAAAATATAATTTATAAAGAATTACCAACTCGATTTTTTAATGAAAGGTAATTTTTGATCTCTAGCTAATTCTCTGACTTGAATCCTTGATAGATTAAAAAATCTTGAATAGCTACCGCCTCGACCAGTTAAAAAACAACGATTTTTAAAAGACGAGCGCGAATTTTTTTTAATAATTTTTGAAAGCAATAAAGAAGCTTCCCAACGTAAAGAATTAGGTAACGTTTGATTATGCACAATAGATTTTAAAGCGATATACTTTGGTTCAGTCTCTTTAAAAGTCTGTCTACGTAAACGTTCTCTATTTAATAAATACTTCATTTTATTCCCACTCAAGCGCACCTATTTTCCACGCATATACAAAACCAATTGTTAATTCAAGTAAAAAATCACACATAGTCCAAAAACCCATAGAAGTAATATGACCTAGAGAGATTGCCCAAGGAAAAAGAAACATTGCTTCTAAATCAAATAAAATAAATAGAATAGCAATTAAATAAAAACGTACATCAAACTTATTTCTAGAATCCTCATAAGGATCAAAACCACATTCATACACAGAATTTTTTTCAGTATCAGGTCTTTGAACTGATAAGAAATAAGAGGCACCTAAAATAATACAAGCTAATGCAATTGCTACAAATAAAAGCAGCAAAATAGGAAAATATTCATTAATAAAAAAAGACATTTTAGATTAATAAAGGCATAAAGCCATTTTTGAGGTTAGTAATACTAATAAAGTTGGATTTACAAATAAATAAATCAATAAAAATGTACCTGTTGCCATCATTAAAGAACAAGAACGGCTAACGGGATAAACAAAAGAGACATCTGACTTTGGTTCAAAATACATAATTTTAATTAATCTAATATAGTAAACACTTGAAACTACACTGGCTAAAATAGCAACTAAACTAACAAATATTAAAGAAGAACCTATTGCACTTAAAAAGATAGCCATTTTGGCATAAAAACCAACTAATGGTGGAACACCTGCAAGTGAAAATAAAGCCATCATACCGGTTAAACCAATTAAAGGATTTACGGTAGAAACTGAAGCAAAATCAATTAAAGTTTTACTTCTTTCTGTATTTGTTGATGTGTTTATAGATAAAACAACTGACCAAAAAGATAAGCTGGTAATCATATAAACAATTAAGTAGAAAAATAACGCTTGTGTACCTTCAACAGAATTTGCTGAAAATGCTAATAATAAATAACCTACATGACTAACAGAACTGTAAGCAAGAAGCCTCTTCAATTTTCTTTGTCTTAACGCAGCAAATGAACCAACGATTACAGAACAAATTGAAAAGACTATAGTCATCATCAGCAGAGTGTCTTCAAACGGAGCAAAAACTGTTTGAAACATTCTTGCAAAAACAGCAAATAAAGCTATTTTAGGAATTACAGCAAAAAAAATAGTAGAACTTGTTGGTGAACCTTCATATACATCAGGCGACCACATATGAAACGGGGCAGCAGCTATCTTAAAGAAAAATGCTGCACCAATGAAAATTAAAGCAGTACTTATTGATGAAGCGGTAGAAAGATTATCTAAATCAATACCAGAAAATAACAAAGTATAATTTTCAAAATTTGTTGTTCCAGTACAACCATATAAAATAGACATACCAAATAAAAGTAATGCAGAAGAGAAAGATCCTAGAAGAAAATATTTTAAACCAGCTTCAGTAGAAAAAGAAGAGTCTTTTTTTGAAGCAGCTAAAACATATAAGCATAAACTTTGCATTTCAATTGAAAGATACAATGAAATTAGATCATATGAACTTACTAAAAGTAACAACCCTAAGACAGCACTTAATATTAAAATAAAATACTCAAAATTATTTATTTGTTGCCTAACTAAATTATCTTCAAAAATAAATAAACAACAAATAGTACTTATTAAAATAATTTGTTTTACATTTGCTGTTAACACATCAAAAATAAAAGTATTTTGATATGTAAGCATAAAAGTGATAGGATTATTGTAAACTAATAAAAAAGTTAGAAATAATACTAAAATAGAAAGTTTACCAAAACTTAATGTTAAAATAGGGTAACCTAAACGCTTAGAGGTAACCAGTAAAGAAGCATGTAAAGTCATTACTAAAATAGATGTCGCCAAAAAAACTTCCGGCAAAAACATTTTAAAATGATTCTGATGCATTAATAAAAAATTCATAATATTTTGATATTTTTTATGTATAAAACTATTTTATAATAATAGAATATACACAATTTACTAAATTGCATATATTTTAAATATGTCAAACATATCTAAAAAGTTATTGTAAATTAAAACGAGTTTATTAGAAAGCAAATAAAATTAGGAATGCCATCATTAAAGCGAATAACGCAATAGCTTCAGTTAGAGCGAACCCTAAAATTGCTAACTGCTGTAATTCATCCTTTAAAGAAGGGTTTCTTGATACACCTAATACTAACGCACCAAATACTGTACCAATTCCTACTCCAGCTCCTGCTAAACCAATGGTAGCTAATCCTGCTCCAATTAATTTTGCTGCTTGTAACATAAAAGTCAAAAAGTTATTTTAATTCAAAAGCTTTTTTTCAGCTGAGATGTTAAGTTCTTTTTTAAATTTTGGTTTTAGTGAAGAAACAAGATTAATTTTTAAATCTTGTTTAAAAGAAAAATTATGTCTTTTTTTCAAAAGTTTAAAATTAACGATTGTTTGAAATTTGTTTTTATTAGTAGATTTTGATACTAAACTTTTCGGAACAAAACTTATTAACCCTAAAGAAGTAATCATTAAGCCACCTCTAACATTTTTCAATGAAAAAAATTTACTACTTTTTTTTTG
>Ga0257132_1000038_pt1 | contig 13600 bp, 1 predicted proteins | sample LP_J_2015_P26_10_FD_194405 | JGI IMG/M metagenome (GOLD analysis project Ga0257132, IMG submission 194405) | Metatranscriptome of marine microbial communities from Northeast Subartic Pacific Ocean, Canada - LP_J_2015_P26_10m (Metagenome... | ecosystem: Environmental > Aquatic > Marine > Oceanic ... | reverse complement strand
CCCAATTGTAGAACTGATCTAATTTTGCGACTGCTAAAATTCATATCGCTTTATTTTTATTCACGTTTATTTTATATAACAGCCATCATTTTATTACGTATGATAAGACTTATTTTAAAATATATTTTTTACTTGTGGCGAATTGCAGACCGAGGAGCACCCGGTTGGGGTTTTCGTCGACTTCGCCGAGGTTGAGAACGTCCAAGTTTTAATGCCTCCCGTTTGCCTTTCTTCGTCGCCACGGGGTTGCGGGCCCGAGCCATCCTCAGCCACTTAATGGCAATTGCTTTTGATGCTTCACTCAACTTCAATTTCTTCTTCGCCCATCCTACGGCGGCATCGTCGTCTTCATCGTCATCACTAATGTATACAGCAGCCCCAGTTTTACCACCTCGCTTGCGCACCATATCAGATGCTTTTCTGTACCAATTTTTCAAAATTGCGCCGCTGGCAGCACTGAGAAACACTGCACCAAACCTGGCACCAAGATCTTCGTCATCCGAGTCCGAAATTTCTGCCCCTTGCAGAGAGCGCATGGCCTTCTCTTTTGCGACGGCTTGCTCTTCTTGAATACATTTCAAACAAAGGGTTCGAAACTTTGCATTTTTGTTGAAAAACTGCTTCCATGCAACTTGGTCAAACTCATCGTCTGGGTGTTCCTTCTCAAACCTATCGCCAAGGACCTCGATTGGAATGACCAATTCAACTTGCAATTGCTGCCTGCTGAGGCATTTTTCGCACTCATTGCGACGCGCCCGATTAATCAAGGGCTGAACAACTTCACGGAGTCGCTTTCGTCGGCGAGCCTGGGCAAGCCATAGGCGAGCGATCGAGCGGGACGTTGTAGACAAGGCCACCGGACCAAACTTCGGTCGACCATCATCGTCCGAGTCTGAATCTGACGATACGTCCGGGTTAACCGAACCCAAAATTTTAGTTAGCTGGGCAATTAAATAGGGTCTACTGCGGCGCAATGTTCGAGGGGTCAATATGGCAGGCAACTGACTAACCAGCCAAGGACGGTTGTAATCCAAAAATTTATAACGAAATGTTTCGGAAGTAATCTTCTGATTCATTAAGTATGCTTCGTGGGATGCACCTTTAATTTTGTCAAGCTCATCCCAGCGCGGGATACCAAACTCTTCCTCTTCGGGACCACCTAGAGTTGAATGCCAAGCTGTGTCTTCGTGTTTTAAACGGTAAATACCAGATTTATCGGTCAACCATGTGCTGAACAAGAACATAAAGTAGCATGCCAATGAGACGAGGAGGAGCAAAATGCCAGCTGCGCGGTCGCCGAACAAGTTGTAGTTCCACCGTACCATGATTTCTATGCTAAACATTATCATCATTTGCCCATACGTTGCAATGGAGTGCATCAGGTAGAATTGAGAAGAAAAGCACATTTGGTCCAGCGTTCGCGCACCTTCCTCAATGCATTCATCAAGAGAGTCTTCCAGACCTTTCCAGCGCGTTTCTCGCTGCAAATACCGGTACCTAGTGTAAACCAAATAATCATATATTTTCCAGCCCCAAAATATTTCTAAACACTGATGGATGAGTACATCACACACGAATTGGAAAGGGACATTCACAACCCCAAAAAACAGGTAGTATTCCATATCTTGATTCTTTATGCCATACAACACAGGGAGTTGGATAGGGTCTCTGTAAACCATGAACATGTACATGTAGTAAGTCGTGTAGACCATTCCAAATGCATCCCCCGAGTAACCGGAGAAAGAGCCTAAAATTGGCTCGACAGTATCCCCTGTGCTATAGTCCACCCCAGCGTCTCTATTCTTCATTTGGTCAGCGGCGGCCTTCTCTCGCTCTGCCTGCTCTTCAACTTTACTTTTCCCTTTTAATTTCATTTTAGTCCGGAGCCATGCAACTAGATTAGCTGCGGCTTCAGTAAACGCTTCAAATATCATCCCAAAACCGGGATCCCAAAAGGTGCGTTCAAATAGAAGCATACCGAATTCAACAATGAAACACAAAACGAAATCCATGAAATCATCAGACCCCAGGGTTACAATATCCGTACACAACGAAAATGTTGCGACCAGTGGAGATGCTAACAGTGCTTCCCCTAATTGTCCTTCGATGACCAAGTCCAGCACAATTCCTGCTGGGCGAAACGCCAAGATTAAAAACCAAACGTACGTTCCGAAGTTGCTCCAGAAAGACAGTTCAATCAATATGGTACAGAAAATACCCATAATCACAGAAGCGAACATAAAATTAGATCTTTTCCACAGTGTCGGTACCCATACGGTTTCCTTTTGGGCTTGTTTGTCACGTTTCATTTCAATTTCTTTTTCGCGTTTTGACACACGTTTGGGCAGAAATATTTGCGCACTAAGCACTATACAGAACAAACCGATTATAAGTAGGACCATGCCAAAACGACCGTGCCTCGTATCTCCAATTGTTGCAGGATCTAACTTCTTAACCATCCAATGATTTGCCATGTTGTCAAACAAAAAATGCGTGTCCGTTGGAAAAGGCTTTTCAAAATTAAATGGGGCTTCCCCGCCGTACAGTAACATATAAAATAGGTACGAAACGCCAAAAATAGGAGTGGAGCCGATCACAACGCCAATGCAAGCAGTGGGCGCTACCAGGGTGATGTAACTCGACAAACGAAACTTGGGCGGGGTTTCCAAACGAGTCGTGAACCTTATATTCGCGTAAAACACGCCAGTAATGCCAATAGAAAATATCCCAACGAAGACGAACAGAATGATGAAGATATCCAATGAGAAGGCAAATGCAATAATCAATGCTACGTAACCCAGTGGTGCCATCGAAAAAGAAAACTCGTAATCAAGGGACTCAAAGTCTTTATTCCAATCGTCAAGAACTAATGTGATACTCAAAAGAGTCTTCTCGTAGTTGGACAGCTGCCAATATTCGATCTCTAGAGAGACTGCTCTCGGGTAACATAGCTTCGCGCAGACCATTGTCAACTCGTCGCGACTGTCACCATCCACACCAACAGGGATAATGGCATCTGGTCCACCGCGTAGCATATCATGAACGTTATTCAAAACATCGTCGGAAAGGTGGTTTGATGGACCCTGCTCTGCGGTACCACGTGTATAAGATATTGGATCAAATCCCATGTACGGCCCGAACGTTAAATCTTTTGCTTGTTTATTAATTGCAAGCCCTTGTAACTTTTCATCTCCTTCTGCGAAACGCATAGGGTTTTGAAGTTGCGCTTGATTTAAATATTCAGTTACAGCAAAAGGAGAGCGAACAATCCCAAACAGTCCAGTACCTGAGGGCGCTTCAAACCACCGTTCGTTCACTTCCGGCTGGATTAAATCTTCTTCGTAAGTACAAGTAGTCCCAAAATTACATATATCAGCAACTGGCTGGTTAAAGCCAAGACCTTGCACACCTATTACGTCATCCTGGTGAGGAAACATCGGAATTTTACGACGAGGGTCAGTACGGACCATATCCCCACCTTTTATGTCTTGCTCAATGGCAGCAGTAGGATCAGGAACATCGGGAAGAGCGCAGTCAGGATGCTCAAAAAGTCTCCAAATTGGTATGTATGAATCGAAGCCGTCACAGTTCGAGAAGTAAGGCAGGTACGGAAGCATCATTTTTGTAAATTCGAAAAACAGAGTCTTATCCGCCGAGATTTGTAAGTTATGAAACGTCTCCCTGTATTTCAACATCATTGCATGCGATATTAGCACCAAGTTATCTGGTGGATCCCACCAGCCGACCCCTGGTTTTACACCCTGTTGGGGTCGCACAAAGTTACCGTCTACGAGAACTTCCTCAATATCAAATAGCGAATCTAGCACAACTGGCTGTTGCTCCTGATCTGGGTCGCGCTTAAAACTTACAAGTACACGGCCGCGTTCAAATTCTTGGTATCTCGGGGGAAGGTTCAACGGAGACGCAACGCTTGATTCGTGCTCTTCTTTAGAATAGAAAGCCAGGAATATATACTGCATTGGGACTCGTTCCCGAGCCCATGATATCGAAGGTTCCGGTCGCCGCATTTGCACTTGTGACGCCTCTAAGCCTTCCGTTCGGTTTGCACGGTCGGGTGCTGCCAAGGTCACAACAGACATATTTTTGAAAAAGTGAGTAGCCGATAAAAACAAACCATGTAATATGTGAACCTCAACTTTAAAAATGGTATCTTCAAGGGCCAACATACTAAACTTGTTCAAACCATGTTTATCAACACTAACAGATAAGAATGAATCGGGTAAAATGACGGGCTGCGTACATGGAAATGAATCTAGCTGGCTAACCCACTGATCATCAGTATGATCAGCAGTTCCAGCAGTATCAAGTTCACTAATACCACTCACTCTTGCACGGGAACCCCCACCAACACATCTCTGCTCTTGGCACACCGAAGGCGACACGTAAATTGCTATACGGTAATGATCCCCATATTTCATTTCAGTTGGAAGGTGACTGAATTGGAATTCCATCTCGGCTAGATTAAGCACGGGAAGCCTGAACCAGTCTTCTTCATACACCCGGTTTCCTTCCTGCTCTTCAACAAGGGCTTGACAAGTCAGTAGAGATTGGAAACTTATCTGCGATCGAGTTAAATACTCATCGTCGTTTTCATCCGGTCGTTTCAGCAACGTCGGTTTGGAACCTAGAAAGGGCCCTTCGTGACACAGGCACTCTGCCTCATATATTTGCCTGTCCCATACAGCGAGTCGGGTTGCGATTGGCAAATACGGCTCTTGCGAATCTGTCGTATTGTACATGGTTTTATTCACCGGTAAAACTAGGGCAAAAGTGTCTGAAAACGTGACTCCATCGTTTGACACATGCACCGCCCACGTCTGATTGCCATAAAAGGCTGGAGTCCTGCACCTTAATCTTGTCTTCGACTCCCAGGTTCCAGAAAATTGGTCACCAGTTGCCTGGGCATCTTCAAATGAAATTTCAGGAGGGCGGAATAAACACGCAAGCGTGTACCGATCCTGGAAATTTCTGCCAATTATAGTGATGTATTCTCCCCCAGCCAGTGAAACATTGAAGGGGCATGAACGATACAAATCGACTGTATCGTTTTGCCAAAATGGATCTGACGCTGTGCGGTTCACGACCAAAATCTTGCGAATAACTTCCACCTCACCAGTAGCATCGGACCCATCACGGGTGGAGTCTAATGTCCTGGTTTCTCCTGTAGATAGGCCAGTGTAAGCAAACTTGCTTAAATACGAACGTCCAGGAATTTTGTCGCATACATCCACTTGATCGACTTCGCATTCCACAAGGGTGGACGCACCGACTTGCGTTATCGTTTGATACGGGCACCGCGTTTCTCGCGGCAGCGCCGACGCAGTTCCAATCGGGCAGTAGTAGCCCTGCGGACACTTAAAGTATCCTTTCAGATACCCTTTCGTGCCCCTTCGACAGTAGGCACCTTTCAGGCAGGTGCCTGCATATTGCATGCTTGGCGGCTGTTCTGGATCGCACCAATATCCCGCAGGACAAGGGTGGAGAAATTGAGTAGCTTTATTTGTACCCTCACCACAAACGTGCCCATCGGGGCACTGTTTACTTTGCATCAAGTCATACATACCTTCGATACCACACATTCTACCAGGAGGACACGGTTCGCACATAGATATATCTTGAAGACCAAAGTCCGGCGCCCAGGTCCCTTCTGGGCACAGCCTACATGTAACAGAATCTGCCAACGAGCGGTAGGTCCCGCGTGCGCAAATCATGGGCACGTAAGTTCCATAACTCTGGCAGGTGTGACCAGCGGGGCATGTTCGACAATTAATGGTAGCATTTAAAGGGGCCCACGTTCCTGGAAAGCACAAAGACGGGACAACACTACCCTTTCTGTTGGCAAAATTACCAACTGGAGCCTGTGTCGGCCAACTAGAGCCAGGAGGACAATAATGACCTTTGAAACAGGGACCTGTACCAGCAGCGGTCGGAGTCCCGGATTCACAGTAGGCGCCTTCTGTACATGTCTGTGGTGCAGTCCCACCCTCGGGCATGGATGGTATCCAATCTATGGTGGTAGGGTGTGCTACACCGCCAAAACAAAATGTCCCAGGGGCACACGCCAAGGGTTGCAGTGTAGAAGTTGCAACGTACTCGTATGTAGAGGAATACCCTTTATACGCAGTTGATTTTAATTTTAAAAGCAGCGCTTGTCTTTGCATCTCAATATCATATGAATTTTGAACACCCCAAGTTAGATCAGGGTTGCGCCCATAAGTTTCATTTGGCTGAAGAGTAAACGTTCCTGCCCGGCAGAAGTATCCAGCTGGACATTGGACAACTGGCGCAGAGAGACCTTCTGACATACAGACAAAACCAGCAGGGCAGATTAACGGCTGTGTTCGTTTCCACCCCGGGCAGATATGGCCCGAAGGGCAAGTAGTACAATTGGACTGTCCTTTGAATGGATTGTAAGTTCCAGGATAGCAGTCGATCGGGCCAGTGTTTCCCACTCCTGGGCAGTACATTCCTTCGGGGCACACTAAGGCTTCGTATAACGTTACTTGTTGCCGCTGCAGCGGTCCGTCTTTCTCGGTTCTTCTAGGACAATAAAATCCTGTAGGACAAGGACCACTTCCTTCTGGTGAGTTTGACCCGAATGGGCAGAAAAACCCGTCCAGGCATCGTTGTGGGCGCGAGAAGTTTCTCTGAACAGTATCGTTGTGTGTGGCACCAGTTCTACAGTAAGTACCGATAGGGCAAGGAAATGGTACTTCGGCAAGCAAAGTTTCATTATCCGCAAGCAGTCCGAGAGAGCTGAGACTCTCCGGTGTTGTTGGATACGATAATGAGCGGTCGTGTCGGACTTTTCTATAGTGACGAACCTGCAATATATTTGTAGGGCCATATTGATGCCCCCCAGTGAAGCTGGACCCCCCTGAGAGCATCATGGGCTCGTGCTCAGGTCTTGTTATCCCAGTTGCCGGAGGGGGTCGGGGCAAGTAAAGCCATTTCCGCGTTGATTTATTGAACGCGACAAGCCCAGTTTGCGATTCTTTAATCCATGCATAATTTTCATTAGCCCGCGCTCCAGATGTTCTAGCATTATCCGTGGTGCTCGATTGCCAGTAACTATGTGCTGCAAGTCCTGCAAAATCTTTTGGGTCATCAGTTTTTGTACCCGCCATGCAATAATGCCCCGCGGGGCACCGAATAGTTGGTTCTCTCAAACCCAACGATTGACAAACGAAACCGGCTGGGCAAAGATCTGGTTTTGACATTCCAAAATCAGGACATATGTACCCCACAGGACACTTAAGACAACGACTCTGTGCACGCCGGGGTTGAAACTCTCCAGGCTTACACATCGTGAAGTTAAATTGACCTCTACCTAAACTAGCAGTTCCATTTGGCGCCATTAATACCTGTAAATGAGGACAATACCGACTTCCTGGGCAAAATTGAGTGTACTGAAACTTAACATTACTCGCCGAGTAATCGTACCCATTATTTGTAACTTCCGCAGACACTGTTACAGAGGCATTATGCGCGCCCATCTCTCTCGCTGGCGCAATGCAAACGACCAAAGTAGGGGAGATAAAAACCCCCCGGACGCTGTTTTCGCCAAAACGGCAACCCAATGAAGTGGAGTTCATGAAATTTGTGCCTCTGAAAAACACTGGAATTTGCCCAGTTGATAAACTTCGAGTTGGCCGTACGTAGGCAACGGACACGTCAGTGTGATAGAGAAATCTCATGTTGCTCGTCGAAAAATCAAGACCATTCGTTGTTATCTCGAACGACACAAGACCAGGTTGGGCCGCAGGGGACCGGCACGCCATTTTGGCATTGCTAACTTGCATCGCCGGGACAACTAGTTGGCCAAAACGGCAACTTAAATGCTGTGTATTTGAGAAAGCAGTTCCCATGACTGTCACAAGGGTCCCACCAGCCCAAGCTGGACCAGACAAAGGCCAGATTTTACTCACGGTTGGCGTTTCAGTGTACGAAAACGATCGCCTAGAGAAAGAGAAGTCTTCTCCATTTAAGCTCACTTCAACTTCTACATCGTCATTAACTTGCAGGGGACTTATGCACTCAACTTCGCTCTGTGATATATAATAGCCGGGTACATCAATTGTCCCAAACTTACAGGTTAAGCCGAGGTAATTTCTAAAATTTGTTCCGTAGAGCATGACCCTTGAACCCCCTCTGGTATAACCCGACTTAGGGGAAATATCAAAGATTAGCACTCGAGGGTCATAGGTGAACTTTTCAGCATTCCCGGTAAAGGTCAGATTATCGTTTGCAATTTCAACGAACGTGCCCCAAGTTGTTCCTATCGTTGGGGCAGGAGGCGCAATGCATATTATTTCAGTAGAAGAAATAAATTCAACGACACGAGTCCTGACCAAACCAAATTTACAAACAAGATCTTTCGATGCAACAAAATGGATTCCAAAGACGGTTACTACCGTCCCACCATCTTCAGGACCATGGGTTGGGGAAATTGCAGTAACCGAAGCCGATGCTAGAAATTTAAATTGTTTGCCACTGGAAGAAAAATCAACACCATTGTTGGAGACTTCAAATACTACACTGGAAGGTACATGCCGGGGACAGTTACAGCGAATTTCCTTGGTAGAGTGCCAAATTGCACGAACAACGACTTCGCCAAATCTACAGGATAGGTCGCGGCTGTTCGTGAAGTTCAGCCCTTCAACTAAAATGATAGAACCACCTGAGGCGGGTGCCTTGTTTGGAATTATGTTCGTTACGTAGGCCCCCTTTCGGTAGTAATACATTTGTGGAGAACTAAATGTTCTGCCATCTACTGACACTGAAAATGACTGCATTCCAAACCCTTGTGGGGACGCACATGTAATTTGGTGCGCGTCTGATTGGATGGACTTTGTACCAACACTGTTCACTCCGAACCTGCATTCCTTTATACTCTCTGCATTCCGACTCTCAAGGACTTCAAACGTCGATATCGTATTTCCTCTGCGAGGCCCAAAAGCTGAATGCGTTTTTATTACAGTTGGGATGTCCGTGTATTCAAACTGAACTTCAGTTCTATCAGTAAAGTCTTCTCCGTTCATTGAAATTGAGAAGCTCGTAGTACCTCTAAAAGGGGAGGGAGGACTAGGGCATTTAATTTCAGTATTAGTAACGAATATTGCTGGTACTTGGAACCCCCCAAAATTGCACCTAGGGTTAGTGGCAGAAAAATGTAAACCGTAAACGGTCACCATACTTCCACCACTTTGTGGTCCAAATTCTGGAGTAATACTTTCAATTGACGGGTTTGCATACACTTCAAATGTAGACGGTGCTACTACAAAATCATGGCCGTTCAGCGTTAGTGAAACCTCTAACTTGCCCAACTCACTTGGAGGAGTCAGGCAGGACACAAATTTGCTTGAATGCCACGACACGGGTTGTAATAGAGTTCTCTGATCGCTCTTAAATCTACATACAAGGGACCGTGCGTCATACAGGTAGTTTCCACGGATTTTAAGGGTTGTCCCACCACCTGCAGGGCCTCTTAGAGGGAAAATGTGTGTAATTTGGGGAGCCTCAATGAATCTAAATTTAACTTTATCGTTTGAGAAATGATAAGGGCCATTACTGACATCTAACGAGACCTCCATGCCCTCGCTCGCTTCAGGGGAAATACAAAATATTAGCTCACTATTGACGAATTCAGCTGGTACAATTTTTGGTGCCGAAAAACCAAATTTACAATTGATTTCGTTTCTTGAAAATCCAGTCCCCCTCACTTCTATTCTGGTCCCTCCCACAATCGGCCCTCTACGTGGTTTCAAAGACAGTACTTGGCACCCAGTTTGATATTCAAATTGAATAAGTTGGGGCGTTAGGTCAATATTGTTGTTAGACACAGCAAAGTTGACAACGCCAGTATTTTGTGGTGGTGCCACGCACTTCACAAACGTAGAGTTGACAAAAGATGCTTTTACTTTTCGCAAGCCAAAAATGCAAACTAGTGTAGATGAGCGGACAAAATGTGTCCCGAATACGTCGACAACTGTATTTCCCAAATAGCTTCCATGTCCCGGTCTTATCTCTTCAACAGCCGCATCGACCATATAGGTAAAATTGATTCTGCTCTCTTGGTAGATACCAGCTGGTTGGTGCAAAATAAACGGCACCGTGCCGACTGCTGGGCTGGCTGGAGAAAAACATTGCAATCGTGTAGGATCAATCCATGTCGCAATTGACGATAGCGACCCAAAACTACAATTGTAATGCACATTTCTAATAAAATTATTTCCGTAGACATCAATCAAGGTACCTCCTGTCGCAGATCCTTTGAGGGGAATAATACGGCGCAGCAACGAAGGTTTTTCAACTGTAAATACAAGGGCGCTACTTGTAGCTACCGTTCCTGCAATAATGTCAAAACTATGTTGACCTGCAGTTAGGTTTCCTGGGCTTAAGCATTGTATCTCTTTTGTGTTTAACACAATGGCTTTGGTCATTTCCATGTTTCCAAACGAACAAGACGAATTTTCAAGAAAATTGTGTCCTCTTACAGTTATAGGAACTGCTGAACGTTCGAGAGCATAGATAGGGGAAATTGTATCAATTTTCGGCAACGCTATAAATTCGAAACGGCTACCTGCTAAAACAAAATCAACGCCATTCCCGCTGACGTGTAATTCAACAGCACCAGCCATGCCTCTAGGGGTCAAACAAAATATTTTTGTGTGACTGATGTAAGAACCAGGGACAACAGTATCGTTGAATTTGCATGACAGAAGGCTATTGAATTGAAACTGGTGACCTTCAATTTCGACACGGGTTCCGCCCGTTGATGGTCCAAAAGAAGGAGTGAAAGATTGGATTTCCAAACGGTTCTCGTAGTTAAAGACCGCAGTGCGGTAACCATAATCAGCGGCATTATTAGAAACAGCGACACTCACAGATCCTGGCAAGTGCGCGGGTGTAACGCATTCAATAAGTCTACGGTGGACAAATAGCGCTCTTACAGGCAAAGATTGGGTGCCAAATCTGCACATTAAATTCTCAGAATTGATAAAGTTTGCGCCAATTATTCTAACTTTTGTCCCCCCTTCTTCGGATCCCGTGAAAGGAAATATAGAAGAGACAAGGGGGGATTTGTAGTAATGAAACAAAGCCTTGCTAGACGCAAAATCGAAACCATTGGTTGAAATCGTTACTAGACTATGCTCTTTCCCAGGCGATGAATCACACAAAATATCAGTTTCATTTACCCAGTACCCCACTACCTTTTCAGAGTTTCCAAACTTACAATAACAGACTGGGTGACAAACAAAGTTTATACCTTTTACACGAATACGGCTACCACCGAAGCTTGGCCCTCGTGACGGCGTTACACTATCGACTCGATGGGGGTTGACATAATTGAAATCAATACCAACCGGCGAAAAATGTGTATTGTCCAAACTGATGTACATTTTTACGGTTTCATTTGTGTGAGAGCGAGGGGTAAAACAAGATATTTCATTAGAGGCAAGAACAGTGCCAACGACCGTTCTTGACCCAAAACGGCATCGAACATTACCATTTTCTCCAATCGATACTGCAGTAATATGAACTTTTGTACCACCATCCGTACTGCCAAATGTTGGGCTTGCGGTAACTACGGTAAGTTCACGACGCTTGGTAAACTGAACATTTTGTCTACCGAAGTTTTGTCCGTTATTGGAGACTTGTATTTCATAGCTACCAGGGACAACGCCCGTAAGATTCGGAAGTTCACACGAAACCTTCGTTGGTGATATCCAAAAGGCCGGCGCAGCACCAAAACCAAACATACGACATTTAATATGCGCGGAATTCAAAAAGTTCGAGCCATCTAACATAAGTCTAGCGGGTCGATCCCAATTTGCAGGAATACTTTGGGGACTAAGACCAGTTAATACTTCTGGCGCGTAAAACGAGAAGTTCTTTCCATTTCGAGTGAATTCCTTCCCAGTTAATGCGATATCTAATGACACAACACCTCGAGAGATTGAGAATGGTGGACTAGTACATTCTATTTCTTTTGTGGATATGAATGTAGCTTTTACTGTCGAGTTTCCGAAGCTGCATAAAAAGTTTGAGAAATTCACAAAATTTTCACCCGAAATCTTAACAATTGTATTTCCAGTACTAGGACCAGATGTCGGATAAATAGAAGTAATTTCAAACTGGGCATCATAACGAAACGTTGCTCTTGTGTTAGAGTAATCCATTCCATTGTTGGAGACACGCACATCGACTGTGCCCCCTGTATCTCCTTTAAATGGAGTCGTAACGCATTTAATTACGGTAGAGTTGAAAAATATGGCGCTGGAGTGTTCGGAGTTATTGAAATTGCATCGTAACGATGGACCATGAACAAAATTGTGTCCATAAACAGTTATCAGTGTGCCTCCCAAAGTTCTGCCAGATTTCGGTTGTATTCCAAATATTTCTGTATTTGGGTACACAGTAAATGATCGCTTGTTCTGCGAAAACTGTTGACCATTGTTGCTAACTTCCACAAAATACACACCAGGACTGTTTTGAGGCGCAGAGCACTCGATTTTTGTCTCTGATATCCATATGGCGTCAACTATTTTGGCACCAAATTTACATCCAAGAAACCTCGAGTTTACGAAGTTTATCCCCCAAATAGACACCCTCGAACCTCCTCGCTGCGGACCGGTACTGGGGGAAATTTTGTGAATATACAACGAGTCATAAAACCGAAACGTGGTTGTGTCGTACGATAAATCCACCATATTATTGGTTAAGCGCAAACGGAGGTTTCTCAATGAAGAGACTTTCGGAGATCGGCATGTAATACTGTCATTAGAGACATTTTCTGGCTTAATTAAAGCCATCGAACCAAACTTGCACATAGTCTTTTCGTTCATATGTTTTCCTTCTATGTGAATTAATGTTCCACCAGACACAGGGCCAGCAGTGGGCGAAAAAGAAGATATCTCCGGTAAAGACGAATACCCAAAAAAAAGCTGATTTTCCCCAATAGTATCAACCCGGTTGACAGATATCTGCACAGGACACAATCCCAACGAATGGGGTGCGTCACACACCGAACTTCAGATACAGAGATGAAGGCAGCTTCCGACCACTGGTCACAAAATTGGCAATAAAGCGAATTGGAGTAACTAAAATCACTTCCTCGAACAATCACCTCAGACCCCCCGACTGGAGGCCCCGACGATGGGGTTATGGATAGTAACTGTGTCGATTGAACAAATTCAAATTCCCGTTTGTCGGTAGAATACGTAATCATATCGTTCGTTACTTCGACGGCAACATTTCCCATAATATTGGATGGAGTAATACACTCTAAAGTTTGTTTGTTGATCCAACGAGCTGGGGCTGTATCTTTTCCAAATTTACAATGAAGGTGCGGTGAATCCATAAAATTTTCTCCTCTTATTGTGACAGGTGTATGCCCGCTAGCCGGTCCCCGATCAGGAAAAATACTCTTTACGCTCAAAATTGTAAGGAATTCATAAGAATAGTCCCCAGTCGTAAAATCTTGTTCGTTTGTAGAAACATAAACCCCATGACGACCGGGTACTTTAGAGACGATTATGCAGCGCAATTTTGAAGATGATATTACATTTGCTTGTAT
>Ga0257132_1000037_pt1 | contig 13648 bp, 1 predicted proteins | sample LP_J_2015_P26_10_FD_194405 | JGI IMG/M metagenome (GOLD analysis project Ga0257132, IMG submission 194405) | Metatranscriptome of marine microbial communities from Northeast Subartic Pacific Ocean, Canada - LP_J_2015_P26_10m (Metagenome... | ecosystem: Environmental > Aquatic > Marine > Oceanic ... | reverse complement strand
GCTGCCAGCGGCTGCCAGCGGTACTGCCCGGGGCGGGGCGGGGCGCGCGGGTGCTGGTCCGCCAGCGCCGGGAACCCGAACCCTCAACCTGACGGCGCGCCGCTGAAGAGCGGGCGCCATGTCCGACGATGAAGATGGAGGCGCCGTGGAGGACAAGCGCGTCGACTGGCTGCTCGAGCGGGTGGAGCACAGGCCGTATATGTTCAAGCTGGACCGGATCAACAAGATGAAGATCGACGAGAACAGCATGAACGCGATCATCGACTTCCTCGACGATGCGGACCGCAAGCGCGTCTTCGTCTTCAACGATCCGAAGAGTGGCGAGCTGGCCGCATCTGACATCGCCCCTTCGACGTACAAGAAGAACCAGAAGTCGATGTACTTCACGAAGACTGTCCGCAAAAAGCTGGAGGACGAGAAGGAACTGAACGAGTTCGTCATCTGCGGTGATTACGGCTTGTCGCCGCTGGAGCATTTCTCGGTCATGGCGAATGAGGCGTACCTTCCGCTAACCACCCAGGCAGCGCTCACGCAGGGGTGGCCGGACACCCTCGCGAAGGAGGTGATGGGCCACTTCAACACCACCCTTGCCAACATCACTGTGGCGATCGGAGAGAAGCAAGGCACGACGAGCCTGCCGCTGCCGCCAGCCGACACCAGCCCCCTGATGGACGAGAAGGAGCGCACCTACCAGCTGGAGACGTCCATTATCACCTGGACGCGTCAGATCAAGGACATTCTAAAGGCCGATCCCGAGGAGGAGCTCAAGGCCGGGAAACACGTGGGTCCGGAGATCGAGGTGGAGTTTTGGAAATACAAGGCTGCCAACCTGAACGCCATCGAGGAGCAGCTCAAGGGCACGCGTATCCAGAAGGTGGTCGAGGTGCTGGAGAGCATCAGCTCCACTTACACTCCATCGTTCCTGAAGCTGTGCGAGGACGTAACTGTAGCGGCGGCCGAGGCGAACGAGAACGTCAAGTTCCTCGCGCCGCTGACCTCTCATCTGTACCGTCTGCGTGACGCGGATGAGTTCGAGGAGCTGCCGAAGACTTTCGTCCTCATCATGCACAGCATCCTGCTCGTGTGGAAGCACAGCAACTACTATAACACGCCCTCCCGGCTGGTTGTGCTGATGCGAGAGATTTGCAACGACTTGATCCGTCAGGCGCACAAGTTCCTGGAGCCTGAGACCATCTTGGAAGATGAGCCGGCAGACGCCGTGGACAGGCTGACGACGGCACTGAAGGTGTGCAGCGCCATGAAGACCATCTACTTTGGCTACAAGGCCCGGGTCCTTGTGGAGTGTCCCGACAACCCCTGGCGCTTCCAGAACTCAGCCCTGTTTGTTCGGTTGGACAGCTTCCTCGAGCGCTGTCACGATATTCTTGAGCTCTGCCAGACAGTGTTGCAGTTCTCTCGCCTGGAGACGGTTGAGGTTGGTGGCACCAAGGGCCGCGTCCTAACGATGACCGTCCAGCAGATCCACGGTGACTTCAAGAACGCGTTTCAGCGTTTCCTTGAGATCGACTATGACCTCCTAGACGTCGAGGCGGAGACCTTCGACGATGACTTCTATGTGTTCCGTGTCTCGATCAAAGAGCTCGAGAAGCGCCTCGGGTCAGTGGTGTCGCAGGGCTTTGACGACTGCACCACCGTCTACACGTCGTTCAAACTGCTAGACAGCTTTGATGTGATGCTGCAGCGTGAGGTCATCATGCAAGATCTGGAGAAGAAGCACGTCGATCTCGTGCAGCAGTTCGGTTCAGACCTCAAAATGGTACTGGACCTGTTCCGCAACTACAAGGACCACCCTGTCATTGGGCGGAACATGCCGCCGGTGGCAGGATCTGTGCTGTGGGTGCGTGGTCTCAAAGAGCGCATCCAGGACCCGTTTGAGAGGTTCAAGACTCTGCATGCAAGCGCTGTGATGGAGAGTGAAGAGACCAAGGAGGTGTTCAAAATCTACAATCTCGCAATCCAGCTCTTTGAAGAGCACGAGCAGAAGCAGTTCGGTGGCTGGTGCGAAGCAATCGTCAGCGTCGGCCAGGACAAGCTGAAGCAGCCTCTGCTGGTTCGCTACACGGATGGCGGCTTCGATGGTCGTGGCAAGGGACTGCCATTGCTGCGTGTCAACTTCGACCCAGCTCTCACTAAGTTGCTCCGGGAGGTCAAGTACCTAAAGCTGCTCAAACTCGAGGTGCCGCAGTCTGCCAATGATATCTACGCGATGAACGAGAACTTCCGGCAGCAGATGGGCAACCTTGATTTGCTCACGTCCGTTTACAACAGCATCATGTTCAACCTCAAGGAAGTTGAGAAGCCCATGCTTCAGGCAAAGATGGACAAGATTGATGAGGAACTCAAGAAGGGAACAACCTCGCTGACTTGGAAAAGTCACGGCATTCCTGATTTCATCACGAACACGTACGCACTCATCAAGGAGGCGTCAGAGATTCTCGCGAAGATCAACGACAATGTCAGAAAGATCGAGGCAGTCCTGCTGGGCTTCAAGGAGAACATTATGTTCGAGCGCAAGGATGCCAAGACGTACGAAATGGACGACTTCTCGTTTGCCCACGAGTCCGTCATTGCCAAAGCTCACCAGGCAGTCTTGGATGGTGGCGAAGAGATCGCAGGTCTGCTGCTTACGTCCAACAAGACGCTCCGCATCTCCAAGGGTGCTGCATCATGGAAGAACTACCAGGACTACGTCGCCAACATCGTCCTCGAGGGCCTCGCCACGGCGATCCTCTCTTCAATGGCCTTCCTACGCGAGCAGCTGGACGAGACATTCCTCACAAAGAATGACATCTCGCCGCTACTCGTTCTGCGTCTCGAGCTGCTCAACAACACTGATATCCAGTACACACCGTCTGTCGGTGGCAAGAACAACGAGCTGCGCACCACCGTTGTCGGCTGGGTCAAGGACTTCACTAACATCGGCAAATTCGTCGCACGTCTCGACTCCGGAGAGGGCGACTACCTATACGAGATCGATGAGGACCTTGCAATCGTCAACAAGCTGCAGGAGCTCAATAGTGCGCTCAACTCGACCGAGCAGGAGTGCTTGTCATTCGCTGACTCGTACATGAAGTTCGAGTATCTGTGGATGAAGGATATGGACGAGGTTTTCCAAGAATTCATGGACAGTGCAGACGTACCGGAGCGGAAGGAGGAGGACGGGCCGGTGGACGAGAACGCACCGCCGCCGGACCCTTCGCTTGCACAGTTTGATGCTGAAATTGCCAAGTACAAGGAAATCTCGGACGAGGTGGGAGAGCTGCCGAACAGCGTGCAGATCCAGTGGCTCAAGATTGACGCCAAGCCGATCAAGCAGGCGATCAGCAATGCTGTCCAGAAGTGGCGCTACCGCTTTACTGAGTACCTCAACAGCAAGCTCGAGTCCAAGATCCTGGGCTTGATGAAGTTCGTTGACATTGCTGCCGTCGAACTGGAGAAGGACGTCGCAGATGGCGACAACGAGGCACTCATTGCCTCCATGGGCTGGCTACGCGATGTACGTGGACGCACCGAAGAGACCGATGCGATGTTCCAGCCGCTCCGCGACACGGTCGCCCTACTGAAGAAGTGGGGTGAGCCCGTGCCGGATGAGGTCCTGACAGGCCTTGACGACGCGCCGCAGAAGTGGGCTGGTGTCAAGAAGCAGTTTTACTCCACTAAGGAGCGCCTCGGCCCGGCGCAGGACGCTGAGGCGAAGAGGGTTCGCAAACAGGCTGACGATTTCACTGACGAGGTCCTTGCCTTCCGCGAAAACGTGAAGAATAACGGTCCGTTTGACTACAAGACCGGCGACCCCGTTAAGCCGTACGAGATCCTGAGGAAGTTTGACCAGGAGATCAACGATATGGAGAAACGTGCATCGTTCCTCGTCGAGATGCAAGATCTTTTCGAGCTCTCGGTCACGCCTTTCCGTGATATCGCTGCATGCCGCCGCGACATCGTCCACCTCAAGTCCTGCTGGGATATGGTTGGTCTTATTGAGAACACCTTCGATGAGTTCAAGGCCCTCAAGTTCGATGGACTCGACACTGATATCCTCACTGATGCGTGTAAGGCACTTGCCAAGAGTGTGCGTGCGCTGGACAAGTTCGTCAAGAACTGGGGAGTCTACAAGGGCTCCGAGGATACTGTCAAGAACATGATGACCTCGCTGCCTCTGGTCTCTGACCTGGCGCATCCGTCGATGCGTGAGCGTCACTGGAAGCAGCTCATGCGTGCCACAGGCAAGTCCTTCACGAAGGATGATTCTTTCACCCTCGGTAACCTGCTCGACCTCGGTCTGCACAACTTTGCTGATGAGGTCGCAGACATTGTCGATCGTGCGCAGAAGGAGCTCATCATTGAGAAACAGCTGGTCAAGATTGAGGAGGTGTGGGCAGTGCTTGAGGTTGCTTACTACCCGTACATGGAGACCGAGACCATGCTCATCATGCTTCCCGAAGAGCTCGTCGAAGGGCTCGACGATGGTCAGGTCCAGCTGCAGGCACTCGGTGGTTCCAAGTATGTCGCCGGCAACCAGTCGTTCCAAGACCAAGTTGGTGTTTGGCAGCAGAAGCTCGGTGCTGTCGATCTCACTATCCGCACCACGTGGCAAGAGGTGCAGAAAAAATGGACAGGACTGGAGCCCATCTTCGTTGGTTCCGCTGATATCCGTGTGCAGCTGCCGGAGGATTCCAAGCGTTTCGATGGCATCGATGGTGCGTGGAAGGAGCTGATGAAGGAGGCCGTGGAAATCAAGAACCCGATTGAGGCCGCAATGAAGGAGGGCGTGCAGGAGCTCCTCGAGACGCTGCTGGGCGATCTTGAACTGTGCGAGAAGTCGCTGAACGATTACCTGGAGACCAAGAAACTGGCCTTCCCACGTTTCTACTTCGTCGCTGCCGCTGATTTGCTGGACATTCTGTCCAAGGGATCATCGCCGTGGCTGCTGCAGAAGCACTTTTCCAAGAACTTCGACGCCATTGACGGCATCCGCTTCGAGATGAATGAAGACGGAACTTCGTCCAAGAATGCTCTCGGCATGATAGATGGTGCGAAGGAGTACGTTCCGTTCCATGAACCGTTGCTGTGCGAGGGCCCCGTCGAGGTCTGGCTGAACAAGATCATGGAGTGGATGCGGACATGCCTCCGCTGGCACCAGGCTAACGGCTACAAGACGTATGAAGACAAGCCTCGTCACCACTGGGCGAAGGACCATTGCGCACAGATGGCCGTGCTTGTGACCCGTATCATCTACACTGATGATGTCAACAGAATGTTCGACAAGCTCGAGGAGGGTGATGACAACGCACCCAAGGACTATGTCGACCAGTGCCAGATGCAGCTCAACCATTTGTCCGACCTCATCAACGGTGAGCTGTCAGGCGGTGACCGCAAGAAGATTATCACTCTGGTGACAATCGACGTGCACGGCCGTGACGTGATCACCAAGCTGATCAATGCTCGTGTCGAGACCGGTGACTGCTTCGAGTGGCAGTCGCAGCTGCGCTATCGCATTCACGAGGAGACCGGAGACTGCTGGATCAACATTTGCGATTACAACGAGGGATACAACTACGAGTACATCGGCAATTGTGGCGCTCTCGTCATCACTCCGCTCACTGACCGTTGCTACATCACTCTCACCCAGGCCACTCGTCTGTTCCTTGGTGGTGCTCCAGCTGGACCTGCCGGTACTGGCAAGACTGAGACCACCAAGGACCTCGGCCGCGCGCTGGGCATCATGGTGTATGTGTTCAACTGCTCTGACCAGATGGACTATCGTGTCACGGCCAACACCTACAAGGGTCTCGCGCAGACTGGTTGCTGGGGTTGCTTCGACGAGTTCAACCGTATCACCATTGAGGTGTTGTCTGTGTGCTCTACGCAGTACAAGATGGTGCTCGACGGCATCCGTGCCGGCGACTGGAGCCGCGATGCTGGAATCCAGACCTTCCTGTTCGACGACGAACCCATCACGATCTTCAAGACGTGCATGGCTTTCATCACAATGAACCCTGGCTACGCTGGACGCACGGAGCTGCCCGAGTCACTCAAGGCGCTTTTCCGTCCTGTATCGATGGTGGTCCCGGACATGGTCTTGATCTGTGAGATCATGCTCTTCTCTGAGGGATTCATCTCGTGCAAGATTCTCGCACGTAAATTCATGCTTTGCTACAATCTGTCGATGGACCTCTTGTCCAAGGCAGATCACTACGACTGGAAGCTGCGTGCTGTCAAAACGACACTCTGCGTCGCGGGAAGCATGAAGCGTGCTGCGCCAGAGCTCACCGAGGATAAGGTGCTGCTGCGTGCGCTGCGTGACTTCAACTTCGGTAAGCTGTCTCGCGATGACATTGGCATTTTCATGGGCCTCCTCAACGACCTGTTCCCCAAAACCCTGGAGCTCGTGCCGCGTGCCCGCTTCCTAGACTTCGAAGAGGTTGTCAAGGAGTGCACGGTCGAGGCAGGACTTCAGACTGAGGAGATGTTTGTCCTGAAAATCACCCAGCTTCGTGAGATCTTTGAAGTGCGCTGGTCTGTCTTCTTGCTCGGTGTTCCTGGCACTGGCAAGACCCGTATTTGGCAAGTCCTGCTGGCCTCCCAGAACAAGTTTGGAGAAAAGGGTATGGCCAAGACGCTCAACCCGAAGGCTGTCACTCGTAACGAGCTTTATGGTTACGTCTCCATGGCAACACGTGAGTGGAAGGATGGACTTCTGTCTCAGGTCTTCCGTGACTACTCGAACGACGGCGGCTACCAGCACCAGTGGATCATTTTGGATGGTGACATTGATGCCGAGTGGATCGAGACCATGAACACTGTGATGGACGACAACAAGCTACTCACGCTCGTGTCCAACGAGCGCATTCCGCTGACTCCGCCCATGCGCCTCCTTTTCGAGATTGCCGACCTCCGGAACGCATCGCCGGCTACTGTGTCTCGGGCTGGTGTCATTTTCGTTAACGAAGACGACATCGGATGGATGCCGTTCGTCTCGACATGGCTTGATACGCGTCCGGACAAGGACCAGGCGAGCAACCTGCTGACGTTAGTCAACAAGTACGTGCAGAAGACGTTGATTGCAGTAATTAAGCAGTTCAGGCTTACGGTCCCGATCATGCAGATCAATGGAGTCATGACGCTGTGCTATTTGTTAGATGGCGTGCTCGGAGTTGGTGATGAAGCCAGGAAGGGTCTATCCAACGAAGTCGTCGAGACGTACTTCGTCTGGGCCTGCTGCTGGTCTTTCGGTGGCTCTCTACTTGTTGACAAGTCGAAGAACCACAAGGAGCACTTCTCACGCTGGTGGCTTGAGGAGTTCAAGACAGTGAAGTTCCCCGTTGACCTCACCGTGTTTGACGTGATGGTGAACGACAAAGATAATACGCTGGTCCCGTGGACGTACGAGGACTATGTCCATTCTCCAGGTGAACCGGTCAACAACTTGTATGTCGACGTGCCAGAGACATCGCGTCTGACGTTCCTGTTCAACCTGCTGGTGAAAAACCACCATGGTGTCATGTTCATCGGCAATGCCGGAACGGGCAAGACCGTCTGCATGCAGAACAACATCAAGCTGCTCGACGAGGATGAGTACGTGTACACTTTCATGAACTTGAACTCGCAGACAGACTCCCTGACCCTGCAGACCATCATGGAGGGTCTTCTCGAGAAGAAGGCCGGTATCCTGTTCGGCCCGCCGGGCAACAAGTCCATTGTCTACTACATTGATGACTTGAACATGCCGTTCGTCGACAAGTATAACACACAGGAGCCTATCGCATTCCTGCGCTGCTTTGTTGACTACGAAATGACCTACGAGCGCGAGAAACTTGGTCCGCGTAAGATCAAGAACTGCGACATTGTCACGTCGATGAACCCGACTGCTGGTTCTTTCATCGTTGATGGTCGCTTCCAGCGTCAATTCGGCACGTTCTCGTGCCAGCTGCCGCCAGGTTCTTCGCTCACCATCATCTACGGTTCCATCTTGGATTGCCACTTGGCTGACTTCGACAGCGAGCTTGCGCCGGTCGGTAAGGCCGTCGGTGCTGCGGCTGGTGAGTTACAGGCTGCTGTGGCGGATACCTTTCTGCCGTCTGCAGTGAAGTTTCACTACATTTTCAACCTGCGTGACATCTCCAACGTGTTCGGCGGCCTGCTACGCTCAGAGGCTCGCTTCTGCAGCACTCCGGACGTTCTTGTCGAGCTCATGCTCCACGAGCAGAGCCGTGTGTACCGTGATCGATTCATCACAGAACAGGACGAGAAGCGCTACGACACGATGCTCGAGGCTATCTTCAAGAAGCACTTCGGTGCCATCGAAGGATGTGAAGAGTGCTTCACCAAGAGTCCCCTCATCTTCACGGATTTCTGCGCCAACACAGGAGGCGACGACAAGCCGTACCTGGCTGTCAAGGACTGGGCCCAGCTCAACACTGTCCTGGAGTTCCAGCTCAACGAACACAACGAGACCAACGCAGCGATGAACCTGGTGCTGTTCAGCGACGCGATGGAACATGTGGCGCGAATCTGCCGCATCATTGGACAGCCCAAGGGCAATGCCCTTCTGGTCGGTGTCGGTGGCTCTGGCAAGCAGTCCCTGGCGCGTCTCTCAGCCTACATCTGCACGTACGAGGTTTACCAGATCAAGATCTCAGCCGCGTACAATATGACTGCGTTCAAGGAAGACCTCGGCATCATGTACAAACGTGCAGGCTGCAAGAGCATCGGTATTTTGTTCTTGTTCACCGATCAGCAGATTGTGGACGAAAAGATGCTTGTGTTTTTCAACGACATGCTCTCCTCTGGAGACATCCCTGGTCTGTTCCCAGCCGAGGACGTGGATGACATCGTCAACACTGTTCGGCCAGAGGTCAAGCAGGCCGGTATCGTCGACACGCGCGACTCGTGCTGGGAGTTTTTCATCCAGAAAACGCGCAAGTTCTTGCACACGGCGCTGTGCTTTTCTCCTGTCGGAGACAAGTTCCGCATCCGCGCCCGTCAGTTCCCGGCGCTGCTTTCCGGCACGATGATTGATTGGTTCCATGCCTGGTCTCCGGAGGCGCTCGTCTCCGTGGCCAAGCGCTTCTTGGGAGACATGAAGAACCTGGAAGAGGAGCTCCAGGATAACCTTGCCAACCACATGTCACACGTGCACATGTCTGTCACGCACGGCTCCCTGCTTTACCGCGAGAGCCTTCGGCGCGTCAACTATGTGACACCGAAGTCTTTCCTCGAGCTCATCGCTCTCTACAAGCTGATGCTTGGCGAGAAGCTCGGCAACATTGACACGCTTAAGGAGCGTCTGGAGACTGGTCTTGAGAAACTGCAGGCGACCTCCGAGATGGTGGCAGAGCTCCAAGAGAATCTCGTCGGAGAGCAGGCCATTGTCGAGGAAAAGAAAGCCGCCACGGATGCGCTGCTTGTCAACGTCGGTCAAGAGACTGCAGTTGCGGAGGAGCAGAAGGCTGCCTCGGCGGGTGATGAGGCTGACGCCGCCGAGATTGCTGCCGAAGTCGGTATCATCCAGGCTGAAGCCGAAAAGGAGATCGCAGCTGCCGAGCCTGTCATCGCTGCTGCCGAGGCTGCGCTTGCGTCGCTAGACAAGGGTTCGTTGACTGAGCTCAAGGCATTCGGTAGCCCGGCCGAGGCTGTCGTCATGGTTGTGTCGGCCGCTGTCATTCTGACTGCCGGCAAGCCGAAGGTGCCCAAGGACGTGTCCTGGGCTGCTGGCAAGAAGATGATGGGCAACGTCGGTCAGTTCTTGGACAGTCTTCTTACATTCGACAAAGACAACGTCGACGAAGTGCTGGTAGCTAAGGTTGAATCTGACTACCTGTCCAACCCGGAGTTCAACTACGACAACATCAAGAACAAGTCCGGCGCCGCCGCTGGTATGTGTTCGTGGGCCATCAACATCTGCAAGTACTTCCGCATCTACCAAATGGTCGCACCAAAGCGTGCAGCGCTGGCTGCTGCCAACGGAAAGCTAGATGGTGCCAACGCGAAGCTTTCGACCATCCGAGCTATGCTTGCGGAGCTCGATGCCAAGCTTGCTAAGCTGACCGAAATGTTCGAGAACGCAACCGAGGAGAAGAACGCAGCCATCAACCAGGCGGCGAAGACGCAGGCGAAGGCCGACCTTGCAACTCGTCTTGTCAACGGTCTTTCGAGCGAGGGTGTGCGTTGGGCCGCAAGCATTCAGAGCTTTGGCGTGAAGCAGCGGACGCTGATTGGTGACGTCATGCTTGCGTCAGCCTTCTGCTCATACGTTGGAGCCTTCACTGCAGAGTACCGCAACGACTTTGTGACGGCCAAGTGGCTGCCCGACATGGTCGAGCGCCAGATCCCGATGACTGAAGGCATCTCGCCAATCGATGTGCTAGCCACCGAATCACAGATCGCTGGCTGGAACAACGAGGGTCTGCCGTCTGACGTGGTGTCTGTGCAGAACGGTGCTATCATCAATAGTTCTGAGCGATGGCCGTTGATGATCGACCCGCAGCTGCAGGGTATCGGTTGGATCAGTGGCCGTGAGGCCGATCCGGCGCGTAACCTGACCATCTGCCAGCTCACTCAGCACAAGTACATTGACCTGGTTGAGGCCGCGATGATCAACGGTGAGTGTGTCGTCATCGAGAACATGGGCGAGGAGATCGATCCTGTGCTCGACCCTGTGCTGGCACGCGCTCTTGTCAAGAAGGGACGCTCGTTGATCCTGAAGCTCGGAGACAAGGAGGTCGACTACGACTCCAAGTTCCAACTCTACCTGCAGACCAAGCTTGCCAACCCACACTACATTCCGGAGGTGCAGGCGCAGTGTACGCTTGTCAACTTCACTGTAACTGAGAAGGGTCTGGAGGACCAGCTGCTGGCGCTTGTGGTGTTGAAGGAGCGCCCTGACCTCGAAGAACAGAAGTCTGAGCTCATCCGTGCCGCGAATGGTTTCCTTGTACAGCTGCAAGGTTTGGAAGACAACCTGCTGTTCCGTCTCGCTAATTCCGAGGGTGATATTCTAGAAGATATTGAGCTTATCGAGAACCTCGAGGAGACCAAGGTCACGTCGCTTGAGATTCAGAAGAAGGTTGCCGAGGGTGTTGAGACCGCCAAGGTCATTGATGCTGCGCGTGAGGTGTACCGCCCAGTGGCCGCTCGAGGCTCGCTCATGTACTTCCTTGTTGACAACCTCAACAATCTGGCGCACATGTACCAGTTCTCGATGGCGAACTACGTCGACATTCTCAAGAAGGGAATGGACCTGACGCCCGCCAACGACGATTTGAAGAAGCGCATTGACTCGATGGTCGAGGTGTCCTGCTTCCGTGTGTACTCGTACGTCGCTTCGGGGCTATACGAGCGGCACAAGCTTATCTACGCGGCACAGCTTTGCTTTAAAATTGAAATGCGCAAGGACCTCATCGACCCGAAGGGGTTCATGTTCCTGCTGCGTGGACCTCAGGAACTCGGCACAACCAACCCATGCGCCGAATGGCTATCTGATGAGTATTGGGCCACCTGCCGCGAGCTTGAAAACCAGCTCGAGCAATTCCAGGGCCTGACGGCCGACCTCGACGGTAGTGCCAAGCGCTGGCGAGAGTGGTCTGAGGAGCCGCGTGCCGAGGCCGAGCCACTGCCTGGTGACTGGAAGAAGATGTCCCCGTTCGATCAGCTGCTGCTGATCCGCTGCATCAGGCCTGATCGCATGGCTGAGGCTCTCGGCACGTATGTCGCCGATCTCATTGGCGAAAAGTATGTCATCTCGCAGTCGTTCGACCTTGAGAAGAGCTTCGAAGACTCGCGTCCCGACGTGCCGATCTTCTTCTTCCTGTCAGCTGGTGTCGACGTCATGACGACGGTCGAGGCATTGTGGCGGAAGAAGTGCAAGGCGGACCCAGAGGGTGCGATCAACAACCCGATTCAGTCCGTCTCGCTCGGCCAGGGCCAGGAGCCGGTTGCCAACCGCGCCATCCGCAAGGCACACATGGAGGGCGGCTGGGTTGCGCTGCAGAACATTCACTTGACGCCCGGCTTCTGTAAGAAGGATCTTGAGCCGCAGCTCGACAAGATCGCTGAAGGTGCCCACAAGGACTTCCGTCTCATGCTTTCCGCCGAACCGTCCGATGCCATGCCCATTCCTGTGCTGCAGGCGTGTGTCAAACTGACCAACGAGCCTCCGGATGGAATGAAGGCCAACACAAAGCGTTCCATCAACAACTTCACTGATGACATGCTCGAGGAGTGCTCCAAGCAGGCCGAGTTCAAGAACATTACGTTCGCGATCTGCTACTTCCACGCCGTGCTGTTGCAGCGCAAGAAGTTCGGCAGTATCGGCTTCAACTTCGTCTACCCGTTCACCACTGGTGACCTAGTTAACTCGGCACAGACGTGCATCAACTACCTCGAGAACAGCTCCACCGTTCCGTGGTCCGACCTCCGTTACCTCGTTGGCGAGGTGCTCTACGGTGGACACGTCTTCAACGACTGGGATCGTGTCCTCACCAACACGTACCTTGAACTGTGGCTGTCCGAACCGCTGCTGGACTCCATCGACTTTTTCCCGGGCTTTGCATCGCCGCCGCCGCTGGACATGAAGGGGTACAACGAGTACATTGACGAGGGTTTCCCGCCAGAGACACCAGCCTGCTACGGTCTGCACTCCAACGCCGAGATTGCCTTCCGCCTCAAGGAGGCGGCGCTCATGTTCTCAGCGATTGCATCCTTGCAGCCCCGCACAGCTGGTGGTGGCGCCGGCATGTCTGTTGAGGACAAGGCAAAGCAGTCGCTTGATGACATCCTCGAGAAGCTGCCGGACGCCTTTGACATGATTGATATCATCGATAAGCTCGCGGGAGAGGAGCGCACGCCCTTCACAAACGTCTTTTTGCAGGAGATTGAGCGCATGGACATCCTTCTGGCAATCATGAAGCTGTCACTGTTCGAGCTCGACCTCGGTCTGAAGGGTGACTTGACCATCTCTGACGCGATGGATGAGATGATGAACTGCCTGTACAATGAGACGATCCCACCGATGTGGGAGAAGAAGTCGTACCCGACCCTCCGCGCCCTGGGCCCGTGGGTGACGGACGTGCTGCAGCGTTGCACGCAGCTCCAGGACTGGACCGGTGACCTCGCTGTGCCGAAGGTCTCTTGGTTCCCTGGTTTCTTCAACCCGCAGTCTTTCTTGACAGCTGTCATGCAGACGACGGCTCGTCGTAACGAATGGCCGCTTGACAAGACGGTTGTGCAGACTGAGGTCACGAAGAAGCGTGACATTGACGAGGTTGAGGCGGCGTCTCGCGACGGTGCCTTCATCCATGGTTGCATGCTTGAGGGGTGCAGATGGGACGACAAGACAGGTGGTCTGGCCGACTCGTTCCCGAAGGAGCTGTACGCAGGAATGCCTGTGATCCTGGTCAAGGCCGTGACGGTGGACAAGGCCGAGCTGAAGGATAGTTACGCCTGCCCGGTGTACAAGACGAAGATGCGCCCGAAGGGTGCGCTCGGCCACCCCGATGGAGGATACATCTTCACCGCTGGCCTCAAGACTAAGGAGCCGCCGAGCAAGTGGACCATGGCCGGCGTCGCCCTGCTCGCCGACATCAGCGGCTAACGACAGTCTATCGCGCGTCATAAATCATCTTTCTGT
>Ga0257132_1000036_pt1 | contig 13659 bp, 1 predicted proteins | sample LP_J_2015_P26_10_FD_194405 | JGI IMG/M metagenome (GOLD analysis project Ga0257132, IMG submission 194405) | Metatranscriptome of marine microbial communities from Northeast Subartic Pacific Ocean, Canada - LP_J_2015_P26_10m (Metagenome... | ecosystem: Environmental > Aquatic > Marine > Oceanic ... | reverse complement strand
TCTTTATATATATACTAATACTATATACTATCTAGAAGTGGTATATTAAAATATTAAAAAAGACTTTTTGGATGTCACGCTTCTCATTTCATTATCATTTGGATGTCACAAAAATCAAATTTGGACCCTGACTCTAGTAGCAATAATCTCCATAATTTTAAAGGGACCTTCCTGAAAATATTCCTTACGCTTTTTGCCTTCCAAAAAAAATCTTATTGTTCTAAGTGTATGCTTTCAGCCGCTGGTTTAGTGACTAAAACACGACCACTTTTGGCCATCACAGAATCTAAACCCACCAGGAACCCGATTTGACAATTTTGGATTTTTGACGATTTTGGAAAAAAAAATGCAACCTGTAGGTGCCCATCATAGATTTGGACTTTGGACATTGTTTTGGTTCTTATTTCAAGAACTCCAAATAACTACAACACAACTGCTATATTCTCGCACTAATTTTCATTTCCTGCAGATCGCAGTAAAATTTGCAAACTCGTCTTTTTCACTTGAATCACTGCTCTTTGCTTGGTGATAATGATAGCAAACCTCAACAAGTGCACTGCTTTTTAGCTACAGACTTCACATACATATAAAAGATTTCATTCGTTTCACTTAGCTTGAGTGGTACAGAAGTTGGCTTTGGAAAGTTCTCAACCATTCGGACCTTGGCCCTGTGACAAGTACCATGTCAATATCCATGTCATCTACACTTTACACTACGTCCATTATCAACGCAACTCCAGCGAGAACCCATTTTCCAGGAGAAGATTTGGTTCTTAGTTGCGCACAAAATACATAAGTAGGACCCCTTTGTTCAGTTTTGTATGATGGGCAAGAGTAAAACCCATTCATATCAGCTTTTTCAGCCAACACACCCTTCACATTCATCACTGGCATCTTACAGAACATCTCTTTTGGCTTCGACCTTTCCAATACACCACCCGAAAAGTCCCATCTAGCGCCTTGAACATAAAATCCAATAATATAAGCACCATCTTTAGCCAAAGACTCAACTTCTTCAGCTGAGTTTTTCTTTGTGATATCTGTCCATGTCACAAGTTTATCGAGCTCCAACTTCTGTGCTTGCGCTGTTACTTGACAAATAGCAGTCAAGAATGATTGTGGATTATACAGACTAGAAATAATGGTGACCTTAGGAATTACTAATGGATTGTTTGACCATTCTTCTAATTGATTTAAGCGCCCCATAAAGTCACTTAACCATGACTGTAGCGGCCTCAAAGATGGCCACGCACGCTTCATCCATGTGGGTGGGATTTTATCAAGATAAAGTGATGATTTCAGCAAATCCATAGCGTCTGACATGGTTAGTTCTCCATCAAATCCTAGTTTCAATTCTTTCAGAGATCTGACAATTTCGCTCAATAGATTGTTCATGACAGTCATTTCTTGCAAAAATACATTTTGGTAGGGCCCAATATCATCCAACGATCTAGTTATTTCTTCAGTATCAAATTTCTTTTCGCCAAATCTATCCATTACATCCTGAAGTATTGCTTGAGCGACATCATCAGGAGACAGAGACCCTTCCCCACTACCAGCATCTCTCGGTTGAAGTTCCAGAATAGTTTGCAATATGCGATTGGACTGTGTTGTTCTGAAATCGATCTCCGCATTGGGATGCAGTCCAAAAGCTATGGGGGTTTCAACAGTCAAGGTCTGGTCAACGTGTTCCAAGTATTTATCGTAAGCTTGTGGGGTCGGACACATGAAAGAGAGATTCTTCTCTTCCTCATTGTATGGATACATTTCCATTTCATCTAGAAGTTCTTCCCTCATATAGTAGTCTAAATATGTTTGGCACATCTTCCTGTCGAAGTCGTTGACGATATGTCCGCCGTACATTATTTCTCCAAAAAGATATCGCAAATCTGCCCAAGGAATCTTGCCACCACCACTATTCTCCATGTAATTGGCGAGGATTACGGAACTATCACGCAGATCACCAATAGAAAAAGGATACATCATGTTGTATCCCATGGGTCCGTACAATTTGCGCTCAAGCATAACAGCATGAAAATGACAGAGACCGAACAAAATGCTTTTCATTTTTGAGTCTGCTTCCTCGAAAGCTTCTTTATTCATAGACACGAAAGCTCTTTTAATGTTTGCTTTCAGCCCAGCTGGAGGCTCGGAAGTAATCTTAATGCAGCGATTCAGTAATCCAATTGGAATCGACTTAGCTGCATCAGATGATAAGAACAGCCGAAATCTTTTATGCGAGCCCTCAAGGGCAAATTCATCTAACTTTTTCTCAAGGACTTGCAACCATACTGGCATAAGATGTACATTATTTAGCACTACCCAGTGTCCTTGTCTATGTGCCATTTCCAATATGCGCATGGCAATTATGTCTTGTCCTTGTCCCATGCTGACATTGTGGTAACTTTCTCCTGGTACATATGAATTCTTTCCCGCAAGACTATCTAAGTCTCCCATAACATTCGCACCAGCAGAAAGAATGTAATAAATGGGCGTTGTTGGAAGTGAATCTGCAAGGCAGCTATCTAATATTTGTACAGAACTAAGTGCACCGTCACAATCGGCATAAGCATTGCCGTCTGGTAAGGTGATGCGAATAAATTCAGTCAAGGCTGTAGCAACTCGATCAGGACGTAAGCATCTGGTAACCAACATTTTTTTGATGGGTTCACGATCAAGCGAAGACCAATCTAATGGTAACTTTTCACTTTCAGGGGTTACGTGATTAAACCATTCCCTGAATCGGGGCGCTGCTTCTACCAGATCTCCTGGGAATTTTCCAAACTCTTCAAGCTCAGCAAGTGCGCCAACAGCTTGCCACGCGGATGCAGGTAACCACGCTGACAAAGGATTGTCTTCACCATCTTTACGTGGACCTCTTAGGAGGAATTGGAAGTGACTGTCATTTAACAAATTCTCTTCGCCCAAATTACCCCTTTTCATAAGATTAAAAGTCAATTGAGCTAAAAATATCAACTTGTGGCGGACAAATAGTCCTCGGCACACCATCGTGTATACAGTAATACGAAGACAAGATTTCAAATTCTGACACCTTTCCGGCAATTTTTCTGCTGGAAGAGCCCTCTCAATAGACTTGTAGAAATACATTACGAACATATCCAGCGAATACTGATACATGTGCTCAATAGCGCATAATTTTGTGAGCAGGAAATATAGCATAGCACCTTCAGAGGCAACTGGTCTATAAATTTCTCGAGCAACATTGATCTCAATTTCTGTTTTCTTTCCCTCTACAATAGCTTCGCCAATTTCTTTCGCAGCAGCTTTTGTTGCTTCCAGACCCTCTATAAGAGGTATATCGGAAAGAATATCTTCTGGAGCATTCGCAAGACGCTCCAAGAGGTCATCCTCAAGCTGAAGTAATTGAATTTTATACTGCTGAAAAGCGTTTTGGAGAGCTTGTGCCTTTTCTTCCAATTCTGGCCGCTCCCGACCTACAACTCTCGCCAGAAGTTGATCCTCTAGACCCCTTTCAGTTGCAATAAAATTAATGATTGTACACTGTGCAGCTATTTCTGGTTTGTAGTGAGGATTACTGAGCTTGGTTTGAAGATACAATTTGAAATTTCCATCGTACTCAATTTCTTCGCCACCAAATTTGATGTAACGATTTCTACCCTTCTTGTAAATAGCACGAGAGAGCACAGGATCCATAGTAGCATCAATATCCTCTCCAAGATTTTCGATGATAATTGTACGGCCGTTTTGTAACGCTTGTTCTACTTTACGCGACCAGGCCTTCTGATTTAGTTGAAAGACTTCGAGCTCGTTATCTTCTTCTTTCTTGCGCAACCATTTAATTCCTTGTGTCTGAGGATCGATGAGAAGAGGCCATCTCTTACAGTTTAATATACATGATCCGTTTTCAATAGAGATTCGATCAGCTGGTAACCCTTCTGATATCATTTTAGCATTGACACCATCGTTAGTGAGAATTTGAAGAGGATCTACACCCACTGTCATAGGAATATTCCTTGCGACAATATCAGGAGACCAAGTTTCTTTCCAAAGAAAGTCTCTGTTGGCCTGGTCGAAAGCCCCAACATATGAAACAAAGCCAGCACCTAGCATACAGTCGCCAATTAGAGTTGTTGTAGATTCCTTCATCACATCGATCTCAGTGGCCCAGCGTACATTTTCAGAGGCTAAACCACCCACAAGTCTTTCTGCATAGCCTAGTCTGGCCTGGCCAGCAGCAGCCTGTGCTTCCACTTCTTCTTTTTCTTTCAAAGCTGCTTGAAGTCCTTCATCTAGCTGAGCGAGCTTTTGATTCAATTCATCCACTATGGCCATTGCTGCTGCAAGAGACTCCTCTGCGGCCGCCTTCGTCGCTCTAGCAGCTTCAAGGGAATCCATCAGAGGTTTCACTTTCACATATATTCTGTTGTATTTATGAATATTAATGACCCAATTGCACAGATTCGCTGCTGCCGCAGATTTGTTAGTCATCACTGCGACAGTGAACGTTTCATTCGACAAAAATGGTTCTATTCGCTTGACGTCATCTTCAGTCATGTCTTCTCCTCTATATGCCTGAAGACGCGCTTTAAAAGCATCAACATTTGCCATCATCTTCTTTGCACGATCCCACTTAAAATTTTTGTACTCTCTTTCCAACAAGATCAAGCAAACTGAAGTGACCAAATCAACGCCTGATGGAGGTGAACTGAGCTGTTTTAATTCCGAAAGCATGGCTTTACTGAGGCAGTCAACAGCGGAAGCAGCCGCTTCCATTGCTGGCTTCGCCTCAGATAACTCTTCTTCGGCTTGTTTCTCAATAACAGCTGCTTCCGCTGATGCAATTCCTGCCTTTTCAGCTTCAACATTTGCCTTTTCATTCTCAATATCAGCAGCGGCTTTCTGTATATTGATTTCGTCTATCAATAGACCTGTAGCGACTTTTTTTTCTTCTACTACCACAAGGCGATGGGTCAAATCAATTTTCAACTCCGCCACATCATCAGCAGTTTTTCGAAGAGTTGACAGACCAACGTCGAGACGTTCAATGTCTCTCAATACTTTAGCTCTCTTATCACCAAGTAATCCCTTGTAAAATCCTATCAATTCTAAGTAACTCTTAGGGGTTACGTAATTATATCGACCCTGACTTTTGAAATAATTGACTGAGTTGTCTGTTACAGAAATATGTTCCTTGGCCATATGCAACGAAAGTTGCTCACGAATTTCTGGCGCAGGCAATTCAACATCATCAAGAAATTTAAATGCCACGGAAATCAAGGCTTCCTCCGGCCATGGATGGAAGAAGTCAATAGCTGTACTCATAATCAGAGCGGGAAACCGACGTGCGCGGATGCGAAATCCATCACCCACGGGACTGAAACATAAAACAATATGAAAATTTGTTCGTATGCGAGATATCAAAAACGCTAGGCGGAGGTCAGGAAGATCAGGAATACCCGCGGCTTTTGCTTCTCCACTCACACCCGAAAGCATTCCGTCTATTTCATCTTTAGCAAAGAGACCAGATATCCAGCTTGATGCAAGTATAGCATTAATGTAAATCAAAAAGCGATCATCGATAACTTGTGAGTCAGTCATAAGAAACATTATAGGAATGCCTTTTACACCAGCCGCAATGAAGTAAGATTTGAAAGCTTCGAGTAAATCATCCACTTTGAATGAGCCAGTCACTTGTAGTTGTCTTGTTTCAAGACCCGAAATAAAAGCAGCAAGTCGGGAAAGAGATTGTTTACCAGATCCTCCAACTCCTATCAACATCGCATTGCCTCCAGGTTGCGAGATAATTCTTGAAATGCGAGTGATATGCTCCGCCGCTGCTTTGAAAAGTACCAAATCCATTACAGGATTTGATTCGTTATATTCATATAACTTGTTGTCGACATTCTGTTGAAGAGATTCCATATCAGTTATTGGCAAGTACAAACCAGCAGTAGAATTTGCAAAATTGGTGTAAATACAGTTTTCAGGAATCAACTCATGAGGTGCTGTAATACCAAGATCTTTTTTCATAGTATCCTCCATCATAAGTCTGAAATGTTCCACCTCTAGAATTGTGAACATACGATCGGAAACAACTCTATCGAATTCGTGCACCCAGATTTTCACAACATCGTTGAATATTTGGTAATTTGATGGGGTCATCAAACAAATTCCTTGGAACACATTCGTGAGTTCACGTAAGGACCAGTTATAGGTGAATTTTGCTGCTGACGGCAAAAATTTTTGTTGAACTTGTTCGTAAAGATGAATAGAAGCCTCCACGATTTTATCTACAGACTCTTCAACCTTTTGCTCGAAACCCATGACGTGACCAGACATAAGAGAGTGAAATATCGTTGTCAGATCACTTTTAGAGGGCATCAAGCAGGAAAAAGTTGCGAATAATCTTTGTGCTCGTTCACATATGGTAAAACTTCCAGCTGTGGGATTCATGGCAGCTACATATTGAATATCGACAAGTTCTTTCCGCAATCCTAAGTCTACACGGTCAAATACTGTGCCATAGGCCATATGCTGTGTCAGAAAAGCAATTGAATTCTGTGTTCCATACGTCTCGATGTATGGTAAATTCATATCATCAATGAATACGATCAGCCGTTTCGTCGCTGGAGGACCAAATCGTTTCCCTGATCTCTTATCAATATTCAATTCCACCTCATTTTGGAATCTTTTTGAATCAGTGTAGTAAGACATATTGATTGTTACACTGAGGAATCCATCCACATCTTTATCAAGACTTTTCAGATACTGTTCGATAATTGAGGTCTTTCCTGAACCAGATCCAACGAGCATCGAATGTCTTCCTTTTTTCGCCAGAGAGTCGATTAAGAAGGTTAAGCGATAAGTATCAGCAGTAGTAACAAAGAGCTGAGAGAAAGGAGTTTCTCCGGGACCTCCTCCAACTGGAATAGGTTGATACGCTGGAACCTTTGAAGACCATTCTACCCACGTATCTTCACTAAAGTCCCAACTGTAGTCGAACACAGAACCTTCCTTAGGGAATTTCCCTGGGAAAGTCTGATTGAAGTTATCACTGAACATTTTTCTAAAATTTCCACCCTTGTCTTCAATCATGGGCCCTCCAAAAGCCCATACGCAAGCAAATAAAAAGCAATTTTCGATACTTTCACCGTTCTTTTTCTCATATGGAATCGACTCAAGCAAGCCTTCCATTAAGTAAGTGACTGTGCTAACCTTATTCAGGAGGTAAAGTGGAGTACACTCTTTATATCCTCTTCTTGTCATTTCCACCAATGTATCGATGTATTTGTCATATAGATTGATCAAATTTGCTTTTTCCGTCCCTGAAGGATCAAGTCCAGCTATTTCCCGCTTCAGAATCCAACTTTCGACGAAAGGCCTCCACCCAATGTCAGTTTCATTGATGTATAAAATGCCAGCTCGAGATACGGTAGCCGGTGTGGCGTTCTTCAAGGAGTTTATCTCGAAAACCATTCTCATTGCTTTCGATAAAGGGATTCGTTCGTTAGAGACCAGTGTCAACACTTTGTTGTCATCCATCACAGTGTTCATTGATTCAATCCAGACAGCGTCGATGTCACCATCTAACACAACCCATTTGTACGATTGATAATCATGAAACCCCTGTTCTGCAACATTCTTTGCCATACCTCTCATAATAATTGAAAGTACCCCGTCTTTCCAATCCTTTGACATTGTCATATAACCATATAATTCATCACCAGTCACAGCCTTGGGGTTAACACATTCACAAACACATGTTTTTCGCTTCTTGTACTCCTTTGCTGAGACATCCCAATTGTGGGCCGAAGCTAGAGTTTTCCAAATGGTGCTCTTCCCACATCCAGTGGGTCCTAATAACATTACAGAGTGACGAACATCAAGTAATTCCTGGAATTGCAGAACTTTTAACACAAATCCATCAACGTCCTGATCTTTGTTCTCTCTAGCAACTCCTTTGACGATAGCCTTCAATTTTTCATTAACAACTAAATCAGCGTGTAGGCCCATAAAAAGGTCTGCAATGAGACGTTCAAAAATAGGGGTATCATTAGCTGGAATTTTAGGCTTGTTGAAATCACGTAGAGCTCTCATAAGCAAGACATCTTCACCGACATCTGGCTCTGCACGTTTCATCCCACCAGCAACTCGTAAAACAGACTTTACTGCACGAAGACCCCAATCATAATGGGCCTGTTTGGAAAGCAATTCTGAAGATAACTCATATAAGGTTACAAACTTTATAGATAGTACTCGGGCTTTCAAAAAACCCTCTGACATCAACATATTCTCGCAGATTAATTTCAAATCTGGACGAATCATGGCACATGACCTGAACAAAACTTTTAAATTTTCTGGAAGTTCAGTGCGACCGGCATATCCTGGGTTCATGGTAATAAAGAAACCAACTGTTGGTACTAAAGTAATGATATCTCCCTCAAATAGAAATGACCCAACTGTCACAGGAGGGAGTCCAGCAGGAAGATGTTGAAATGCTGGATCACGATTGGAAACAACAGCAAATTTCTTAATGGTATCTTGTACACATTTGACTTGGGTTGCAATTACGGACAGAACCTCAATAGATATACGATTGAACTCATCAAAGCAACCCCATGTTCCAGATTGGGCTAAACCTCTAAATATATCACCCATCGTTTGGTAATTCATTTGATCTGAACAATTGAACACATAACATGGCAAGGCTAAAGCACGAGCTAAATCTTTCGTGGTTTCAGTTTTTCCTGTGCCGGCTGGACCGGCAGGGGCACCACCAAGGAAGAGACGAAGTCCCATAGATAACGTTACATAGCAACGATCTGTGAGTGGAGTGATCACGAGACGACCAGTGTTACCGATCCATTCATAGTAATATTTGGTTTTAAAATCACAAATACGGATTTCTGTATCCAGAGTTCTATTGATCCAATAAAATCGGAGCTGTTGCTGCCACAAAAAAGCGTCTATACCTTCGACTTTCTCATCTACGAGTCTTTGAATGACATCACGTGCATGTACATCAAGAGTGATAATCGTTATAATCTTGACACGATCACCAGATAAAAGTTCTTGCATAACAAGTTTGATCAATTCGTCGAGTCGACCATTCAGAGTAATCAAATATCGTTTGACTGCATCTTCCTGTCCACCAGCTAACTCGTCGAGTGCAGCTTCAGTCTCCTCAGTCCAATATATTTGTGTTGTGGTCACCACAGTTTGAGCTGGAAAAAAAAACAACCATTTGTGGCGTACCATATCGGGATCAGTCTCCCAAGTGGCAGCCTTTTCATAACCATCTTGCATCTTCAATCGTAAGGTATCTCTCATGGAATCCGTCAGGCTGTTCAAATACCTTTCCACTTCTCCTTCCAGAGAAAACTCCTCCGCAAGCTTGAGTCTTTCGCCGTCCTTAGCTATCATTTCATTCGCAAGCTTGATGTTTTCATTACCAGCATCATCTTTGACAAATATGAGCTCATTCAAAGAATCAAAACAATCCCCCAAATATTTCATGATTTTAGGAGGATTAGTTCCATTAGCTAGCATATCCAATAATGCCACATTGGAGCAAAAATAGAACCTGGGAAATATCTTCTTCTTTTGATCAAGATATTCATTGAGAGATCTCTGGCACATATCCAGACGCTCTTGGATACCCTTCAAGAGCTCTAAACGACCATCAACGGCACATAATGCCACAACATTTTCTTCGTTCACTGCATCCTTCATCAATTCCTTGAACTCTCCATCCAGGCCCTCAAAACGTTTTGTATCTTCAGGAAGTTGAGATCGAATATCAGCGGAAGCCAAAAAAATTGACTCCAGAGAACCCCATGCTCGAGATACATTTACCCATACTTTAATAACCTCTTCGACGGTTCCAAGTGTATTTTGCCATTTTGTAACATCGGCTTTGAAATATTCTACGAACTTGCCCATTCCCATCATAGTTTGCAGCTCCATTTGATGGGCTTCTATTCCCTCCACAGTTTCTTCTCCAGGTTTGATCAACATTAGCTCAGAACCTGCATGTGGAATATAATTCATGCACTCTTTTTTCCAGAAATCCGCTATGTCCTTGACCTTTCTCTCAATCTTCAATTCTTTCATGGATAGTTCCACAACTTCTTCACATTCATCTTTATGCAAATGAACCCCAGCCTTCACAATGTCAGATAGCGAAAATTTTGGGTCAGTTGGGTCAACTTTTTCGACTTCACAAACCTTTGCTAACTGAGTCCAGTGACGAGGCCTCATAGAATCTGCATGAAGAGAACCAACAAGTTCTAGTATAACACTCATTTCTTTGATTGAATCTTCAATAGACCTATACACGACCCAACCTTTCACGACAGGGGTTTCGGCAGCCATTTTACGAAGATTTTTCTGTAGATTTTTATTTATGTCGTCCAATTGGTCAGTATGTATGTCATTCCACAACAATGAGTTCCAGCTTTCAAAAGTACCCAGAACAAGAGCTTTAATATCCCACACATACTTAAGAAGCTTAATTTCTGTTCGAGTCTCCACAGTTTCTGAATATTTAGAAACTTGTAGCTCGAAAAGCTCCTCAAGTTCATTAAACTTTTTAGCTTCCAGCTCTTTTGACACAAGCTCAATAGCATGTTTATCGAGCATGGCGTATGCTTCATTGGGATCACCAGTGAAGGTAAAAGGGGCATTTGCTCGAAAATCATTACGAAATGCACGCATTGAAAGAAAGAATTCCTCTAGATTTCCTTTCAGTTTCTCCATTTCCTGTTGTTGAAAATTCCAAATTTCCTCCTTCTTGTTCAAAGTTTTCTTTACAGCATTATCCCATGCCATAGGAGCGTCGTCAAGATAATCCTGCACTAACTTTTCTCGTATCTTCGGGAGCACAGAAAGATCCGTTCCATGCGCTTTCAAAATATTCAAAGTTTGTTGGTGCGGTTCAAAAGTTTCCTTCAATAAGTCATCCGCCTTCTTGACATCTCTAATATCAATCATAATACTTTTCAGTAAGTCACGGCTTTCTTCAGAGAGCTCTGTTTGGCCTTCAGGAACATCGAGAGTCCTCTGGAGACCGTCTTCGATTTGCATTAAAAATTTGTCGAGATCACTCAACTTCGCACTCACAGTATTTCTCAAGTGACCCATGAACATGTCTATCCATTTCGATGCCCTGGTGGTCAGTTGGGTTTTTACCGGCTGCGTGTTTATTCTTAACCATCCAACATCCATAGGTGACTCCAATTGCATTATTGTATTTCGAACATTTTCATATTTGATAATAGCTGCCTCAAACTTTGTAAGATCTGTAAGCTTTTGTTCCTGTCCACTTTCAGTTGTAATACTTATCACAGCATCCTCACAAAACTTCTCAAAATATTCATCAAGATCTGTATTCCATAAATAACTGTGCTCAACATAAGCATCTTTTACCTGTAAACATTTTGCCTCATTACCAGCCAGCACATCAGATAATCCAGCAAGCAGCATACAAACACTTTGGTCTCCGTGCATTTCACGCAAGTAAGTACCCTCGTTATCCAATCGTTTGAAAAGGGTCGCAACATTTAAGAAGGACCCAATCCAATTGTTGATCAAATCACGAATGCCTTTGCCATTTGATTCTAGAAGGTCAGGAAGGAATTGTACTTCATCATATCTCATGTCATCATCCCCACGAATAGACACTAAATCAAGCTTCACTTCAATCATAGGCTTCAGGTCCATTTTAGCAATATTTTCTGGATCAATTTGATCGTACAAGTATCCAAGAGAAGTTTGAACAATTTGAGAGAGGCCATCAACGACCACGTTGTTTACAAAATCAACGTAAGAAATCCAATCAGGAGACTTCGGCGGACAGCGCAACTCCTTATTAGTATCTTTAACCATATTTTGGATGACTTTCCCGCCTTCCTTTATTTCAGTGTACCTCTCCTTCACATAGTTCTTGTGATCCTTCTCAAATTCATCTTTGGCTACTGGTTTTAATTTACGTTGTAATATAGGTTTTCTATAGTTTTCAAGTTGTTCATCAATATTCCGTAAATTTTCCTTCATTTTTTGAACAATGTTATTAACAATATTTACTTGCTCCATCGAATCAGAGATAAAATCTGATATTCCGTTCGATTTCCAGTTCATGGAAGAAATTCCCCTCTCAATCGCAGCATCAAATTTGGTGAGATATGGAGCGACTAATGGCTTTTCTACTGGCAACAAAACATCTAACACATCATTATTTGTATTTACTATCAGATCTAAATTTCCTGTCCAAGCGCGAAAAGTTTCAACGTGCTGGTAAATATCTAAAGCCGAGTCAGGTACACTGAGACCAAGTAGCAAGAAATACTTGACCTCACGAAGCAATTTGACCAGAGCTGGATCAAAGTTCACAATAAGAGCTCTCGTATCGGGGTTCCGAACTACTAAGGGTAATTTCAGTTTCGTTTGTGAGCTTTGCTCCACATCGCGGGACCATTCATCTATCTTCTGAGTCTCAAATTCTTGCAACAAACTTACTATTGTCGAGAAGACTTTCGCCACTTCTTTGGCCTCCTCACGTTCAATAATGGTCTTATCAAGCTGATTTAACTTTTGCATTGGTATTGAAATTCGTTCAACAAGTCCTTTACACCAAGATAGCGCACCCGCAATCGGTGGCATGTTCCATGCAATGGGACATTTGGTGTCACGATACTGTAAGAAGAGTTCTTGCACAGTCTTCAAATCTTGACCGTATGACTGAACTAATCCGACATACTTCTTCTCAAGTTCATCTTGAATTATTGGTCGCTCTAGTAATCCTTCGAATCCATCAAGAAGCTTGAATCGGCCATAAACTGTGGAACAGTCATCGAAGGCTAAAGAAACAACTGCGCCAAGTCTACGCTCCATCTCCTTTATCGAACATCTGAACTCATAAAAATCATCATCAAAATTTTTGGCTCCAACATCCATTATATCGTATGAAACACTCTTGAACACGTTCACAGTAGATGCAAAATCTTCATGAATTTGCTTTATCGACGTGGTCAGTGTCTTACCTTTGGTTCCTCCAATTTCAATCTTTTCTAACTTCGAAAATGAAACGATAGTCTCGGTTAGATCCAGAATGTCATGACATCTCTCCAGAAATGAATCCAATCTCATAAAAAGACTATTGGATTGTAATTTCCAAGGGTTCGCAGGACATTCAGCGTTGGCAGTAGCCTTATAGTCGTAGTAAGTTCTTTTGAAGGCACCACAAACCGTCAGGGTAGTTTTGAGCATGTTCACGGCCTCAGATGCCTCACCAGCACCAATTTTAGAAAAAATTAACTCGCCACTCACATACTTGGTCGCTTGTGCGATCAAACTATTACAAATTTCTCTCATAAGCACTACAAGTCTGGGAGAAGTATTGTAATGTTTTGAATTTTTCCATATGAGCAATATGATGTGCATCATAGGTTTAAACACTTCCACAGTCATTGGAAATTCATCAGTGCTATTCAAATCAGAAAACCACTTCTCTAGTGTACGCAAGTATTTTGAGTTATCATTGGCTTCCATGCGGGCTGAAAACACCTCCTTACATAACCGAGCAAAGGTAGTGCAGTACGTAGACTTGGATTGATCTAGTGCCTTTAAAACGCGTCTAATCTTTGGACCTTGTAATTGTTCAAATATGCTGTTCAAGTT
>Ga0257132_1000029_pt1 | contig 13939 bp, 1 predicted proteins | sample LP_J_2015_P26_10_FD_194405 | JGI IMG/M metagenome (GOLD analysis project Ga0257132, IMG submission 194405) | Metatranscriptome of marine microbial communities from Northeast Subartic Pacific Ocean, Canada - LP_J_2015_P26_10m (Metagenome... | ecosystem: Environmental > Aquatic > Marine > Oceanic ... | reverse complement strand
TGCATTTCAGTAAGAAGATATATTTGCGGTCAGTTTATACACACGAGATTAAAGTATAAAGCTTGGTCGTGCTCATATCTTTTTTAAGAGGATTGAATAATACTGCACGTGAGACAGTCTCAAACGATTACTTGTTCGGATTGACTAAACAGCATACACTGTAGGACAATATGGTGAAACGTGTCGTTTTGGTAGCGCTATGTGCATTAGTATGCCTTGTTAGCTTTGGTGAAGCTGTGCGGGAGAAAGCGGCGGTGAAGTCATTTCTGCGAAACCGCTTGAGAACTAGAGCCACTCTTGAACCGAGGATCTGCTGTCAGGCAATGACTGCATCCTGTAGAGCCTGTAGTGCGGGGCAAACTGTGGATGAATATTGTGAAGAGCACAGAGAGACGCCTGGGTGCGAACAGGCTGGAGGAAAGTCCTCTGTTTATGCTAGGGATAATTTCAAAGATGGGCAAAACAGGGAGCTTTGGAAAACTGTGCGAGCAGGAGGTGTCGATACCGAAGGTTGTGGAACTGGAAAGCCTGCGATGAGGTTTAAGGCCTTGGACACCGATAACTTTAGTCCCCCATCCATTACAACCAAACCAATTGATTTGTTTGGTGGAGGTGAGTTAGAGTTCAGCCTAAAATTTTGCAGTGGAGACACAGAGGGTGGAGAATTTGCGGAATCGAATGGTGTAGTGGTCGAGTACAGTCTTGACGGAAAAAAGTGGGAGAAGTTCCAAGTATTCCTGAAGAGCGCAGTTGGCGAATCATTGTCAAAAGGGTTCCAGAAAACCACCCTGAAGATGAACAAAAAACACCACTTGCGCGCTGTGTCGAGTCACACCTCGTTTAAATTTACACAGGTGAAGGCAGAGCGAGGAAATTGGGCCATTACAGATGTTGTTATTCGCCAGTACCCAGTTGCAACAACTGCCGAAGACGACTTCAAAACGAAAAAACCGGGTGTCTGGTCGTATCCACCGGTGAAAAAAGGAAAGGACGCGTACAAGTACATTCTGAGCCCCCGTGGTGTTGAATTTACCGGCAGCGCCAACGCACAGCACACAATTGGGTTGCAACGCGCATTCACGCACGCACTCACCGTCTCCGCATCAGTTGTCAAGAACGACAAATGCAGTAGCCACTTCATGGCTCTCTCCCGTCGCACCAACTTCGCATTTTCGTGGGGTAAATCGCCCGGAGAAATAAAAGTAGGTTTCAACTGCAACCAACGTTTTGTTTACTCTCCGTGGGGAAACAAAGTCGTAAAATGCCCATCAAGCCCTGGGCAGCGGATAGAATATAAACTGAAATTAGTCGTAGACCAATTCAATATAATATTCTCCGACGAAGAGAACAAATGCGAAACGATCACAATCGACAACTCCCCCTTTGTGGGTGGACACGGAAAGCCCCACTTCCTCTTCATAGGGGCAGACCAGGACAAGCCAAACATGGTTTCATTATTTAAGAACATCAAAGTGGAACAATCGGAGTGGGATGCCAAAGGCAGAGACCTGCCATCCGTTTTGATTTCTGATAACTTTGAAAAGAAAAACAGCGACAACTGGCAAATCACCGGCTTGAGCCAAAAACTATACCGTTTCGGTCCTGACGGCCTAACTGCTGCACAGTATGGCGACATCAAGGGATCCAACGCACCGATGCGAAGCACAGAGGCATACAATTTGCCAATTGCTGTTCAAACTACTGTTAAGTCATTTAGCAAAAGCGCAAACTACTACATTGCGGTCTCTCCCAATGCCGAATTTCAGTGGAACGGTTACCCGGACAAGGAATCGTTGAAGTTCGAATGGAGTTGCGAGAGCAAAACGTTCATTGGAATGGGCGAAGTTAAAGAGGCGAAGGCTTCCAAAGGTGAATGTGACGCCACCAAATGCACGGACGATGCTTTGCACAAAATTGAAGTGAAGATCTTCCCCGACTTGATTTCGTTTAAGGACAACTGCTGCAACATGATTTCAATGCCCAACAAATGGGGCATGGAAGCCCCAGTTCACGTGTTCGTAGGCGCCACTCGCAGGGACAAGGCTGCAGCCGCAGCCAAGTTCGTGAAATTGACTGTCAAGGGCCAAGAACGCCCTCCCGCAATTGAAGACGAATCGATATTGATGGACGATAACTTTGATTTTAACGACGAGAAAAACCCAAGCATGTGGACGCTTTCAGGCGACTGGAAAACTACCGGCGTTGTGAGTAAAAAGTGCGGCGCGTCTGAGGGATCCGCCATGGTATTCTCAAACACTGGCACTCGTGTGGCCACGTTGAAACCTCTTACATTTCCATTTGGCGCGAAACTTAATTTCGACTTGAAATTTGGAGGGGGGGCAATATCGTGTGCAAGAATGGACCCAGAGAAGGGGGATAAAGTTGAGTTGCGAGCTAGTACAGACGGAGGGAAAACCTGGGAGCACATTGAAGAATGGAAAGCCAGCGTTTTCAAAGAGAACCTTGGAGAATGGAACAAGATGGAGTTTAATTTCGTCAAGTCCTTGTTCCCGAATCTTGCGAGGTCCACTAATGTTCTCCTTCAATTTATCCAACCCGGTTATCACCGTCCCTGCTGCGGTCATTGGGCAATCGATACGGTTCGCGTTACGTCACTAGAAGTGAAGGGTGAACCGATATTCACTGAAACATTTGAATCCAAAAATACGGCATTGTTCACCTACCCAGATAAATCAGCGAACAAACATGCGTACACGTACGGGTTCGAAGATGGTATGTACTTCACCGGAGATGCAAACGGAAAGACGACTGTCCGCACAACCAAGCCTTTGCAGGCTGGAACCGTTATCAAAGCAAGTTTTGACAAAAACGAGGCCTGCTCCAATCAATTCATTGCCATTTCGAAACGACCGGAGTTAAAATTCTTCTGGGGAACGCCAAAAGATGCCATTTATTTCATGTGGAACTGTAAACAGAAGTACGTATATGCACCAGACAACAGAACTTCAGTGGAATGCCCACAACTTCGAAAGTTCAATGTAATCATTAGAGCCACGGAAGAAGGGGTTGTATTCGAAGACGATAAATGCGAGTCCATCATTATGAACACTAACTCGGAAATAGGCCAAGGCGCTTACTATCTTCATGTGGGAGCTGCGCAAGACCGCTCCGATAACAAGGCGCGCTTCACATCACTGCGCGTAGAACGTTTGCCAGACAAAGAAAAGAGTTTCATGGATACCGCCGAAGCTGATAACTTCGAGAAACAAGACAAAAAGAAGTGGTCCTATCCTAACCTCAACGATATGAAAAAAATTGAAACGGAAGCCAAAGCAGCGAAGCAGAAAGCAACCAAGGCCCTAGAGGAAACCGGCCTTCGTATGGAGGACATCTCGGAACAGATTACCACTGGCCTCGATGCAGTCGCCAAAGCACAACGACAACGCCGTGAAGTACTAGTCAAGCTAGAGGCAACTGACAAAGAATTTTCGTCGAAACAGAAAGAGCTCGAGTCCATTGCGGGTGAAATTGCAAAGTTTAACGATAAAATGAAGAAAACTAAATTATCCCTTGCTGGAAAGAAAGCCAAGTACCAGATTGACAAGGAAGAGGTCGCCAGCAAACGAGCCGAGGGCGCTAGCCCGACCCAAATTAAAGGCGCCGAAGAGGCGATGAAAGCTTCGGAGGAAGACATGCTGTACGAACAAAATACCCTAAAAAAATGGGTTAAACTGGTAAAGGACTTAACATTGAAAGCCGACAAGATCAAAGGGTCCATTAATTCCCCGATCCGACCAATTTTGGTCGAATCGGCCAAAATTGAGAAACTGGAAAAAGAAGTACTAGAAGGAATTGCCAAACTTGGTGGTTTGAAAGACAAACGAAAGACTTTGTCTGCCCAAGCAGAGAAAGCAGAGAAAGAAGTCGAACGAGTACAAAAAGCCATAGCTGATGGTATATCAAAAGAAGAGGACATCTTCCCGGCCATGGCAGCAGCGAGGAAGGTTTCAGCAGAAGTAAAAGAAGCAACAACATGGGTAGTAAAAGCTGTCGCTAATCTGACCGATATCGAAACTAGCCTTAATGCAACCCAACGCAAAGTTTCGGATATGGCTATGGATACATTGACGAAATTAAAGGGCCTAGAGAAGCGTGCAGAGCACAGGATGAAAGATGCGAACCACTTTCTGAAGATGAAAACGCGGTACAAGGATGCGTCTGATTATGAGCTGAAGAACGCCAGGATCTTGTTGATCAAGGCCAAAAAGGGAACTACTGAAGAAGCCGCCGATGCAGCAGCGAAAGTAAGCAAACTTGAAACGGAGCTCGGGAAACGCGTCCAGGCCCAACGGGCAGCCCAAGAGGGCGCATTGAAGGCAACGGAAACCTTCCAAGGCGCCCAAAACAAAAGCTTGGCGTTTGAGGCCTTCCATTCCATGCATATCAATGCCTCCAAATCCCAGGAAGAACTTTCCGCGTCTGTGAGACAGGAAAGTCTGGTTACGCAGCAATCGAAAGAAGCCCAAACTGCACTTGAAACGGCGACTGCCAGTTTGCACCACGCGATGGCAATGAAAAGCCAGATGACCTCAGGTGGCCTGGGTTTCGCAGTCGCATACGGGTCATTAACCATTGACCCAGGAATGGCCACTACCATCCGTATGAAAGAGATGGTAGAACAGCCCGCGACGATTAAAGTCACTGTGAAAAGGAAAGACGAATGCGATAACCAGGTCGTTGTGTTGAGCCCGAGCCCAGTCTTCACGTGGCCCTTGAAAAGAAGCAGCAAGGCAATTGCATTCCGATTCGCTTGCAATGAAAAGATATCGGAAGGTAAAGGTACGGTTAAGATGATATCCGGTGCCAACACGTACCTCCCACTAGCAAAGAACAAGTGCAACCCGAAAGATCAAGTTGACATGATTATTAAGTCGAGCGGGGGATACGTTACCTTCAAAGACAACGCCGGGTGCGATCCTTTGACAACCTCGTTGCCATTTGGTACCGACAAGTTCTTCGTGTTCATTGGAGCAATAAAACCGAAAAAGACATCAACGATTGTCAACTTTGAGTTGAAAAAGCCTGAACTTCCTCCAAAACTTGCACGTAACGTTATTTTGTACGACGATTTTGATTTCCATGACAATATCTGGAAACCCCAGTGGAACTTGGACAAGACTGACGGCGAAGACAACACGAATGGCGTCGTGGACAAATTTTGCGGATCAGCGATGAAACCAGACGGCAACTCGTTGCGGTTTGCAAAAGAAGGCAGACGCATTGCCACAACGAAAGTTATGGATTTGACTGCTGGAGGTCTACTGACATATTCGTTACGATTTGGGTTCGGCAATAATACCCACAATGCGATGTGCGCTCCAATGGCTAACCTTGATGACTGCATAGTGCTGGAGTACTGCACTCGGGACTGCGAAAAGGCACAGATTGCACCTGCAAAGACACCCGTCGCGACCCTTCTCGATTTGGGGGCGGTCCCGGTGGCGAAAATTGCACAAAAGGGCGAAAGAACAGTGAAGACGTTTGCCTCTTACCCGAACCGCGCGAACCTGGTTCGTTTCCCGGAGGAAGACACCTCAGTTAATGCACGAATGCCAGTGGTGTGCTGTAAAGGCGACACTAAATTCGACTCGTCAAATTACGGAGGATGCCACATGTCGAAATCTTACGACGAAGCAACCAAGATCTGCCACAAGGCCGGAGCGGACCTTTGCACACTCGATGAGATCAGGCAATACAGGGCGAAAGGGACTGGGATTGGATGCCCCGAATTCGACAGAAAACGTATCTGGAGTCGTTCAGGCGAGAAGATTGTTCAGGCCAAGAACCCATCTACTGAAGACGAATTCGATGTTCCACACAACAAGCCGAAGGCTTACGCAGGTGGGTGGGAAGAGTTGAAACGATACTCCGTCAAGGAATACCAACACACGCTATCTCGTGAATGGTCTAAGCAGCAAATGCTGCTTGATTGGGACAACAAGTTCATGATGACCTCCAACACCGCGCTTCGATTCCGCCAATGCAATGTGGATAACGATGCTGCTGAAAACCACTGGGCACTGGATGACATCAAAATTGTCAGCCGCAACAAACCTGTCCGCCCTGGAAATCAACCAAAGAATATTTTGGTGAATGATAAATTCGATGGTGACGACAGCGACCGATTCAACATGCAACAGTGGTGGTGGGACATGTGGCGCACTACCGGGCGAACCGATTCGTCTCTGGTAGGTGGCTACAAAGACGTTGGTCAATCCTTGACTTTCGGCGGAAATATTTCCTTGAGGACTGATAACAGTGCGTGGCAAATTGCACAAACGCCACCAATCGACACTGTAAGTGATGGGGGTGTCACCTTCGCTTTTTACATGAAATTCGGTAGGAAAGACATGAATGTGAGCGAGCATATGCGCGGTGTTGAATTTCAATACAGCACAACTGGACCCGATGGTGAGTTCAAGATTTTGAAGTCTTGGACTGACGTCAAGAAATTCAGTGACTGGTCGCGTCAACTAATTCAGATCGACAACTGTTCTACGCCAGCTGCCATGACAAACGGAACCATTTTCCGTTTTATAATGGCCCGGAATGAGGAAGTTGCAGCAAACCCCCGAAGAGATATCTGGGCGATCGATAACTTCCAGGCGTTGACTGGAGACAGACGCATTGGCTGGGAAACGCACGGGTTGAAGGCGAGAGACGACATGTTGTTTTGTTACCAGGAACCTCGTCAAATCACGCCGTACAAGTACGAGTACGTTGAAGATGAAGCGGGGGGACTCGAATTTTCAGGAAACGGGGTAGGAAAAGGTTCCGTTCGTGCCCACTCCTCGTTCCAAAGTCCATTATCCGTTGCAGCAACATTGGTCAAAGATGATGAATGTTCCAACCACTACGTTGTCCTTACCCCGGAAAAATATTACACGTTTAGCTGGGATCGCGAACCAAATACGTTCAAGTTCGTTTGGCGTTGTGATCGCAAAGTGCTGATCACCCCTTACAGCACGACGTCAACATCCTGCGCTGACTTCAGAACATACAAAACCCGTATGAAGGTCAGTCATGAAGGTGCCGAGTTCAGAGATGATGGCGGATGCGGTACGCTCCGTGCAGATATCGGAATGCCCCTGGATATGGACTTTTACGTTTATTTTGGAGCAGTTCAAAAAGGAGATGAAAGCCAGATGACGGACAGGGTTTTGATGGACAATGATCAACCTGCCATTAACGAAACGTGGCTCAACACTTCCAGTATGGATTACAACGAAACCGAACTTGCTGATGAAATGCAAACGAACGAAACAAACTCTCCCCACCTAGACATCGCGTTCTTAGAGCAAAAGCAATCCGTTCCCACTCTTACCACTTGCGCGAAAGCGTTGGAAAGAACTTGTGGAAACGTACTTGGGCAGATGTGCTTAGAGTGCTACGTGAAAAATTCCAAGCGCATTATTGTGGATGCCGATGGACTTGTGTGTAACCTTCGCCAAGCTAAATCGATTTGTGCAACGAATGCCCACTTGGACAAAGATATTGTTGTAGAAAATGAGAGATTGCCTGAGCTTTCAAAAAAGTCTGGAAAACCGGCGAGGTTTGTCTCCATGCGTATTGGGGGTACTGGGTCATTTATTAACAAGGTAGATGCTTCACATGCGTGCCCTTCGCTTCGCGATTGCGGTCTATCGTCCTGGGGACGATGGGGAAAGTGCGACAAGGTATGCGGAGATGGTACCTCTCGTGCGTTCAGAAAAGTAATTCGCCCTCCTAAATTCGGTGGTAACAAATGCCCCGAGGATAGCAAGCTCGTGCGAACTCGCTCGTGCAATGTTCGCAGCTGCGATTGCCATGTGAGCGAGTGGACAGACTTTTCGTGCTGTACACAACCATGTGCTGATCCTAAATATGACCCGCCGATCGCTGGGAAACAATTCAGAACCCGAAGGGTAATCCTACCCCCCCTCAAGGACGGCATGGCATGCCCAACGTTGAACCACACGCGAGAGTGCAACCAAGAGCGATGTGCGGCTGTTGGTATTCCCCCGCTTGGCCAAACCAAGAAGTTCCTCAATAACACCAAATTTGAACCATTTGTTGCTGCAAATTACGAGGAATTCTGTTTGCAAGAACCGGGAAAACTTGGTTCCTACAAGTATGATTACGTTGCCAAAACGGACCCGTCTGGGGAAAAAATTTGGTGTCTTTTTTTACCGGGGACTCCCGAGGCCAATCGTCTTTGCGAGGAAAGAAGTCTTTCCGTGTAGACGACCTTGTTCTCGAGACGAAGATCGACAAAAATAGTCGTTGCGCCAACCACTGGATAGCCTTGTCCCCAGACGAGTTCTTCACCTGGAACTACGAGCAAGAGCCAAAAGCGATCAAAGCTGGATGGTATTGTGACTACAAGTTTTTGATTACTCCGACAGGAAACTTCACGACAAAATGCAACCGAATTCGCAAGTACAATGTCAGTTTGACGATTAAGGACAACATTATTACGTTCGCGGACGACCAATGTGCTCCATTGAAAGGACGTTTGGATCTTAAGCGCGACTACCACAATGTTTACACGTATTTGGGTGCAGATCACATTGCAGGGAAGGAGAGCATTACATTAGCAAAGCCCCTAACCGTTGACCAAGTCAATGCCCTCGAGGAGCAGAGAGGCACAATGGGTCCAAAAGGGGGTTCCGACGACGGGTTGCAGAACCCGGCCATGTCGAAGCAAGAGTTGGAGGATTTAGAAAACAATGTCACTGCCGGTCATCTGAATGTTACCAATGGCACGTCCACGGATCCCACCCCACCGGAGTTGGACACGGCGCATCCACGAAAGAACATGCCGTTGGACAGGTTGATGACACGAAACATCCGCACTCAAGAAATCGAAAGTCATAAAACTGCAACTGCCAAGCAGTTCCGGGAGACGCGCCCGAGTGAAATAGTCCAAGGTGCTTCCGCATGGTTGATTGCCAACCCTGTCAAGGGTGAATTGACTTCCGACTACTTGAAATACCGAGGCAGTGAAATTCAATTGTACCGGTTCAATGGAATCGCGAATAAGTGGGAGAAAACCAGCAATCCTCTTCCCTTGAACTGCAGGGATGAATTTGTTGCGGCCGGTGATGGCTGGGACGATGGGCTCTTCGTTAGGAACACGGAATACTTGCGCGTTTATGCTGTAGGAAAGATTGACATGATTAAATCCCCTGCGGAATTAATGATGAACGGTACGGAGTACCACGGAAGAGAGCCCGGGCCAAGAGGCTCAGAGGGGGGCAGCGGGGGCATCACAGCCCATCCTCTGCTCGCTGGAGGGGACGCCGCTGCTCTTGCGTTTGTAGAGATGGTGCCAGGACGCACCATGAAGACTCTTCCGGGCAATCCACTTTTCGACAAACGTGTTGCCAAGGACTCGCCAATCACTGAGCGCCATGCCGTACGATGCTGCTGGAACAAAGACTCAAAGTTGATGATGGAGGCCTATGGATGTCATAAAGATGTGACGTACACGAAGGCCAAGTCAACCTGCGAAGAGCACGGGTTTCGGTTGTGCAGCATCGAAGAAGTGAAGGCCGGCAAGGTTGCCGAGACCGGGTGCGGCTACGACGTGGAGACCATCTGGACATCGTCCGGCGGCGAAGATGGGGATGATGATGCCACACCTCAACCTGAAAAGGCGATTAAACTTGCCAAGGATCCAGTAGGCGATTGCGTTACTGTACCAGCCGGTTTGAACAATCTCTTCAGGGGTGTAGATTTGTCAGGCAAGAAGATGTGCTGCGACCATGGGCACGCGTTGGATTCAACCACCAGGAATAGCTGTAAAAGTTTGGAAGGAGAAAAATGCTACTTGTACGGTGGCGATCTTATGACTGCCACTCCCCACCCATGCTCTTCGGTCCGCCGGGAGACTGGATGGAAACTTGTGTTTAAGCAAACTGTCGAAAAGGATTTCCAAGGAAGGGTTGTTCGAAGAACGGTCAATGCAAACGGGGAAGAAACTGTTAATAAGGGTGATTCCTCCAGCTGCGCGCCAGCCATTGGCTGGTTCAAAGACCAAATGCTCAACACTGGGCTGAAAGTAGAACACTACATGGTCGAGACTGTGTACCAAGGTGCAATTAAATCACAAGCGGTTGGTAAAGTTAAGGACATCACTGGAGACGAAACCTTCTTCGGGGGTATCACCAAAGGTGATCGGGGTGTATGCCTGAAGAAGATGAAACTTCTCGTTCCATTCGGGGACAAGACGTTCAACGCCCAAATCAGTTATGGGGAGCAGAAAGATGCATCGGACTTTTGCAACTACGGCTCAGGGAAAACGTCCGTCAATAGTTACATGGTTGCCGACAACGGTGCCAGTGATCAATTCGGGGCAGACTTTAGCTTTTTCGCGCACAGGAACAGCCCAGGGCAGTTCAGCACATGCCAAATGAACAAAATTTTTAACACGGACAATGACGATAAAGTGAAGCGAAGCATTGCGTTCTACGTGAAAGGCAAAGTTGAGAAGACGACCAACTCATTGGGAATGTGCCCCGGTGGTGCCCTCGAGTTGAAGAATCAGGACGGAGACGCCAGGTTTTGCAACGCCAAGACGCCTTGCCCGATTGGATACTCGTGTGACACGAAGACGAACAAACACATGGCGGTTTGCTGTGGCACGGCCGTCGAAATGAACACGACCAAGGATTTAGATGGTCGCTTGCCAGTGCCAGGGGAGCCAGAGAAAAACATGGCTGTATTCACGTTTCTGCGCGTTAGTGGCCCAGGAACCCTTGTCAATACAGATGATGGTTCTAAGACGTGCCCGTCTCTGATAGACTGCCAAGTTACTGGCTGGGGCGAATGGGAGCCATGTACCCAGCTGTGCGGTGGGGGAAACAAAACCCGCCGACGCAAGGTATTGAAACCAAGTCAGTATGGCGGACGTGAATGCCCAGCATTGGCACAAGTTGGAAGTTGCAATGCGCAGTCGTGTGATTGCGGTGTAACCAAATTTACAGAGTGGAGTGAATGTAGCAAGGACTGTGGTGGTGGTCTTACGGCAAGATCGAGAAAGGTGTTCCGGGAACCACAACAAGACGGAGAAGCATGCCCGCACTTGAATGAGACGGAGGTGTGCAACAACATGACATGCCCATTTGTTGGCATGCCACCAATTGGAGTGTCCAAGTTTCAGTTAAAAAATACCGAGCCAGAAGGGTTCAAAGGACGGGAGGACAAATTGTGGTGTTACGAAAAGGCCGAACGGTTGGCGCCGTACAAAATGGGTTACGTTACAGGTGACAACATCGCCTTCTCCGGAAGTGGTGTAGGTCGAACTACGCTTCGTTCCCGCTTCTCGTTCCAGGCGCCATTGCAGATAGACCTCGCCCTTGACTACGAACAGGTGTGCGACAACCATTACGTAATTTTGAGCACGGATGAATACTACATGTTCAAGACAGGCAACGAGCCAGACACGATTAAATTTATGTTTGACTGTGGCCACAAGCGTGTTCAAACCGAAAACATGAACGAAACTGCCATGTGCATGCCCCATATTGATCGTAAGCAAAAAATTACCATCAACATCGATGAATTCGGAAATGCCACATTCGCCGACTTGCACTGCCCATCCGTTTCTGTACAAGACATGGCGGGGTCCTTGGGCAAGAACAAAGATTTTTTTGTATACGTTGGAGCAAACCGGGACGATCCACCTCAGCAGGCAAGCCAGCAGCTTCGGACTACATTCCACACTATTGTGGTTAGTGGAGAAGGATCTGTGATCAACAACTACAACACTACCACCGAGTGCCCCGGCCAAGGCGACTGCAAAGTAGAACCATGGACGGAATTCAGCAACTGCACTGCCCCGTGTAACAATGGAGAGAACGGCGGCGGAAACCACACTCGCACACGGAAGGTTATTAAATTCCCAACGAACGGTGGAAAAGCGTGCCCAGCGCTCACTGAGACACGCCGCTGCAACATTCAAAAATGCGGCGAGGACTGCGTTGTATCCGATTTTAGCCCATGGGGCAACTGCTCGGAGCCTTGCAATGGCGGTGAGCAATGGCGTGTACGCGCGATTGTCAACCAGCGAGTGGAGGGTTCGCATTTCGGAAAGAACGAATGCCCGGCATTAAAGGAAAAACGCACATGCAACACAATGCACTGCGGAAAGGACTGCGTTGTCGACCGATGGTCTGGGTGGAGTAAGTGCTCTGCCCCTTGCGGCGGTGGCGTCAGGGCGCGTAGGCGAGTGATTCTGTCCGCGCCCGTCAAGGGCGTGAATGCGGGCAAAGCCTGCCCAGCCCTCGAAGAGACGAAACCATGCAACACGCACTCGTGCATGTTGGAAGGGGTACCACAGCCAATTACGTACGACAACGAGTGCTCTCGGTTGTCTGGGTCTTGCGGTGGGTGCACTGCCAACCCGAAGTGTGGGTACTGCCCTGGCACAGGCCAATGCATGCTCGGTTCTGTGCGAGGGCCAACCCCGCGGTGGGACAGGGACGAAGACACGCCAACGTTCATGCACGACGAACAGAAGGCATTTATGTACGCCACCAACTGCTCGTCGTGGGAATTCTCATACTGCTCGGCGAACAGTTGCCAAGACTACAAAGGGTGCGGCGATTGCTTGAAAGACCAATTCTGTGGGTGGTGTCCATCAACCAACAAGTGCTTGGAAGGTGACTCCGCTGGCAGCACAGAGGTCGGAGGGTACTGCCCACGCGGCTGGTTGCACTCACCATTGCATTCTGGCTACGGCGAGGAACAGCGATACGATAGCCTTCTGTCGCCCTCCCAAAAGAAGGTGCAGCAAGGACACTTGACCGAATATTGCGCAGCAAACAATTTGGAAACGAGAGCGTCTATTGCAGAAAAAATGATGGACGAGACGAAACGCCAAGAGCAACTTCGCCTGGCCCGCGAAACCTGTTTGCCGTGCACTGGTACGTGGCCAAATTGCCACTGTGGGCAAGACCAGGTGATGAGCCAACCGAAGCCAGTTGACAAGCTTCAGGTAACTCGCGAACAGGACCAAGCAGATGGTGTGGACCAAACGTTGCCAAGAAACGATACTGTCGAGACCTTGATCGACCATGGGAAGCCATCCTTCGGGGTAGGCGCCGTGTGCAAAACGAGCAGCGAGTGTTCCTCCAAGATGTGTGGTGGCGGTCATTGCTGCAGCGTCGACGCAAATGGGTGCACAGGCAATGGCATATGCAACGAACTAGGAAACTGCGTTTGCAAGGAAGGCTGGTTCGGCCCTCAGTGCAACCGCGATTCGAACATCACGGTGGGCAAGGAATTCGACGGCAACTCGACAGCAGAGCTTGAAAAGGAGGGGTTATCAAAGAACATGGTCGACGAAATGAAAAACGCGCTGGCGGCAGGCAACGCAAGCATGCTTTTGAAAGTAATGCACGAAAAGAACGAAATTGATCGTCAAAACCAGGCGTCTAGCCAAGAGTACCTTGGTGCGGTAAAGAATTTCTCGTCCAAAGTAGATAGCCTGAAAGTTACACCTAACGCTGAGAAGCAAGTTTCCGTAGAAGCAGCCAATGCCGATCTTAACAGAGAGGACAAACTGCTCAAACAGAAGCGAATTGAGCAAGAAGTAACTTCCAAACGAATCGAACGCACATCAGACCCTGTCGCCAGAAGCCAATTACAGAACCAGTTGGACATTCAAAAGAATGTTGCTGAAAACATGGAAGCTGGCCTCGCTGCAAAGCTATCCGTCACAGCGGCGACGGGCGGCAAATAATTAGGAACCTTAATAGGAAATTATCATCGGGCTAAGTAGAACATGAAACCTTTGGCTTTACTTGCGGGGCGGGAAAATCTCGTGTCTCGTCCAGCGCTACAGAAATGTGTCAAGCCGTGGTTGTTTTTTTACTACTTACGATGAAATTTCACCAAACATATAATATCATATAAAAAAATATCTCAACTACTG
>Ga0257132_1000027_pt1 | contig 14109 bp, 1 predicted proteins | sample LP_J_2015_P26_10_FD_194405 | JGI IMG/M metagenome (GOLD analysis project Ga0257132, IMG submission 194405) | Metatranscriptome of marine microbial communities from Northeast Subartic Pacific Ocean, Canada - LP_J_2015_P26_10m (Metagenome... | ecosystem: Environmental > Aquatic > Marine > Oceanic ... | reverse complement strand
GTGCTGCGTGTGCTTAAAAATATCCAACACCCCCCCCCTCCCACACACAAAACAAAAACCACACGTGCACACATGCACACACAGCAGAGAGAAAGAACCGCGGGGGCCTCTCAACTGACTTCGAAGATAATCGCGACGCCACCCATGACCCAGCGCGCCGCAGGCGACCTGGTCTTCACTTGCGCCGAGAAAACGATCGTCGGACCGCGCATCTCCGTCTTGTAGCACGGGCACATGAAGTATCCCTTGAACTTGGTCCACTCCTTCTTGTTGACGAGTTGGTGTGGGAAGTCCCCGCCCTTCTCCGTCGAAACACCCTTGACGCTGATGATCGGCATTACGCAAAAGAGCTCCTTTGGCTTCGACTTCTCCACGGAGTTATTGCCGACATCCCAGCGCGCACCCATCATGCTGCCGCCGCCGACGTACGCCCCATCGCGAGCGGCCGCACCAACCTCGTCGCTTGTCATCATCTTGGTCACCTCCGTGAACGTTACGAGCTTGTCCAGCTCCCACATGTTCTTCTGCGCAGCTACCTGGGCAATGGCCGTGAGGAAAGACTGCGGGTTCACCATGCCACTGATCCAGGTCACCTTCGGGATCTCGGCCGGATTGTTCAACCACTCGTTGAGCTGCTCCAGGCGCTGCATGAAGTTCGTTAGCCACATGCTGAACTTCAGCTGCGACGGCCACGCCTTTTTCGCCCATCCCGGGGGAATACGATCGAGGAACAGAGAGTCCTGCAGATTCTCCATGGCATCGCTCATTGTGAGCTCACCCGCGAAGCCGAGCGCAAGCTCCTTCAGCGATCGGACAATCTCCGCGATGAGTACATTCATCCAGTCCATCTCCTGCATGAACACGTTCTGGTACGGCCCCACGTCGTCCAAGTTACGCGCGAGGTCCTCCACGTCGAAGCCCTTATCAGCGAGCTTGTCCATGACGTCGTTCATGTGCGCCTCGGCGATAGCCATCGGCGAGGCTCCGCCGCCCTCGTCGTCATCGCCGCCGCCGCCGCCGCCGCCCATCTGGAGCTCGGCGAGCGCGTGGAACATTTTGTCGCAAGCCGTGGTGCGGAAATCGATCTCCGCATTCGGATGGAGGCCAAATGCAATCGGCGAGTCCTGCTGAATGCCCTTCTCGATGTGGTCCAGGTACTTCTCGTAAGACGTCGGTCCCGGGGAAGGGAAGCTGTAGCCCTTTTCATCTTCGACGTAAGGGTAGAGCTCCTTCACATCGAGCAGGTTGTCTTCCATGTAGAACTCCAGGTAGGTGTTGGCGAGCAGAAGGTCGAAGTCGTTGACAATGTGCCCGCCGTACATGATCTCGCCGAAGATGTACTTGAGGTCTTCCCACGGAATCTTGCCGCCGCCGCTGGCTTCGATGTAGTTGTTCAAGCACCGGAAGCTGTCGCGCAGATCGCCGAGGCTGAACGGGTACATCATGTTGTAGCCCATGGGTCCGTAGAGTTTCCTCTCCATCATCACCGAGTGGAAGACGCACAGGCCGAAGAGGATGCACTTGGTCTTGCTATCCGCCTCTTCGATCTGGTCCTTCGAGAAATAGCAGAAGGCGCGCTTCAGATTCGCCTTGAGACCACCCGGCGGCTCGTTGGTGAGCTTGATGCACCGCGCGAGGATGCCCTCGGGGATGCCCTTGCTCGGGTCCGACGTTAGGAAGAGGCGGAAACGCGTGTGGCTTCCTTCCACCGCGAAGTCATCCAGCGTTTTCTCCAGCTCCCGGCACCACACAGGCATGAGGTGCACGTTGTTCAGAATCACCCAGTGCCCATTGCGGTGCGCCGTCTCGAGCGTGTTAAGCGCCACCTGGTCCATACCCTCACCCATGGCGATGTTGTGGTACGACTCACCCGGGACGTAAGGCGGTTCCTGCTTGCTCAACTGGCTCTCGAGGTCGGCTACGACGTTCGCACCCGGAGACAGGATGAAATAAATAGGCGTCGTCGGCGTCGAGTCTTCGATTGACTGCTTGAGAATTTCCACACTGTTGCTGGCACCGTCGCACTCCGTGAACTGCGGGCCATTCGGCAGAGTCTTCCGAATGAAATCGGCCAGGCCGATCGTCACACGGTCCGGTCGGAGAGCTCGCACCACGAGCAGCTTCTTGAACGGAGTGCGGTCGAGAGCCGCCCAATCCAAGGGAAGCTTCTCGTGCTCGGGCGTTACATGGTTGTACCATTCGCGGAAACGCGGCGCTGCCTCCACCAGGTTATCACAAAACGGCGCGAAGTCTTCGACCTCCAGAAGCGCCTGGCACGATTGCCATCCGGGGTCCGGAAGCCAGCTCAACGGATTCGCCGTTCCAGTCTTTCGCGGCCCGCGCATGAGGAACGAAAGATGGGTTTCATTCAACAGATTATCTTCACCCAGGGTGCCGCGCCTCTGCAGTTCGAAGCAGAGCTGCGCGCAAAGGATAATCTTGTGGCGCTCGAAGAGGCCACGGTTGCACCACGTAAAGATGGTTAACCGCAGCGACTCCCGGAGAATCAAGACACGTTCACCAATCTCCTTGGCTGGGGGAGCTTTGGAAATCGCTTTGTAGAAGAAGGAAACGTACGCGTCGAGGGAGTACCGGTACATGTGGTCAATCATGCAGAGCTTTGTAAGCATGAAATAAAGCATGGCGCCCTCGGTCGCCATGATACGGTACGACTCGCGCGCGACCGCGATGTCCGCCTCCGTCTGCTTCATGATCACCATCTGCGCATTGATCTCGTTGGTGGTCGCCTTGGTCGCTTCAAGACCTTCAATGAGAGGAATGTCGCTTAGAATGTCCTCGGGCGCGTTGGCAAGCCTCTCCAGCAGCTCGTCCTCAAGCTGCATGAGCTGGATCTTATATTGCGTGGCATCCGATTGCAACTTCGCCGACTGCTCCTCAAGATCTGGTCGCTCAGCACCAACCACCTTCGCAAGCAGCTGATCCTCGAGGCCACGCTCCGTGGCGATGAAGTTGATCAGGGTACACTGCGCTGCGATCTCGGGCTTGTAGTGCGGATTCTGGAGCTTCGTCTGCAAGTAGAGCTTGAACTTCGGATCGTACTCCACCTCCTCACCGGCCAGCTTCAAGAAGTAGTTTCTCCCTTTCTTGTAAATAGCACGCGCCAGCACGGGGTCAAGAGTGGCATCGATATCCTCACCAATGTTCTCGATGAGAATGGAGTAGCCATTGATCAAGGCCTGCTCCACGTTCCTCAGTGCCCGTTTGTTCGAAAGCTGGAACACGTTCAAGTTATTTGCAGCTTCCTTATTGCGGATCCACTTGATGCCCTGCATCTGCGGGTCGATGATGAGCGGCCATCGTTTGCACGCGCAAATGACGGAGCCATTTTCGACACTGACACGGTCGTCAGGCAGGGACTCAGAAATCATCTGTGCGGTGTGACCCGAGTTCGTCAGCTGCGCGAGCGGATCGACTTCGCCGTCAGACATCGGAATGCCCTTTTCTTTGATATCCGGAGCCCATTGCATTTTCCACAGCTTGTCGCGATTGGGTTGATCGAATGCTCCGACGTACGACACGAAGCCAGCCGCAAGCATGCAGTCACCAAGAAGCGTGCCAGCGTCCCTCTTCAGTTCCAGAATCGTGATACCCCAGCGCTCATTCTCCGAAGCAAGCCCGCCCACGAGCCTTTCTGCGAGGCCGAGCTTCGCCTGGCATCTTTCTGCTTCGGCCTCGACTTTCTGCTTCGCCTCGATCGCGGTCTCATATTGCGCTTGAAGACCAGCGAGCTTCACTTGCACGGCCTGCACGATGGCCATGGCATTCCCGAGAGCTTCATCAGCGGCTGCCTTCGCGGCCTTGGCTGACGCCAGCGACTCCATGAGCGGAGCCACCTGTACATAAATACGATTGTATTTGTAGATGTTGATGACCCAGTTCGCGATGTTTGCCAGCGCCGAAGACGACTTGAAAATGCGATCGTAGTTGAAGTCCGGGTCGTTGGTCACGCGCTCGGTCAACATGTCTACCTCATGTTCGGTCATATCTTCGCCACGGTAGGCGACAAGACGGTCCAAGAACTTGCCAGGATCTGCCATCATCTTCTTGCACGTATCCCAGCATTTCGGGAGGTCATTGTGCAGTTTCACCGTGTAGTTCTTTTCGATCAGGATCAGGCATGCCGACATGGCCTTGTTACCATTCTCGGCACCCGGGCACTGCTTGAAACCCTTGAGCTCTTGAATAGCATCTTTTTTCAAGCAGTTCACTGCTTCTGACGCGGCATCCATTGCGGGCTGGGCCTTGTCTAGCTCAACCTGCGCCTCGCCCTGAATCTTTTCGGCCTTCGCACTCTCGATGTCCGCCTTCTCCTTCTCAATAGCCGCTGCAGCATTCTGCTTTTCGGCATCAGCTCGCTGAATCCCCATCTGCACGATGAGCTCGTCGGTGGCCTGCACCTGCTCTGCGACCTTCTCCATCGTGTGGTTCAAGTCGACCTTGAGCTCGGCGACGTCGTTCGCAGTTTTGCTCATGGTTGAAAGTCCGACATCCAGCCTATCGATCAAGCGCTGCACCGACTTGCGCTTGTCCTCAAGCAGCGATTTGTAGAACGCGATCAGCTCCAAGAACGATTTCGGCGTCACGTAGTTGTAGCGCTTCTGCGATTTGAGGTAATTCGCCGACGCGATTTCCGTCGAAAGATGTTCCTCAGCCATGTGTGCTGCCAATTTGGGAATGATGACTTCGCCGTTCTCCACTTCAACTTCATCCAGGAATCGCTTCGCCACACCCTCAAGTGCGTCGCGAGGCCAAGGGTGGAACTTGTCAATGATCGTACAGTTGATAAGCCCAGGGAACTTCACCGCACGTTTCCGGAACGTATCACCCACAGGAGAAAAGGCAAGCGCGACCTTCAGCAAAGACTTGCTGCGCTTAATGAGGAAGTCGAACATGGCTTCTGGGTTATCCGGGATTCCGACAGACTTCGCTTCGTTGCGAAGGGCTCCGAGCAGGTTGTCGATCTCGTCACGCGCAAACAGATCGCTGATCCAGCCGGAAGCGAGCATGGCGTTTAGGCACACGAGGAACTCTTCTTTTACGATCTGCGTATCGGTCATGAGGAACACGGTAGGAGTGCTCTTCGCAATGGCTTTCGTGTAAGCCTTCTTCAGGTCCTCCTGGAACTCTGGCATGCCGTATTTTCCTGTGATCATGATCTGGTTCACCTCGTAGCCCGAAATGAAGCTCGCAAGCTTCGTCAACGACTGTTTGCCGCTGCCACCAACTCCGATAAGCATCGCATTTCCGCTCGGATTTGTGATAATGCGCGATATGCGGCACACGTGGGACATGGCATCGGCGAAGAGCACAAGATCCATCACAGCAAGCCCCGACTCGTTGTACTCGTGGAGCTTATGCTCCATAACCTGCTTGAGCTTGTCATCACTACTGATGCGCTTGTATTCCTGGGTTGTCGAATCGCAGAACTTCGTAAAGCCCAGCGGCTCTTCGATCATCTTGTCCTTGAAATCCATGAAATGCTTTTTGACGACTTCGGCCAGGAGCCCCTCGTAAATGGCGTGCTCCGAGGTACTAACGAGGCGATCTTCGAAGACGCGCTGGCACTCGTGCCGCCACAGCCTAATCATGTCGATGGGCTCCGAATAGAGGTTCGACTTCGAGAGCGTCAAGCCCTGGAATACATTGGCAAGCTCACGCATGTTCCACTTGTACATAAACTTCACGGCGGATGGCAGGAACTTATGCTGGACACTCTCATGAAGCTCCAGCGTCGCGTCGACGATGACTTCGCACAGTTCGACCAGCTTCGGAGAGAATCCATTAAGATGGCCCGCAAAGATGGCGGTGTAGACCGTGCGCAAATCCTCGTGGCCCGGCATGGCGCAGTTGAACGTAGCAAAATGGCGCTGCGCGCGCTCGCACACACTGAAAGAACCGCAGGTTGGGTCCATAGCTGCGAGGAACTGAACGTTGCAGATCTCCTTCCGCATACCGAGGTCAGCACGATCGAAGCACGAACCGTGCGCCATGAGCTGCGTTAGCAGCGCAATCGCATTCTGCGTCCCGTACGTTTCGATGTACGGCAAGTTCAAGTCGTCAATGAAGTAGATGAGGTGCTTCCCTGGTGGTGGACCGTACATGGTACCGGCCATCTTCTCAATCGGCAGATCGATTTCGCCCTGGAGACGGATCGAATCCGTAAAGTAGGACATCGTGATGAAGTTGCTCATGAGCTTATCCGCGTCCTTGTCAAGGCTGTGCAAGTACTCCTTGACGAGCAGGGATTTTCCCGTCCCCGCAGTACCGACCAGCATCGCATACTTGTGGTTGCGGGACAGCAGGTCAAGGACGTGCGTCATCCGGCACGTGTCCGCTGAGGATACACTGACCGCCGTAAAGGGCGTGGCATCTGCCTTGCCACCGATCTCAAGTGGAACGTACTCGGGCACCTGCGTTTTCCAGTCTACATGTTTCCCCGACGTGTGGTCATAGTAGTAATCGAAAACAGAACCCTCAGCCGGATATTTCTGTCCATACAGCGCCCTGAAATCTTCATTGAACTTCGCACGGTAGTCAACCTGCTTGTCGATAAGCAGGGGTCCACCGAACGCCCACACGAGGCAATACTGGAAGTAGCCATCCAGGTGATCTTCGGTCTTCTCGTCCGGTGCCATCCCTATAAGAATTTGCTCCATCAGATAAATGACCGTGCACACTTTGTTGAGAATCTGGCAACGGGTAACCTCCTTGTAGCCGCGACGAGTCATCTCCTGTATGCCGGCGATGTACTTCTCGAAGAGCGGTGGCATGAGTTTCTGCTCCACAGGATCCTCGCGCGCTTCCGCCCATGACTTGACCATTGGCCCCCAGCCAATGTCGTCCTCGTTGATGTACAGGATGCCAGCACGCGACACAGTGGCCGGCGTGGCATTGCGCAGCGAGTTGATCTCGAACACCATGCGCATCGCAGCACTGAGCGGCACGCGCTCGTTGGACACCAGGGTGAGGACTTTGTTGTCATCCATCACCGTGTTCATCGATTCAATCCACACAGCGTCAATGTCGCCATCAAGCACGACCCATTTGCCGGTCTGATAGTCATAGAAGTTCTGCTCCGAGAAGTTCTTAGACATACCGCGCATGATAATGGAGAGCACGCCGTCCTTCCAATCCTTTGCCAGCGTCATGTACCCGTACAGCTCGTGACCGTAAACGGATTTTGGGTTCACAACTTCAACCACATGCGTGTTCTTCTTCTTTGCCTCGAAAGTAGAAGGGTCGATGTTGTAGGTGCCCTGGAGAGTCTTCCAAATCTGAGTCTTGGCGCAGCCAGCAGGACCGAGGAGCATGACCGAGTGACGGACGGCCAGCAGCTCGTCGAAGTTGCATACCTTGAGCAAGAAGAGATCGGTGGGCTGCATACCACGCTTGACGGATACATGCTCCGCACGCTTCCGCAAATCTGGGTCGGACTTCACCGGCACCTGAAGGCCCATGAAGAGATCGGCGATGAGCCGCAAGAAAACAGGCGTGTCATGTGCGGGAATCTTCGGCGTATTGAAGTCGCGCAATGCACGCATCAGAATCTGAGCCTCGTCGAGCGTGGGCTCAGCACGCTTGTAGCCACCGGCGCACCGCAGCACGGATTTGACGGCACGCAAGCCCCAGTCGTAGTGCGGCTGCTTCGAAAGAAGCTCACTACTCAGGGTGTACAGCGTTACAAACTTCACTGCAAGCTTGCCGGCGGTCTTGAAGCCCTCACTCATGAGCATGTTCTCGCAGATGGGCTTCAGGTCGGGCCGAATCATGGCGCAGGACCGAAAGAGCGCCTTAAGATTCTCCGGCAGCTCCGTGCGTCCCGCATAGCCGGGGTTCATCGTGATGTAGTGCGATGTCGTCGGAATGAGCGAGATGGTATCGCCGAAGAACTCGAAGTAGCCAACCCTCACCGGGGGGGTGCCCGCTGGCGCGTTCTTGAAGTCGCCGACACGGTTCGCCGGGTTGGAATAAAGCACGACAGCATCCTGCACAGTCTTCACCTGGGTCGCGACGACCGACAGGGTCTCAATGCGAATGCGGTTGAACTCGTCGAAGCAACCCCAGGCGCCTGTCTGGCTCAGGCCGCGGAAAATATCTGCTAAGGTTTGGAAGTTCATCTGGTCGCTGCAGTTGTACACGTAGCACGGCAGTGCCAGGGCACGAGCGAGGTCCTTAGTGGTTTCCGTCTTACCCGTGCCGGCGGGGCCAGCGGGGGCGCCGCCGAGGAAGAGGCGCAGACCCATTGTAAGCGTGATGTAGCACTTATCCGTCAGCGGCGTGATGACCAGGCGCTGCACGTTGCCAACCCACTCCCAGAAATACAACGTTTTGTAGTCGCAAATTCTGACTCCAACATCCTGCGTAGATGGCTGCCAGTCGAAGCGTAGCTGCTGCTGCCAAAGGAAGTGCCCTGGAGTGTCCACCTTTTCACTGATCAAACGTTCGACGATCTCCTTGGCGTGCACGTCGAGCGTGATCAGCGTAATAATCTTCGTGCGGTTTCCCTTAGTCATGGAGCCCAGCACGAGCTCGATGAGGTGATTCAAGCGATCAAGCTGCACTGCCAGGTACTTCTTGACAGCATCTACGTCCCCGCCCTCCATCATTTCGAGGGCCCCCTCCGTTTCTTCTGTCCAGACGATCTGGGACCCAGTGCACACGATCTGTGCGGGCATCTTCAGCGACCAGTTGTGGCGCGCAGCTTCCTCGCTGAGGCCCCACTCTACGGAGCCACTGGTTTCCATGCCAACTTCCATTACATGCTTCAGCGTGCGCTGCATTATGTCCGTCAATTTGTTCAAGTATACTTCCACTTCGCCTTCCATCGTGAAATCCTCGACCATTGGGATGAGTTCGCCATCCTTGGCGATCATTTCGTTGACACAGCGCTTGCTTTTGTTGCCGTTCTCGTCGACAACAAAGGTCACGTCGGTAAGCGAATCGTAACAGTCGCCCATGTAAGGCACAATCTTCGGCGGGTTGGTGCCGTTGGCAAGCATGTCCAGCAGGGCCACCGCGGACACGAAATAAAAGCGCGGGAAAATCTTGCGCTTCACGTCCAGGTAGTCGTTCAGCGACTTCTGGCATATGTCGAGGCGTTCCTTACAGGAGCGCAGAAGTTCCTCGCGACCCTCGAAGGTGCAGCACTCAATAACCTTGGGTGTAAGGACCGCATTCTTCATGAGCTCCGTGAACTCCGAATTGATGCCCTCGAATCGCTTCGTGTCTTCCGGGAGTGACGCCCTGATATCGGCCGAGGCGAGGAAAATGGACTCGAGAGACGCCCACGACTTGGACACGAGCTGCCATACCTTGGTCGTCTCCTGCACATCCCCGAGCGTCTTCTGCCATTTCAGAACACGATCCTTGAAGTACTCGACGAACTTGCCCATTCCGATCATGGTCTGCAGCTCCAGCTGATCGGCGTCCAGGGCTTCGATGATTTCCTCCGTCAAGCGCATCATCATCATCTCAGTGTCCTTGTGCTGCACAAACTGGAGCTCGAAATCGGCCCACTGGGCTTCGATGCCCTTCAGCTTACTCTCGATCTTGAGCTCCTTCTGGGCCGTCTCGACGACCTCCGACACGTCGTCCGGCTTTTCATGGATGTCGAACTCGATCATGTCGCCAACAGTAAACTTGGGGTCGGTGGGCTCGACTTTGTCCCTGCCACACACCTTGGCAAGCTGCACCCAGTGGCGATCCCGCATCGACGGATTGTGGAGTTCACTAATAAGGGGCAGAATAATGCTCATGTTCTTGATGTCGTTCTCGATCTGACGGTACAACTCCCACCCTTTGATAATCTGAGTTTCGTTGCCCTTTGTCCTCAGCAGCTTATTCAGGTTCTTGTTCAGCGTATCGAGGTAATCTGTGTCAACCTTGCTCCACAGCTCCTTCTTCCAGTCGTTGTGGGTGTTCTGCATCATCGCTTTGAAGTCGTAAAGATTCTTCAGGTGATACAACTCGTTGCGCGTATCCGTAATCTCATTGTACTTAGTTTGACCGATTTCGAAGAGATCCTCTAATTCATTCGCCTCTTTCGCTCTCTGCGCCAGTCCTTCGAGTTTGGCGGCGTATTTATCCATAATTTCGTAGGCCTCTTCGCAAGTACCATTAAAGTTGAACGGAGCCTGCTTGCGGAATTCGCCGCGGAAAGTACGAATCTCATTGAAAAACTCACCGAGTGTAGTTTTGACTGTCCTCTGTTCTTCGGTTTGCATCTCCATGATGCTCTCCTTCTGGGTCTGCGTTGTCTTAACCAGCCCGTCGAAGTTGCCCGGCGCATTTTCGAGATAGTCCTGAATAATGACGCCATCAACTTTGTCGTCGTCGACATCGACACCGTTGGCCTTGAGGAGCCCGACGATCTCCACTAAAGGTTGGAAGATCGAGTTTATCCTGTCCACAGACTTCTGGACCTCGCGAATGTTTTTCATGACCCGCTTGAGCTCGGCCACTTGTGCTTCGGTCATCTTCATGTAGCCACCTGGCCGCACGAGCGGATCATCGTCCCGCCACTCGATGTCATCCTTCTTTGGCGGGTTCTGCAACCCTTCAGTCATCTTCTTCTGGAAAGCGTCCAAGTCTACCAATTCGCACTTGACAAATTTCTTGAGCGCCGTTACGAACGTGTTGATCCACTTGCCGGACAGGGAAATCATTGCATCTTTGATGGGCGACACATCGATACGGATCCAATCGATATCCTGGGAGTTCTTAATATCGTTGAGCTTCTCGCGAACGTCCGTGTATTTCTTGATGGCCGCTTCATATTTCGCAAGATCTTTCACGCGCGCCCCGCCCTCTAAGGTGATCATCGCATCCTCCTCGAATTCCGAGAAGAACGTCGCCAAATCCGTAGTCCAGAGATACGAGTACTCCTCGAAGGTCCCCTTCAGGGCGTTGCACTTCCCTTCGGTGTCAGCGAGCGAGTCGTTGATGATTGCCAGAAGATTTCCAACGTCGTAGTCGGTGTGCATCTCGCGCATGAAGTTACCTTCGGGGTTGTCCAGGCGCTTGAAGAGGGTCGAGATCTGGAAAAAGCTGCCAATCCACCCGTTGACCCTATCCCTCAAGCCCTTGCCATCCGCGGCGGCCTCGATTTCGGGCACAAAGGCAGCCTTGCTATTACCCACAAGGTCTAGCTGCACTTCCAGCATTGGCTGAGTCCCGTTGGCGACGATAGTTTCCGCATCAATCTGGTCGAGGAGGGTCTCGAGTGACCCGACTATCGTCTGAGCGAGGCCGTCAATAACGATGTTGTTGTTGAAGTCAACGTAGTCGCGCCAGTTAGCGGCCGCGTTCGAACACTTGAGGATTTTATTCGTTTCCTTCATGTGCGTGTGAATAAGCTTGCCGCCATCCTTAATCTCTTGGTAGCGTTGCGAGCGCGTCTTTTTCATCAGCGCTTCGAACTCTGCAGGGTCCTCCGGCTTCGGGCCACGTGCCAAGAAGGTCTTCGCAGGATCTGACCACTGTTCCATGATGGTTTCAACCTGGTCGAGGTTCTTCTTCATCGACCCTGTGATGTCCTTCACGATGCGGATCTTCTCGTGCGAGCCTTCAATGAACTCTGTCACGGCATCCACTTCGAACTTCTTCGTGTCCCAGTTGAACTTTTCACTGTCGAGCGCTGCACTTACGATCTCGTCGAATTGCTGCAAATACGGACGAACCAGTGGTTCCTCTACGGGCAGGAGCTGATCAAGGATTTCGTTGTTGGCATCTACGATGAGCGTGAGGTTGCCAACCCACTTGCGGTAAGTTTCGACCTTCTCGTAGATGAGTTGGGCCGAGTCCGGAACGTCGAGGCCGAGCAGCAGGAAGTATTTGACCTCCCTGAGAAGGCGGACGAGTGCCGGGTCAAAGTTGACCGAAAGGTGCTTGTTTTCTTCGTTGCGCGTGCAGAGCGGCATGTTAAGCTTGCCCTGCGACGATGCGCGAACGTCGCCGCCCCACTCCTCGATCTTCTGGTTGGTGTACTCGTCCAGCGAAGCCTCGATGGTGGTATAGATCTTGTAGATTTCGCGGGATTCCTCGCGGTCCAGGATCGTGCGGTCGAGCTCATTGAGCTTCTTCATGGGAATGCTAATGCGATCCTTCAAGCCGCGGCACCAGTTCAATGCCCCAGTAATCGGTGGCTTGTTCAAACCCATGGGCGGGTCATCGCGCTGCGCCAAGAAGGTCTCCTGGACAATCTTCAGGTCCGAACCGTACGACTGAACGAGGGAAACGTATTTCTTCTCGAGCTCATCCTGGATGATGGGGCGCTCCAGCAGACCATCGAACGAGTCGAAGAGGCGGAAGCGGCCATATACGGTGGGGCAGTCGTCGTAGGCAAGGCTGACAACCGAACCGAGGCGTCGCTCGAGCTCCTTGATCGACACTCTGAAACCGTAGAAGTCGTCATCGAACTTCTTGGCCCCAACATCCATGATGTCGTAATCTACGTTCTTGAATTTCTCTACGGTAGCCTGGAAGTCCTGGTGGATGCTCTGTACCGACTGCGTCAGGGTCTTCCCCTTCGTACCACCCACCTCGATGTTCGCAAGCTTTCCAAATTGGACAATAGTTTGCGTCAGGTCGAGGATGTCGTGGCAGCGCTCGAGGAAAGAATCCAGCCGCATGAATAAGGCGTTATTTTGGATCCGCCAAGGGTTTGCAGGACATTCGGCGTTGGCCGTGTTCCGGTACTCGAAGTAGGTCGCCTTGAACTGGCCGCACACGCGGAGCGTGGTCTTGAGCTGCTCCACGGCAATGCCGGCCTCGTCCGCCTCGATGCGGGCGAAGATCTGTTCGCCGCTCACGTACTTGCAGGCCTGGTTAATGAGGCTGTTGCAAATTTCGCGCATCAGTACGACGAGTCGCCCGGGAGTGTTGTAGTGCTTCGAATTCTTCCAGATGAGCAGGATGATGTGCATCATGGGCTTGAAGTTGTCCTGAAGTTTCGGGAAGTCGCTCTCGTCGTTGAGCTGGCCGAACCAGAGTTCGAGAGTTCGCAGGTACTTCATATTGTCGTTTGCCTCCATGCGAGCCGTGAACACCTCGCGACAGAGGCGTGCGAAGGTGGTGCAGTACGTGCTCTTAGACTGGTCGAGCGCACGCAGCACTTTGCGGATGCGCTGCGACTGGAGCTGCTCGAAGATAGAATTCAAGTTCATGGCCTTGTTCTTCCAGAAGGCGATCTCCACGTCAGGCGTGGGATGCCCCCCCTGCTTCAGCTGCGACTCCGGGTCCTGCTTGAGAACAGACTTAATCTGCTTCGTCCACGTGATGATGGCACCCTCGAGGAGCGAGATGCGGTTCTTCGTCGCAGTCGGATCGTTCATGTCCAGCGGAGGCATCGGCAAGCGCGTCTCGCCCCGAACCTGGCCGCACAGAATAGTCGTGGAGCTCAAGAAGGAATAGAACCGGTCCATGATCTCGCGCGCGGCAACCTCGCCCCATTTGGCCTGGTTGCCGGGGTTGCTCAGCACGGGCAGGAAAACCTCGTTGGAGATGAGCTCCAGATGTTCAAAGATGCTCTGGCCACCAAGCTCCATGATGATGAGGCACGAGTTGAGCTCAACTTCTCCCTTCGGCAGCGGGTCTGCGTTTGTCTTTACAAAGAATATCACTTTCGCTTTGCCGACCTTGTCGGGGACCTCGGTGCGAACTGATGCTGCATCCGTCACGAAAAGGAACCGAGCCGGCGTTTTGACGAATTCAGTAATGCATTCCTGGGATTCCTCAGCCATCCAGCCCTTGTCGAATTTGGCGCCCTTTGCCTTCGGGAAAGAAGTCTGAACGCGCATCTTAAGGAACTCGACGGGGTCCATGCCGGCATCCTTCTTCTCCTCCTTCGGCATCCTTGTTTTGAAGCTGCTACCAGTGCAGCACTCGCCACTCTAGCTAGGTTGAGGCGCTGCTGCTGGCAAATCTGCTCGTTGAGGAAGGCAAGAGACAAGGATACACAATGTAAGTAATGGCTCGTCCGTTCACGGACAATGCGGGAACAGCGCAGGCCGGCACAATATTTCGTACCAGCCGAGAAAGTCTGGCAGCAAAGGCGAGAGGAAGTAGCGCCCCGCTTTCCGACGGCTCTCT
>Ga0257132_1000025_pt1 | contig 14191 bp, 1 predicted proteins | sample LP_J_2015_P26_10_FD_194405 | JGI IMG/M metagenome (GOLD analysis project Ga0257132, IMG submission 194405) | Metatranscriptome of marine microbial communities from Northeast Subartic Pacific Ocean, Canada - LP_J_2015_P26_10m (Metagenome... | ecosystem: Environmental > Aquatic > Marine > Oceanic ... | reverse complement strand
CAATAACGACACGGACACGGCGCCTCCGTCTCTCTGTCGTATTCGCCGTTCTCTCTCTCTCTTTCTCTCCTCACGTTTTGTCTCTCTAGTCGGTGTAACAAAGCAAGCACACACCGCGGAGCGTCCAGTGCGCCGGAGGTTGCACCGGCGTGCACTTGAGCGTGATATAAAAGATGAAGTACTTGTCGCCGCGCATCGGGTACTTGTACACCGGGCAGTAGTAAGGGCCCTGCGGGCCGAACAGGTCCTTGATGACCTTGCCCTGCTCCGACTTCGTGTTGGCGGTAACCCACACGACGGACATGGGCACAAAGAGCTTCTTCGGCTGGGACTCCACAAGCACCACGTCGTGTGCGTTCCACGCGCCGCCCTCGAGACTCAGCCCGTGCACGTACACGCCCTCCGGAGGCGGCGCCCGGACCTGCTCGGATCGCTGGTAGGTCGTGGCTTCCGTGCGGTCCACGACATCGTCGAGAGACCACTTATCCGCCTTGTGCCGCCGCACTACCTCCTGCTTCATTGCCGTCAAGAACCCGTTCGGGTTGAAGAAGCCCGAGATGCAGAAGCTGTTCGGCCGGTGCGTCGTCAGCCATGTCCGGTCCTGCACGTCTCGGTCGATGAGCTCGGAGAACCAGAGACCCAGCGTAGGCAGAATCCACGAGAAGACGTCGCCCGACACCGTGTACGTCCAGAGTGTGGGCACGCGGGCGTCTGCGATCTTGTCGAGCGACTCCTGGAACTCGTCCGTCATGACCACCTCGCCGTTGATCGCCAGCTGCAGCTGCTTCAGGATGAAGCGCACCTTGCCGATGACGGCCTGGAGTCGCTGAATCTCCTGGAAGAGGAAGATGTTGAGCGGCTTATCCAGCCCGCCGAGCTTCTGGATCTTCGCCTTGTAATCCTCCTCGACGTAGTCCGCCGGCAGCTTCTCCAGCAGCTCGTCGGCCTTGTGGTACACCACTTCCTCGCGCGACATGCCGCCGCCGCCGCCGCCCGACTTCGGCTGCGTCTCGCCGAGTGTGTGCAAGATGCCGTTGCTGATCCTGAGCAGGTATGTCAGGTCCGCGTTCGGATGCAGGCCGAAAATCTCGGGCGAGTCGATCTCCGGGAAGGTTTGGATGTACTCCCGGTACGGACCGATCTCCGTGCTCTGGAAGTTCGGAATGGTGTAGTTGAAGTCCTGCGGAATGCGCAGAATCGGTGCGGGCGGCGTGTACGAGAAGCCCTCTTCGCAGGTGGCCGGGATGAGCCACTGCTGCGTGTAGGTGACGAACATGCGCAAGTCCACGGAGTCCGTGATCTTGCCGCCGTACTGCACCGTCGACACCATATACTGGAAGGTGGGCCACGAGATGCTCGCGCCCGGCGCCAGCGTGTACATGTGCCGCTCGAGGAAGAGGATGCACGCGGTGATGTCGCCGGTATTGTACTCGTAGGGCACGCACCACCCGAGGCTGCCGAACTTGCGCCGCTCCTGTACCGTCGAGTGCAGGAAGCAGAGCGCGAAGAGCAGCTGGCGCCACTGCGGCAGGTCCACGCGCTCGAGGCGGTCCTGATCCACGAGCACCGTGTATGACTTCAGGATACCGGCCTTGAGGCCCGCGGGCGGCTCGTTGGTCACCTTGGTAGACATCTGCAGCAGGCCGAGGGGGAACTCCTTGTGCGGCAGCGCCGTGAGGAAGAGGCGGAAGTTCTCTTCCAGCCCCGCCTCGACGTAGCCCGCCATAAGCTCCTCGAAGGTGTCCATGAAGCCGATCATCAGCTCGCAGTTCTGCAGCAGCACCCACGTCCCCTCCGTCGCGGCCGAGTTGAGCGCCCGCAGCGCCACCACGTCCTGGCCCTCGCCGAGGGAGCACACGAATGGCGCCGGAAGCTTGCGCTTGCGCGCTAGCTGCTCGATCTGCTCCGTTGGGTCCGCGCCGCGCGATAGGAGGAAGATGACCGGCGTGCCCGCCTCCATCTCGTCGTAAATGCTGTCAATCGTGTACGTGACGGGCGCCACGTACTTCGGGCCCATCTGTGGCGTACTCGAAATGAACTCGCGGCAGCAGATGTTCAGGCGGTCCGTTCGCAGCATGCGGATGATGGTGAGCTTCAGGAACCCGCCAATCGCGCCCTGCTCGCCTATCCTCGATTCGTAGTCGGGGATGGCGATCGACTCGGGCTCGTTGTCCTCATACCATCGGCGCCAGACTGCCTCGTTCGCCGACATCTCGCTCGGCAGGTTCGAGAAGAACTTGTTGCCGCGAGAGAGCTCGAGGATGTTCAGCCAGTGCTCGTTCTGCAGCCAACTGAAGGGCTTGCGCTTCTCCGAGTTGATGTCCAACGCGGCACCGCCACGCAGGAAGAGGGCGATCTCCGACTGCTTCAGGTCGCCGGCCGTGACGAGGATCTTCGTCGTCACAAGGAGCTTGAAGATGAGCTTGTCATCTTCGTAGAGGCCACGGTTAATGTAGTGGTACGCGAGCTCGGTCATCGTCAAAATAATGTTCCCCACGCGCTTCGACGCCAGCGACGCCCGCTCGGCAACATCCATGGAGTTCATGAAGATGTCGATGAACTGCGAGAGCGCCGTCTGGTACATGGGGTTCACCGCGCCGATCTCGACGATGGCGAAGTACAGTACTGAGCCACGGGTCGCCACGGGTCGGAACTGCTCACGGCCCTTGTTGATGTTCTCCTTGGTTTCGTCGGCCTCCTTCAAGATCTTGTCCACCTCGGCCGCCGTGGCCTTGGTGTCGGCGAGCACGCCGATGAGTTCCTCATCGTCGAGCAGGTTGCCGCTGCCGGACGAGAGGCGCGTAAGCAGGCCTGCATCCAGCTCGAGCTTCTTCTTCGTGGCCTGATTCACGGCCTCGAGCACCTCGTTCAACTGCTCCTCGAGCGCCTTCTGCTCCTTGGAGATGACGCGACCCAGCAGCTGCTCTTCGAGGCCCTTCTGCGTCACCGTGAAGTCCACGAGCGTGGTCTTCGCCTGAAGCTCGGGAGAGAAGAGCGGGTTGGGCAGACGTGTGATGAAGTACAGCATGAAGCCGTCGGTGTAGTCCATCTGCTTGTCCGAGATGGTGATGAGCTTGCGCTTTCCCTTAATCGTAATCTCCTTCTCGAGCACGGGGTCAAGCATCGGGTCGACTTCGTTTTCGACGCCCACCACAACCAACGCCTTGTCGTTGCCCAAGCAGAACTCGAGCTTGTCCTTCAACTTAGAGTCCTTCAAGAGCACCGTGCCGTAATGTGGCATCTTATCATGCTCGCGGTTCTTGATCCACGCAAGCGCCTGGCCCTGCGGATCGATGAGCATCGGGAAGCGGGAGCCGCGCGTCACCAGGATACCATTCTGGATCGAGAGCGGGTCCGTGGGGAGACCCTCCTGGTTCCAGTCGCCGATCGTGCCAATGTCCACGAGGAACGGAATAACTTCGAGCCCCTTAGTCACCGGCACATTCTTGCTGACGCAGTCTTGCGTAAACTTGTCATTGATAAGGTACTGGCGGAAGTCTTGGTTGAAGGGGCCGCAGTAGCTCACGAACGCACACGCCACAGCGCAGTCGCCAACGAGGCGCAATTTCGTGGCCTTGAAGTTCTTCGCGTCCTCAGTCCAGCGAACACGCTCGCCCGCGAGGCCGCCAATAAGGTCACCCGCCTGCTTCGACTTGCGCTGCAGCATCATGGCACCATCCTCGATCCTCTTCTTCTCAGCCATCTGCTTGTCGAACATCGCCTGGAGCTCGGCGAGCGTGGCGTTCACCTTCGCTAGGCGCGCCTCCGCCTCTGCCAAGGCCGCGTTCGCGGCGTCCATCTGAGCCTGCGCGATCGAAAGGGCCTCGAGCTTCGGCTTGACGATCTTCGACGCGAAGTAGTAGTCACTCATCGCACGGGACCAGATGCACAGACCCTTGGCGGCGTTCGAAGCGCCCTTGGCGATGTCGGCATTGTAGTGTTCCAGGGCCAGGTATGGGGCCAAGAACTCGACGGTCTCGGGATTGATCATATCCTTGCCCGTGTCACTGAACTCTGCGATGTACTTCAAGAAACTGGCGTCGCCAAGCAAGCTCACAGCGTAAGGCTTGAAGCTGCTCTCAAAGAAGTCCTCGACAATCTTGCCACCCTTGAAGCTGATCTGAGCTGCGTGCACAGGGCCCACCGGGTACTTGAAGAGGAGAAGCACGACGTCGAAGATGAGCTTGATGATGTCGGCCGGGTTCGCCAGCTTCTTCACCTCGTTCACATCCCCTACACTCAGCGACTTCGCGGCTGAAACAGCCGCATCGACGATCGGCTGGGCCTTAGCAAGGTCCTTCTCGCAGGCAGCCTTCTCGCCGGCAATGCGGGTGGCGTCGGACTCGCACTTGGCCTTAATGGTCGCAACTTGCTCCGCCTCCTTGTTTGCCGTGGCCGCATTGATCTCGAGGCTCGCGAGCATCTTATTCGTGTCCTCCGTGGCCTTCGCCAGCTTGATGTCCTCCGCAGCCAGCACGATCTTCATGGCTTCCACGTCTTCTGCGCCCTTGATGAGCTTCTGCAAGCCGATGGTCACGTTCGCCTCCTTCTCCTCGAGTTCGTCAATCTTGAGCTCGTACATCTGCTTGTACGCGTCAAGGAAACTGAGGTAACTCTTAGGCGTCTGGTACACTGTGCGGCGGAACTGCGCCAGGTACTCCTCGCACACTTCGGTGACCATGGCGTGGACACTACCCATGTGCTGCATCATATTCTGCTTGATGTCATCGTCGCACCTCATCTGGTACGGCCCCTTCACTGGCTTCTGAGGAGCCAGCTTGGCTTTGATTGCTTCCTTGCGACCCTGCTTGGACTCGTCGGTCTCGGCGTGCCACGCAGAGCCGAGGAGGCCTTGCGACACAGCCACAAGGGCTTCCTTCGGCCAGGGCAGGAACCAGTCAATCGTCGGTCCGTTGATGAGGCCTGGGAATTTACGCGCGCGCTCCGGGAAACGCGGGTCAATGGGAGACATGCAGAGCACCAAGTGCAGGTTGTCGCGCACGAGGTCCGTGAAGTACTGCTTGAGGTTGTCCTGCGAGTCCTCCACGCCCGGCCGTGCCTTGAGGAACGGGTTGCGGAGGTCCGCGGTGATGGCCATGATCTCATCCTTCGCGAAGAGTCCCGGCACGTCGCCCGTCATGAGCACCGAGTTCAGGGTCTCTAGGAAGGACTCGTACTTGATCTCCGACTGCGTGAAGAGGAAGACTGTCGGGTTGCGCTTGTGCCCCGCCGACTCGTACAGCCCCTTCAGGTCCTCAAGGAGCGACGCCTGGTTGTACGTCTTGGTCATGGTGATCTGGAAGCACGTCGCGCGCGAAATGAAGGCCGCGAGGCGGGTGAGCGACTGCTTGCCGCTGCCGCCGACACCCACCAGCAGAGCGCTACCGCGAGGCATCTCCAGGAGCCGGTTCAGGCGCAAGAGGTGCGCAAGGGCATCGTCGAAGAGAACGAGGTTCATGGGCTTGGCGGGGAACGCCGTGTTGTACTTCTCCAGGAACTCGTAGACCTTTGGCCTCAGCTCATCGATGCTTCCTCCTGGCTCGTAAACCTTGGGTGCCAACTCAGCGATCTCGCCCGTGTTGCCGTCGATAACATCTTCGCGCAAGAAGTTGACCATCTTGAACTTAGGGTCGAGCTGGCTGAAGAGCTCGTCGCCGAAGTTCTCGACCATGATCTTCGAGAGGTTCTCCTCGAACCAAGCCTTGTCCTTGTTGTTCGTGAGCTTGTCACAGAACACGCGCTCGCACTCGTGCCTCCACGTGGATGCGATGATGGCCGCGCAGCTCAGTCCGAGTGTCCCCTGTTCTCCGCGCGTGCCGCCCGTCTGCAAGATGCCAGCATCGCACGACAGAAAGCCCTGGAACACGCGGCTCAGCTCGCGCATGTTGAAGATGTAGTGAAACTTCGCCGGGGTGGGCAGGAGCTTGTCCTTGCAGATTCGCCAGAGGTCAATGGTGGACTTGGTGAGCATCCCCAGGGCGGCGCCCGCGCTGGCGTCGAAATTCTTCGCCGGGAAGCGACCGCCGATCATCTGTCCGTAGATGTCGTTGATCGACACGATGGAGGGCAGCACGAGATTGAAAATAAAGAAGTTGCGCTTGAGGCGGTTCGGAATGTCGTTCTTGCCGCCCCCCGGGTGTTGCATGGCTGCAATGTACTGCAGGTCAACGCACTTCTTGAAGTCGCCGCGAAGGTTTTTGTCCAGGTTCGAGAAGCCGCCGTACTCGACGAGCAGGCGCACGAGCTCCAGGGTAATCTGATCGCCCCATTTGTTCACCTCGGGCATGGACATGTCGTCGAAGAAGAAGGTCATCTTCTTGTTCGCCGGAGGGCCAAAGGACTTTCCGCCGCGCTTCTCCACCTCCACTTCCACCGCCGACTGCGCACCAATGGGCGCAGTGGCAGAACTGAAGCTCACAACCTTCTTCAGCATCTCATGAGGGTCAAGCCCGCCGAAGAACATGAGCGCCGTCGAGGTCTTGGCCGTACCTGGTCCACCGACCATCAGTACGGCCTTCTTCTGCTTATGCAGCTCCTCGATGATGAAGAGCGACCGCGTCGAGTCCATGGTCGGTACCAGCAAGTTAGAAAAGTCGAGCGAATCGCCCTCGGGGTAGCTCCACTCGGGCGGCTTCCAGTGCTTCCAGGTCTCATCCGCCGGGTCGACGAAGTACTCAAAGATGGTTTCGTGCTCGTCGGCCAATTCTGGCATCATTCCACCCGCGTCCTTCGTTCGCAGGTACTCGTCCCACTTGTGGCGATCGTCCGGCTCCAGAAGCGCTCCGATCGTCCAGCTGATGGAGTACAAGAATAGCCTCTCCAACGTGGCCTCGTCAGTGGCGTGATCTTCGAAGAGCCCAGTCATGAGATCACAGAATCCCGTCGCAGCGCCCACGCGCGAGATGTTCATCACCTGCTTCGTCGTGCGGTAGAGCATGTCGAAGGCCGGGCCGGGGTACGTCGGGCTCGACTCGCCGAGGTACTTCTCCACGAGGCCGGCGAGGGGCCCCTGAATGGCGTCGGTCTGCTTCTTGATCCAGCTCTTGACGGGCGGGGACCAGTCGAGGTCCGTCTCCGACACGTAAATAATGCCAGCGCGCGACACAGTTGCGGGCGACGCGTTGACGAGCGTCTCGACCTCGAACATGATCTTCACGTTTTCGGACATGGGGATGCGGTCGCCGTTTGCGAGCGTGAGCATCTTGTTGTCGTCGAGGACGGTGTTGAGGTCCTCGATCCAGATTGCATCGACAGGGCCGTCGGCCACCATCCACGAGAAGTGGGCGTTCGCGCGGTTGTTGCAGGTCTTCCAGAGGCTCGCGAAGACGCCGTTCACCCACTCGCCCGACAACGGGTCGATCTCGCCGTACATTTCTTGCGGGCGGATGGCCTTTGGGTTGAGGCGCCGCATCACGTACTTCTGCTTCGTGACTTCCATGAGCGTGAGCATGAGCTTGTCAAAGATGATACTCTTCCCGCCGCCTGACGGGCCAACAAGCATGATACCCCACCGCACACGCGTCGTTTCGTAGAGCTGGATGGCCTTGGCGACCCAGTCCGGATGGTAAATAAAGCCGTCTTCTTCGACGTACTTCTTGAAGGCAGTTTCCACCTCGGGGTACTCGCCCTTGGGCGGCGGCGGAATGCCGGGGAAAAGGTCCGTGAGCACCGACAGGAAGAGCGGCACGTCCTGGGCGACGAGCTTGGACAGGTTCATGTCGCGCAGCGTCCGGTACAGGAGGAAAGCCTCGTTTTTATCGAGGTTCTCGCGCTTCACGCCGCCGGCGGTTCGCAGCACGGACAGAATATTCCGAAGACCCCAATCGTAGTGGCGCTGGTTTGAAAGCTGCTGCTTGCACGTGTTGTACAGCACGAAGAACTTCTTCGAGAGCATTTCGAACTCGGAGTAGCCGACGGAGCAGAGCTTCACCTTCTTGATGATCTGGAAGTCCGGCACCATCATGCAGACGCCGCGGAAGAGCGCCTTGAGGTTCTCGGGGAGCTCTTGCCGACCAGCATAGCCCGGGTTCATGGTAATAAAGTAGCACACCGCATGGTTGAGCGAGATGATCTGCGGGTCGCCAGGGAACTGGAAGCTCATGCCGCCCGACTTCTTCGTGTTTTGAATCGAGAGCACCTGCTGGGCTACCACGGACAGCACCTCGAGACGGATACGGTTAAACTCGTCGAAGCAGCCCCAGAGGCCGCCCTGGCAGAGGCCCTTGAAGATTTTGGCCAGGTTCTTGTACGACATCTGGTCCGTGCAGTTGTACACGATCACGTAGATGGCCAGCGTGGAGCCGAGGTCCTTAACGGTCTCGGTCTTGCCGGTGCCGGCAGGGCCAGCGGGGGCGCCGCCGAAGCACATGCCATAGGCCTGAGCAAGCGTAATGTAGCATTTGTCGGTGAGCGGCGTGATCACGAGGCGCTCCTTGCTACCCATGTACTCGTACTGGTACGTGAAATCCACGTCCGTTACGCTGATGACCATGGCACCGTCGTCCGTCGTCGTGTCCTTCTCGTTACCCCGCCAGTAGAAGCGAGCCTGCTTGAGCCACTCGAAGTCCTGGGCGTCGGAGATCTGCTTGGCGCGGTACAGAGCAAACATGCGTGCCGTCTCGTCGCGCTGGTGCACGTGCACCGTCACGAGCGTCTCGATCTTCTTGCGGTTCACCTTGGCGCCCAGGTCCTGGAGGCACCACGAACTGATCTCGGTCAGCACCGCGAGCTGCCGCTGGTTGCACTCCTTCATCTGATTCTTCTTGATCTTGCACACGTCGAGGGAGCCCTGCGTGTCCGTCGTCCACATCATCTGAATGCCGAGGAGCGCCAGCTGGGCGATGTTGGCATCCACGAAGCCGCGAAGCTGCGAGATGTCTGTCCCTGTGGAGGCGATTTGCGACGCCGCAGAGCGCGTGAGGTCCTTCACGGTGACCTGCATCGCCTTGACGAGGACGCAAAGCCAGTCTTCGAGGTTGCCCACGGCTTTGACCTTCTCGACGAATTTGATCACGTCGTGGCCCTTGCCGCCACCGCCGTGGAAGCTGTGGATGATGGTCTTATCCTTCGGATCATGGTCGACGTAGCTGAGCGCATCGAAGAGAGCGTCGTAGTGGTCGTTCACCGTCAGCGGGTCCGAGCCCTGCGAAAGGATTATGAGCAGCACGCTGTCGCTGACGAAATAAAAGCGCGGGAAGCGGGCGCGCTTGGCCTCGAGGTAGCCATCGAGCGACTTTTGGCACTTCTCGAGCTCGGCTTGCATCACCGGGAGCGAAGTGTTGAGGTTCTCGTTGGCGCAGCACTCGAGCACGTTCTGAGTCTCGAAGGCCTTCTTCTCGATCTTCACCCAGTCCTTGTCGACCTTGGCAAACTTCTTCGCCTCGACGGGCATCTGCTTCGCGATATCGCCGCCGGTGAAGACGGACTCCAGGGAGCACCACATCTGCCCCACCTTGACCCAGCTCTCGAGAATATCGGTGGAGTCCGATAGTTCGCGGAGGAGTTCTTCCGCCTCTTCGCGGAACGGTGCGACGTGGCGCATGGTGAGGAAGGTCTGCAGCTGCATCTGCGAGTCGTCGAGCTCTTCCATGATGGAGCCGGTGGCCGTGAGAATCTGGACACCGCGCCCCTTCCACTCCTTGAAGAGGAAGTCGCGGACTTCCCATATCGCTTTAATTTCGGCGATGGACTCCTCGATCTTAAGCTGCTTGTCGGCACCATCAGTAATTTCCTCGAGGTCGTCCTTGAGGTCCACGAGCGGCAGGTCAAGCAGCTGCGAAAGCTTGAAGTCCGCAGCCGTCTCGTCGAACTCAGCCTTCTCGCCAGCGGTGGGCTTGCAGAGCTCGCGGATTTCTTCCCAATGACGGGGCATGATGGACTTCTTTGCGAACTCGCTGAGCATGGGCAGCACTTCCTGGAAATCGTTGATCATTTTCTGGAGGTCGCCATAAGCTTCGTAGGACCGAAGGCGAAGGGGCATCTTTTTACAGCGGCCGGCAAAAACATCACACTTTTCTTGCATGGCCTCCATCTGTTCGCCGACCTCCGTCCATGGGATCTCCTTCCAGCCCTCGACAGTTTCGAGCACGTCCGTGTACAGGCCGAAGAGCTGCTCGAAGAGCTTGACCTCCTTCATGGTGGACATGAGGTCGGGGTACTCGGTGCGGGGCAGCGCAAAGAGCTCCTCGCCCTCCGTATAGAGCCGGTACTTGCGCTCGAGGATGTCCTGCTGCGTCCTGAAGTTGCGCAGGCGATCCACGGCCTCCTCGGGGGGGATACCGGGAACCATAGGGCCGTTGGCCAGCCAATCCTTGCGGAACTTTTTCACTTCCTTGGACAGCGCCTTGACGTTTTTACAGAGGTCCGACTTGAAGAAGGTGCTCCTCTCCGCGAGCTCGTTAGCCCGCTTCTCAGCGTGCTTGATGAGCTTCTTCCAGTTCACTTCGATGACCGTCTTCTTGTCGATTTCATCCTTATCCATGAAGCCCTCCGGCAGGTAGTACTCAAGCATTCGGTACATATCCATGATAGGCGCAATCTCCTCCACCATCATCCCCGCTTCGCGCGAACGAATATCGTGAAGACGGGCCATGATGAACTGAAGGGCTTCGATGCTGTCCAGAGTACGGCCGACCCTGTTGTCCATCGTGCGCATGTACTCGCTGAGGTCCTCCAGCTGCTGCCGCGCGTTCGCATGCAGCTTCGTGCTGAACGTGATCTTCCACTGCCCGCACTCGTGCTTGAGCGACGACTTGAGGTGCTTCGTATTGAGCGTGAGCGCGCCGATGTTGTAGATCGACGAGATGCTATCGATCTGGGTGTCCATGGCACCGAAGTACTTGAGTTTGTCCTCGTAGTCGTCGAGCGCCGGCTTCGTGTCCTCGAAGGCCTTGAAATTCGCGTCCTTGTCGTCCTGCCACACCCAATCAAATTTGCCGAAGGTACTGAGGTAGTCCTTGACAGTATTGCGGATGCCCTGAACGCAGCCCGTCAACAGCAGGGCCACGCGGACGATCTCGATGTCCTTGGTGATGCGATCGAAAAAAGACGGTTTGTCAGCTGCCGGAGCCTCCGCGGGGATCCCCGTGATGACGCCCCAGTCGCTTACGGAGCGGAAGCACGCCAAGACCGACTGCGCAGACAAGTTGATGCAGCCCTGGATGTCGTCGAGCGTCGGCGAGAGCTTGACCTTCGGCGGCGCGAGCTGCACATCCACCTCGAAGAATGGGTGCACGTGCACTCCGGACGCGGCCTGCAGCAGCACCGAGCCGGCGTTGCCGCGGGATGCGATGCGCTTCTTGAGAGCGTTCATCGAGTTCTTGGCGCAGTGCAAAAGGGCCTGGTACATGAAGTGGTTGTAGTGCTTCTTGAGCTTCGTGAGCTCATCGGGCGCAACAATCTCCGTGGTCGTGTCGAACTGGTAGTTCACGATGATCTTCACCAGGTCGTCCACAGCGTGCTCGATCTCGACGTTCTTGCCCTGCAGGATGCCACCCTTTTCTTCGATGTGCGACTTCTGCATCGCAACGAAATCGTCGACCGTGAACGACGCGTCGGCCGGAAGATCCACGAGCAGAGTGCGCGAGACGATCTTGAGGTTCTTTTCCACGCGGTGCTCGATGATGTCGTTGATGTTGGTTACCAGCTGCTCGAGGCGCTGCAGGCCCTGCTGCACGTGGGACTTGTACGCGTCGATGTTCATCGACGTCCACGTGAGCGTGATCATGCCCGGGCGAAGCTTGAACTCCATGTCGTTGAAGTGCGGGCGAAGCACCATGGCAGTCACGGGGATCACCATGTTCACGATGCGATCGTACTCGGACAGCGCCCAGCTCAGCTCGTTGTAGTAGCTCTTGAGCTTCTCTTCCTGGAAGAGGACGATCTTGGCCGACTCGGGAATCTCAATGCCCATGCGGTCCAGGCACTTGGCCTCGCGGATCAGCTGCAGGAGCTCCATGTCGAAGTTCACGTAGAGCTTTCCGTCCTCGGGGTGACGGATGATGAGCGTCGCCTGGAGCCCGGACTTGGCCTGGTCGATGGACTGCACCCAGGCCTGATGCCAGAGGTACTCGAAGGCAACGAGCGTGCGCGCGAGCCGGTTGTACGTGCGGATGATGCGGCGCGCGCCCTGGCCATCGAGCACGTTCTGGTTCGACTCGAACTGCTTCATGGGCTCCTCGATGCGCTTCAACAGGTGGCGCGACCAGGTGATGTTGCCCGCCACGGGAGGCAGATTCCGCGGGAACGGCGGATCGTGCTTCTGCTTTTCGTAGAGCATCAGCACCTGCTCGAGCTCAATGCCGTAGTTCTGAAAAATCACGTTGAGCTTCGTGTCGAGGTCCGACTTCAGCGACTCGCGCTGGAGGATCGACTGGAAGCGGTCCAACATGTCCAGAGACGTCTCGATGGCCGTGATGCTTTCGAAGCTCTGGTTGATGAAGTGCTGCAGCGCCGACTCGAGATCGCTGATGTTCACGTTGAACTCGACGTAGTCTCGGTCGAACTTGTTCTTGTGGTAGTCGAGCAGGTCGTGGCGCTTCGCGCGGAAGTCCTTGACGATGCTCTTGAACTTCGCGATGAGATCTTCCATGCCCTCCTGCTTGTGCTCGGACAGCGAGGTGAACTGGTCAATGGTGCTGAACATGTCGATGAGCTTGATGATCCGGCGGCAGAAGAGGTCGAACTTGCCGAAGATCTGCATCTCGTTGAAGTCGAACTGCTTTTGCTTCGGAATCTGGCTCAGCTTCTTCTTGATGAGCCGGTATTGCTCCTGGTACGCCTCGGAGAGCTTGAGGCACGCCTCGAGCTGCCGCACCAGTTCCTGCGCATTCTTCTCCCACAGAGAGTCGCTGTCCTGGCCATCGGTGATGCTGTTCTTGCAGTTCACGATCATCTGGTCGGTGATGCGCGAGAAGAGGGCAGTCATGCGCTCGTTCGTCGAGTAGTACCGCGCAATGGTGTGGATCATCTTGATGCTGTTCATGAGCGCTGGCAAGGTGTCGATGATGGTGGTCGCACTGCCCGTGTACAGCGGCTCGATGAAGCGCTCGAGGGTGAAGAGGTACTTGACGTTGTCCTTGGCCTCGTTGGCCTTTTCCGTGATGATCACGTCCTTCTCCTTCCAGCGGCGCAGCAACCCTACGATCTTCTGCTGCTTGCCGTCGGTGGAGTTCTTGGTGAGCATCGACAGCGCGGTGATGACCTGGCGGCAGTCCTTGCGCTTGAGCTGCTCTGCAATGGACGTCAGGCGCTGCATCTTGTTACGCCAGTACTCGAGCTCGGCGCGCGGGCCGACGTCTTCCTCGCCACCCTTGGACGAAATGGGCTCGTCCGACTGGTCCAGGTACTTCTGGATCTGGTCGCACCAGCCTTCCAGCAGGGCTTCGTACTGGCCCAGCAGGTCCTTGTTCTGGTTGAGCGTGCGCGCGAACTGCGCGCTGCCGAGTGCCTCGACGCACTCGGTCGAGGGCGGCGCGAGGTCCAGGCCTCCGACCAGAGAGTCGAGCGCCTCCTGCACGTTGGTGACGAAGTGGTCCATGTCCGTCAGGAAGTCGCCCTTCTGCTCGTCGTCGGCCTTGCCCCACTCCGCGCTCCCACCGATGAACGGCTTGTACGCGGACGTGAAGTAGCCCTCGATGCTGTGGAGCGCGCTGCCCGCCAGCTCGATGAACAACAGGTCGGTCTCGGACTGCTTGTTCGGGTCAATCTTGGCCCCATTGCGCACGAAGACGACGGCCTTGGCAGCGAGGCGTGTGGTGCTGCCGGAAGACATGAAGAGCTCCGGGGGGGGCTGCTCCGCCGCCAAAGAATCCGATTCCACTTCCTTGGGCTGGTAGAAGATGAACAGCTTCGGTCCGGAACGCGCATCGAAGAATGCGTTGAATTCCTCCGTGTTGGCCTTGTTTCGCATGAAGCGCTCGAGCGTGTCCTCCGACAGCCCGGGCGAGAATGCGTCTTGAATTTTGGTTTGGCACCATTTGTGCCGAGGGGTGAGCTTGGACATGCTGCCAAGAACTCCCTACCCAGTCGCCACTGGTTTCACAAGCTGTGCAGGCGCTGCCGTCGCTCGACGCCTACTGTGCCTCGCTTCCGCAAAAAAAAATCCGGTGCCCGACGAAGACGCAGCCAAGCAGATTGCAGCTCTCCCGTCTACAAACCCACGGGTCACAGCGCTGCACCACTCTGCTCTGCT
>Ga0257132_1000022_pt1 | contig 14416 bp, 1 predicted proteins | sample LP_J_2015_P26_10_FD_194405 | JGI IMG/M metagenome (GOLD analysis project Ga0257132, IMG submission 194405) | Metatranscriptome of marine microbial communities from Northeast Subartic Pacific Ocean, Canada - LP_J_2015_P26_10m (Metagenome... | ecosystem: Environmental > Aquatic > Marine > Oceanic ... | reverse complement strand
TTATAATTTTTATTTATTAATACTTAATAATACATAATAATAAAGTGCTTCAGCTTCAGTAGGACAGGTATACTTCTAGAAGTATGTAGGTACGTAGAAGAGTAGAAGTACTTCTATGTAGCTACGCCAGACATGAGCAGAAATGAACCCCAAGTAGAAGCAAAGTTCATTATCCATTCTCCAAGCATCTGTTGCCATGTCCCTATCTAATCGCTCCTATGCATACTTAGTCCGTATTACATAGCAATGCAACACCACGCAGGGTCCAGAAAGTTGGATTCTTATCTTGACTGCAACGAAGAGTTACCATAAATATGAAAAATCTATCAGTTCTGTTTCTGTACTTGTATACAGGACAATCATATGGCCCCCACTTATCATACAATGTTGTCCTTGATTTCAATTCATCTCCTCTAAGCATGGCAGTTACATGTAAGACAGGGAGAGGAACATACAGTGTTTTTGGTTCGGATTCAAGAACGGCACTGTTCTCTTTAGACCAGCCACATCCTTCTAAAAAGAGACCATGTACATATGCTCCCTCGGGAGGTGAGCTCTTGACGGAGTCTACGTTGGTGTAATGAGTGACTTCAGTGTGATAAACAATATCATCCAGAGCCCATTTAGGTGCTTCTTTCTGGTGTCTACGACACACTTCCTGTTTCATTGCAGTGAGCATACCTGCTGGATTGAAGAATCCGGTCAACCAGAAGCTATGAGGACGAGAAGACATCAACCAAGTCCTATCTTGATCATCACGCAACAACAGCGAAGAAAACCATAGACCCAAAGTAGGTAGAATCCAAGAGAATTCATCGCCAGCGACAGTAAAGATCCAGCTATTGGGAGGCTTGGCATCTGAGATAGCGTCAAGACAAGAAGATAGCTCTTCCGACATCACCACTTCACCATTGATGGCTAGTTTTAGTTGCTTCAGCATGAAACTCACCTTTGCGATCACAGCTTGGAGACGTTGAATTTCTTGAAATAAATAGATATTCAAAGGAATAGACAATCCGCCCAACCTATTCACAATTCTACTCTTGAATTCTTCCTCAACATATTGTTCGGGCATACGACCCAACAACTCCTCAGCTTTCTCATTAACGATTTCCTCACGGCTTTTACCACCTCCTCCACCCCCTCCTCCCTTAGGTTGTGTTTCACCAAGCGTATTGAAGAGGGCTGTAACTTCCTTCACACGGAAAGTCAAATCTGCGTTAGGATGCAATCCGAAGATTTCCGGTGAGTCTACTTCAGGAAATTTCTTAATATACTCGTGATATTGACTAATATTCTCAAAATTTTCACATCTATATACCCAGTTATCTTGTATTTTATAGATTGGAGCTTTAGGGTTAAAACTGAAGTTTTCGGTGATGGTATCTGGTTTGATCCAGAACTGGGTATACGTTTTGAACAAGCGTCTATCAAGCGTATCAGTAATTTTACCGCCATACTGAGCTTCCATAATCATATATTGCAAAGTAGGCCACGAGATGGTACCATTATATAAATGCTTCTCTAAGAACAAGATACAAGCGGTGAGATCACCATTGTTGTATTCATATGGAATTCCCCATCCCAGCGATCCAAATTTACGTCTTTCCTGTACTGTGGAATGCATAAAGCACATAGCGAATAGTAACTTTCGCCACTGATCAGCACCCTGATCAACTCTCTCTAATCGATCTTGGTCTACCAGAATAGTAAAGGACTTCAATATACCAGCTTTCAATCCTGCTGGAGGTTCGTTCGTGACCTTGGTTGACATTTGTAACAAACCAAGTGGAAAAGTTTTTTCGGGTAGCGCTGTGATAAAAAGACGGAAACCAGGGTCAATACCCTCACTTAGTTTACCTAAGAAGTCTTCCATCGTGACCATCAATTCAAGACCAAGTTCACAATTTTGTAAGAGGACCCATGTTCCTGCAGCGGCTCCAGCTTGCATGGCCTTAATAGCAACAGGCTCCTGTCCCTCTCCCATTGAAACAGTGGCAGGTTCGGGAAGCTTGCGTTTACGTGCTAGTTGTTGAATAGTCTCAGTTGGATCTGCACCAGTAGAAAGCAAGAAGATCACAGGAGTAACAGCATTCATTTCATCTACAATCGATTCCATTGTATCTGTGACGGGCTCGACGTATTTAGGACCCATCTCTTCTGTATTCTTGATGTACCATTTGGACATTAATTGACACCGATCCATCCTCAAACATCTCACTAACAGTAACTTGTAGAATGGACCAATATTAGCGACTTCAGCAATCTTTGTTTCATAGTCAGGTATACCAATGGCTTCTGGTTCATTATCTTCGTACCATCTACGCCACATACTCTCATTAGATGCCATATCATTTGGTAAGTTTTGAAAGAATTTAATGGATTGTGAAAGCTCTATTACATTCAACCACGCTTCATTTGATATCCAACTGAATGGCTTCCTACGCACAGAATCTATATCCAAAGCTGCACCTCCTCTCAAGAACAACGTCAAATCACTAGGTTTCAAATGTCCAGCAGTGATCATGATCTTAATGGTGACCAATAATTTGAAGGTCAATTTATCTGCTTCGTACAACCCACGATTGACATATCTATATACCAGATAGGTCATAGCATCGATGATGTTGTTCACACGCTTAGATGCCAAGTTAGCCTTTTCTGCTCGATCCATACTATCCATAAACAGCACCAAAAATTGAGTCAATGAAGTCTGATACATGCAATTAACACCAGACATCTCTACAATCGAAAAATACAATACAGATCCACGAGTAGCTACTGGTCTGAATTGCTCTCTCTTCTCAGCAATAGATATCTTGGTCTCAGCAGCAGCAGTGAGTTTTTGATTCACCTCGGCAGCTTTAGCCTTTGTCATAGATAACACGCCAACCAGCTCATCATCCTCTAACAGGTTGCCAGTGTTAGAAGTTAATCTCTCCAATAATGATGCGTCTAATTGCAACAGTGCTTTGGTATTGGAATTTACTTCCTCCAATACAGCATTTAATTGATCTTCCAATGCCTTTTGTTCTTTGCCAATCACTTTACCAAGTAGCTGTTCCTCTAGACCTTTTTGAGTTACCGTGAAATCAACAACAGTCGTCTTAGCTTGAAGCTCAGGACTGAAGTTAGGATTAGGTAATCTAGTAATGAAATACATCATAAAATTATCATCATAGTCCATAACTTTGTCAGAAACATTTACAAATTTCTTCTTTCCTTTGATAATAAATTGTTTTTCAAGCACTGGATCTAACATTGGGTCGATTTCTTCCTCAACACCAACGACAACCAGAGCCATTCCATTCTCCATGCAAAATTCTAATTTATCTTTGAGTTTAGGATCATTAATTGCAGCTTGTCCCCACACAGGCACGTTTTCTTTCTCTTTATTCCTAATCCAATTCATTGCTTGCCCTTGTGGGTCGATCATTAATGGGAAACGAGACGATTTGGTGACAAGAATGCCATTTTGTACTGACAAATTATCGGATGGCAACCCTTGTTGATTCCAATCACCTATAATACCGATGTCAACCATGAACATAACTATGTCCAATCCTACTGTAATTGGGACACCTCTAAGCTGGCAATCTGCAACACATTTCTCCTCAATTAAGTACTTACGGAACTCTTGATTAAAAGGCCCACAATAAGATACAAATGCACATGAAGCAGCACAATCACCTACCAAACGTTTCTTTTCGTCGCTAAAATTGTTACTATCTTCGGTCCAACGGATACGTTCACCAGATAGTCCCCCGATCAATTGAGAGGCCTGTGTCATCTTTCTTTGAAGTGCCATGGCACCATCTTCAATCTTCTTCTTTTCGGCCATTTGCTCATCAAACATTGCTTGTAATTCATCCAAACGCGCTTGACAAGCGGCAAGTCTTGTTTCAGCAGCAGCAAGCGCCTTGTTAGCAGCGTCAAGATTGGCTTCAGCTATAGACAATGCTTCTAACTTTGGTTTGATGACCTTCGAGGCTTCGTGATAATATTTCATCATTCTCACCCAAGTACATAAACCCTCAGCAGCAGAGGAAGCATTCTTGGCAACCTTTGAATTAAAGTTTTCAAGATCAACATAAGCCGTTACTAACTCGATGGTTTCTTCGTTCATCTTGTCTTTACCAACCTCACCAAACTCAAACACTTGCTTCAAGAAGTCCGATTGATTCATTAACATAACACCATGTGGCCTGAACGAAGGCTCGATAAATTTTGTTGCCATCTTACCCATTTCTAACTCAAAGTATTTAACAGGGTTAAGTGGCTGCTTGAAGAGAATTAGAATACCATCAAACACAAATTGAATTATTTCCTTGGGGTTTGCAAACTTCTTTACTTCGTTGATATGTTCAGGCTTGATCGACTTAATAGCTTCAACTGCAGCGTCGACATAAGGTTGTGCCTTGGCTAGATCTGCCATACACACAGCTTTTTCCGCGGAAATACGTTCAGCATCCTGCAGACACTTAGTCTTGATGGTAAATACCTTTTCTGACTCTCTCTTTGCTTCTGCTGACGACACCTCTAGAGATTGAAGCATCTTATTGGTCTCTTTAGTGGCAACATCAAGTTTCACTTGCTCCTCAGCCAGTACCTTCTTCATATCTTCAACGTCTTGTGCACCTTGAATTAACTTGGATAACCCAAGATTAATTCGTGATTCTTTGATCTTTAGAATACCCAATTTAGACTCGTAGAGTTGAGTGAAGTTTTGTATGAAAGATAAGTAGGATTTAGGTGTCTGGAACACCCTACGTCTCATCTTGACAAAGTATTCTTCACATACATCCGTAACCATCGAATGTACCATACCCATATGAGTCATTAATCCTTCCTTTACTTCAGGAGTACATTCAATTGGAAAATTTTGAATGAATGCTTTAGATAATGCTACAAGAGCATCAGCAGGCCAAGGTAAGAACCAATCTATAGTTGGACAAGACACAAGCCCAGGAAACTTACGAGCTCTGATTGGAAACTTGGGGTTCATAGGCGACATACAGATCATAATATGCAAATTATCACGTACTTTATCAGTGAAATATTGTTTGAGATTATCGAGAGATTCTTCCATGCCTTCTCTTTCCTTAATAAATGCATTTCGCATGTCTGCAGTGATTGCCATGATCTCATCCTTCGCGAACAAACCAGGAATTTCACCTGTCAACAACACACTATTCAAATTCTCCAAAAATACTTCATCCTTGATCTCACTTTCTGTGAATAAGAAAGTAGTTGGTTTTTGCTGAGGTCCAGCTGATAGATACATCGTTTTTATATCCTCCAAAAAACTGTTCTTATTATATTGTTTGGTAATGACAATTTGCTTGCAACTTGCTCTAGAGATGTAGGAAGAGAGTCTAGTCAACGATTGTTTACCAGAACCACCAACACCAACGAGCAATCCGGATCCTCTGGGCATCTCCATCAGACGATTGATACGTAACAAATGCTCGAGTGCATCATTGAAGAGTACAAGTTCCATCTTCTTCGCGGGGAACTCTGAGTTATGCTTAGCTAAAAATTCTTCAACTTGAGGTCGTACCTCAGCAAGTGTACCTCCAGGTTCATATAGCTTTGGGGCTTCAGCAACGAGAACCTCATCCTCATCGAATTCATCAGGTCGAAGGAAATTAACCATATACATTTCTTCTTTTGCTACTTCAGCAAGATCTTCCCCAAAAGTATCAAGAATTTGTGCATTGATGAATCCGGTGAACACAGACTGATCTTTCAAATTAGTCAATTTATCTGAAAAGACACGATAGCATTCATGCTTCCAAACCTGTAATAGACAGGCAGCAGGCCCAACAAAGGTTTTTACTGCACCAGACTCGACACGATATCCACCCTTCTTGATAGTTTCCGTGGGTGTGAGCATGATTCCTTGGAACACGCGAGATAATTCACGAAGATTGAAGATGTAGTGGAATTTTGCAGGAGTGGGCAACATTTTATTCTTCATGGTGTTCCACAAGGCAATGGTTGCAGTGGTTAACTTGTTCACAACCTCCAGAGTATCTTTAGGTGTATCCTTGGGTGGGAATCGACCTTGTAACATTTGCCCATAAATATCATTAATGGATGTAATTGATGGCAGCACCATGTTAAAAATGTAAAATTTAGATTTCAAACGGTTCGGAATATCATTTTTACCACCCCCAGGGTGTTGCATTGCTGCCAGATAGATCAAATCCTCAGTTATCTTAAAGTCACCACGTTTATCTTTGTCTAAGAAGCAAAACCCACCAAATTCAACCATAAGTCTCACCATTTCTAGTGTAGGTTGGTCACCCCATTTATTCACTTCAGGCATTGATAGATCATCCATGAATACAGTCATTGCTTTGCCTTGTGGAGGACCGAAATTTCTACCACCCCTCTTTTCTAACTCAACCTCAATAGTAGATTGTGCCATAAAGGGTGTAGTTGCAGAGGAGAAATTTGCTCTTTTTACGAGCATTTCATGCGGATCAAGAGTATTGAAATACATCAATGCAGTAGAGGTCTTTGCAGTACCTTCGGAACCAATCATCAACACTGGTTTACGGTTCTTCTGCATCTGACTGGTATTATATATAGCTCTCGTAGAATCCATGGTGGGGACAAGCAAGTTGGAAAAATCGAGTTTCTCAACACCTTCCGGATAGTTCCAAACTGGGGGCCTCCAAACCTTCCAATCACCGCTCTTTGGATCCACAAAATATTCATAAATCGTCTCACCAGGCTCACATACAGGAAAGAGTTTTGAATCGATACTTTTAATCTTTTCTTCGAACTTAATGCGATACTCGGTTTCCAATAAACCTCCCACGGACCAGAATAAACAATACAGGAAGATTTTTTCAACACGGGCTTCGAAATCATTGGATAGATCAATGGCATCCTTACCTTGGGTGAGTCCAACGAAGAGGTCACACAAAGATACGGATGTGCCTACACGGGACGTACTCATCACCTGCTGAGAGTTACGATTCAACCAATCATAGCAAATACCTGGATCTTGAGGAGAGGATTCACCCATATATTTTGTGAACAGCGGTCGCAATACATTTTGAAATTTGGTTTCTTGTTTTCGTAACCAACCCTCAACAACGGGACTCCAATCAAGATCAGTGTCCGAAACATAAATGATACCTGCTCGAGACACTGTTGCAGGCGATGCATTGACCAGTGTTTCAACTTCAAACATGATTTTCACATTTGCAGTCATAGGTATACGCTCACCGTTGGCAAGAGTTAAGATTTTATTATCATCAAGTACAGTATTGAGATCTTCAATCCAAATCGCATCTACTGGACCATCTGCAATCATCCATGTGTTGTATGGGTTCGCACGGTTGTTGAATTTTGCCCACATAGCAGCAAACACTCCAGTTGTCCACTCACCTGAGGCAGGATCTACCTCTCCGTACATCTCCTGTGCACGGATTGCTTTAGGATTTAATCTAGCATTCTTCTGTGTAACGCCTGTAGTCACTTCAAGGGAGGCCTGTAGATTTTTAAAGATTTGGCTCTTGCCGCCTCCAGAGGGTCCTACGAGCATAATACCATGCCTCACAAGCACTGTATCATAGAGTTGCAACACCTTATTCACCCAATCTTTATGATAAACTAGTTTATTATTCTCCACGATTTGCGTCAAGGCAGCCTCCAATTCAGGATATTCGGCCTTGGGAGGAGGAGGAAGATTAGGGAATAGATCTTCAAGCAGCGATAAAAACAAAGGTACATCTTGAGCAACCATTTTCGATAGATTCATTTCACGCAAAGTACGGTATAACAAGAAGTCCTCAGCAGTGGTGAGATTGGCTCTCTTGGTAGCACCAGCAGTACGCAAAACAGCAAGAATATTTCTCAGACCCCAATCATAATGTTTTTGCGCAGATAATTGTGCCTTGGCTGTATTGTATAGATTGAAAAACTTGGTAGACAACATATCGAACTTTTCATATCCTACTGCACATAGCTTCACTCTCATAATAAGTTGGAAATCAGGAACCATCATAGCAACACCTCTGAACAATGCCTTCAAATTTTCAGGTAACTCCTGTCTACCTGCATAACCAGGATTCATGGTGATAAAGAAACCACAGGCTGGAATCAAGGCAACATTCTGAGGGTCACCAGGAAATTGGAAGGTTGGAACTCCTGATTTCTTGGCGTTTAAGATGGACAATACTTGTTGCGCAACCACAGACAACACAGGCAAACGAATACGATTAAACTCATCAAAGCATCCCCACAGTCCACCCATGCATAGACCCTTAAAAATCTTGGCACAATCCAAGTAGGATTGTTGATCAGTACAGTTTGTCACGACAACAAAAATACCTAGAGATCGACCGAGATCCTTAACGGTTTCAGTCTTACCTGTTCCTGCTGGGCCAGCAGGTGCACCACCGAAATACATACCTAGAGCCTGCGCCAATGTGATATAACATCTATCTGTGAGAGGAGTAACTACAAGACGTTCTTTTGAACCAAGGTACTCAAATTGATAGTTGAAATCTACATCAGAGATAGAAATAATGGAAGCACCATCTGCGTTCACATCATCAGAGGCATTTCCTCGCCAATAAAATCTCGCTTGTTTTAACCATTCGAAATCATTCGCATCACGTAATCGCTTTGATTTCGCAAGTGACTGTAACTCCGCTGTCACATCACGTGAATGAACATGAATAGTAACCAGAGTTTCTATCTTTCTTCTATTATTTGAACTACCAAGATCCTGAAGACACCAATTACCCATTTCTTTCAAAATATCTACTTGTACCTGAGAACATTCCTTCATAGCTTGTGGCTGCTTACGAAGACTTTCCAATGCTTGTTGGTTTTGAAGTGTCCATAGCTGTTGAATACCCAAAAGAGCAAACTGGGCAACATAACCATCGACGAAATTACGGAGCTGCTTGATGTCAGCTATTAACATCTGCATGTCAGAAGCTGCGTTTCTGGATATATCTTTCATTGTCACTTGCATTTTCTTCCAAACTTCGACCAGCCAGTCTTCGATATTACCTACTGCCTTGACAGGTGTAGAGAAGTTGATGATTTCATGATCAGTTGTACTTCCTTTCGTACCACCATCACCATGTATCTTTTCGATGATGGTCTTATCTTTCTTATTATGCTCGACATATGAAATAGCATCAAAAACCTTCTCGTAGTGATCATTCATGGACAATGGATCGGATCCTTGAGAAAGTATAATAAGCAATGAAGGACCTGATACAAAATAGAAACGAGGAAATCGATTACGCTTTTGCTCCAGGTAACCTTCCAGAGACTTTTGACATTTCTCCAATTCTACATACATAACTGGAAGAGAAGACAGAAGATTCTCATTTTGACAACATTCAATAACTTTCTGTGTATCAAAAGCTTTTGACATACACTTCTGCCAATCTTTATCAATCTTATTAAACTTTTTCGCTTCCATGGGCATCTGTTTAGCAATATCACCACCAGTAAATACAGACTCTAGGGAACACCATAGCATCTGAACCTTGAGCCACTTCTCGATACATTCGGCGGCTTCTGATAGAGATTTCAAAAGCTCAGTGGCATGCTCCCTGAATGGAGCTACATGCCTCATAGTAAGCATTGCTTGCATGTTCATAGCAGCTTCATCAAGCTCCTCTGTGATAGCTACAACACCAAGTAAAACCTGGATCCCACGTCCTTTCCACTCCTTGAATAAGAATAACTTCTCTGCCCAAATCTCATCGATTTCAGCAATATTCCTCTCGATTTTCAGTTGCTTATCAGCACCATCAGTAACTTCTTCAATTTCATCATGATGTCCTGGCATATTAATATCCAATAATGCAGACAATTTGAACTCTGGGTCTTGGAAATCGAATTCGGAATTTGTGATTTGCATAATTTCCTCCCAATGCCTCTCCATTATAGATTCTTTCGTCAATTCACGAATCATTGGTAGAACCACCTGAAAATCTTCAATCATTACCTTCAGAAGCTTATATGCGGAATATTCGCGTAATTTTCCTGGGAGCTTCTTACACCTCGTCGCAAATTGTTCTACACGGTCCTCCATTTCTTGAATACTGGTAACAACATCAGACCATAGGACATTATTCATCTGATCCTTTTGATCCAGCACATCAGTGTACAAAGAAAATAGTTGATCCGCTAACTTCAACTCCTTCTGCGTGACAATTAGTTCAGGATAATCAGTTTGTGGCAGTGCAAACAATTCCTCACCACCACAATAGGTATCCATCTTCCTCTCACGAATTTTCAATTCTTCCTTGAAACGATTGAGTACATCAACAGCTTGGTTGGGGTCCATACCATCAACCAATGGACCATTCTTTAAGAAATCTTCACGGAAATTTTTGACGTCAACCTTGAAATCTTTAATATCCTTGAGTAGTTGACGCTTAAATTTCATCTGAGTTTTAGACAATTCTTCAGTTCTCACCTCTGCTTGTTTGAGGAGCTTTTTCCAGTTGGTCCTGAGTACAGTTTTCTTGTCGGTTTCTTCCTTTTCCATAAAACCAGAGGGAAGGTACGACTCGAGCATTCTATACATATCCATGATAGGGTTGATTTCCATCTCCATACTGGACTCTCGTTCACGTAACATAACAAGGAGTCCCATGATAAACCTTAGAGAATCAAGATCTTTCACTTCACGTGTCACTTTTCCGTTGGTAGAGCGGATAAATTCGGAGAGCTTTTCAAGTTGTTCTTTCGCTCTCATATGCAAAGAGTCCGAAAAGGTGATTTTCCATCGACCACACTCAGCTCTGAGAGAAGCTTTGATACCCTCCGTTCTCAAAGATAGAGCACCAATGGTGTGAACATCAGGAATAACAGCAATATCAGAATCCACCTTTCCAAAACTACGGAGCTTCCGATCAAAGTCATCAAGAGTTGGATTCTCTTCGGTAAATTTCTTGTACGCTTCATCCTTGTCGTCAAACCAAATCCAATCATACTGAGCAAATGAATTCAAATAGTCTTGGACTGTGTTACGAATACCTTGAATACATCCAGTCAACAACAAAGCAACACGTACAATTTCAATATCCTTGGTAATTCTATCGAAGAATGTTCTATTCGCAGCCTGTCCATCAACTGACCAATCTCTCACAGTTTTGAAGCATTTCAAAATTGCTTGAGCTGATCTATTAATACACTCTTGAATGTCATCTAGAGATGGCCGAAGAACAACTTGAGGGGCTGCTAGTTGAATGTCAACCTCAAAGAAAGGCTTCACCGTTACGGCTTTGCCACCTGGTGCGGAGCGTGAACCAATACGTCTCTTCAGAGCATTCATAGAATTTTTGGCACAATGTAGAAGGGCTTGATACATAAAATGATTGTAATGTTTCTTTAACTTCGCAATTTCGTCATCTAAAGCCGCATCAGTTCCCTCCAATGTATATGCCTTGATTGTCTTGACAAGATCAGCTACAGCAAATTCAACCTCCAAGTTTTTACCCTGTAGCAATGAGGACTGTTTCATGATATGCTTTTCTTGCATTTTCACAAAATCTTCAACAGTAAATGCATCAGTATCAGGTAAGTCGACCAATAAAGTCTTAGATACCATCTTCAAATTCTTTTCGATACGGTTTTCTATGATATCATTAATATTTGTCACAAGTTCTTCTAGTTTTTGAAGCCCAGTTAATACATGCATTTTGTAGGCATCTATGTTCATGGAGGTCCAAGTGAGAGTAATCATACCAGGTCTTAGTTTGTATTCCATATCTCTGAAATGAGGTCGGAGGACCATGGCGGTAACAGGAATTACACGTGATACCACCTTATCATACTCAGATAATGACCAATGAAGTTTGTTATGATAGGTTTTGAATTTATCTTCTTGGAACAAAACGATGCGGGCAGAATCAGGTACATCAATACCCATTCTATCCAAACATTTAGCCTCACGAATAAGCTGGAGTATTTCTTGGTCGAAATTGACGTAAAGCTTGTTGTCATCAGGATGTCTTATGATCAATGTCGCCTGTAGTCCAGCCTTTGCTTGATCAATTGACTGAACCCATGCCTGATACCAAAGATACTCAAACGCTACCAACGTCTTGGCAACTTTATTATAACGCTTAATGATCTGTTTGGCATCCTTGCCTGCAAGTACATTTTGGTTGGATTCGAATTGTTTCATAGGTTCTTCAATTCTTTTCAACAAATGTCTTGACCATGTAATGTTACCAGCTACAGGAGGTAGATTACGCGGAATGGGAGGGTCTTGTTTTTCCTTCTCATACAGCTCTTGTACAATGTTCAATTCACCTCCATATCTGTTAAAGATGATATTGAGCTTACTATCAAGATCAGATTTGAGTGATTCACGCGCCAATATCACTCTGAACTTATTCAACAAAGCAAGAGATGCTTCAATCGACTTGATGTCCTCAAAGGAAGTATTAATATGTTGCTGTAAGGATCCTTCTAGATCAGTAATATTGACATTAAATGCAACACAATCTTGATCAAATTTGTTGACATTGTAGTCTAGTAAATCGTGTCTTTTCAATTGAAAGTCTTTAACGATTTTCTGGTACATTTGTATGAGTGGCTCCATATTTTCAAGTTTGTTTTTTGAGAGAGAGTTGAATTGATCGATGGTACCAAAAAGATCAATCAATTTGATCACACGACGACAAAACAAGTCAAATTTACCAAAAATCTTGTGTTCGTCAAAAGAAAATTGCTTGCCCTTAGGATTTTGCTCTAATTTCTGTTTTGTCGAACGATACTGTTCCTGGTATGCCTCATTAAGCTTCAGACAACTTTCTAACTTTCGTACAAGTTCAGGAGGTTCCATTTCCCAAAGCACTTCCACGCCTTCGCCACCAGTGATATGATTCTTGCAGTTTGCAATCATTTGTTCAGTGATACGCGCGAATAAATCAGTCATTCTTTCAGGTGTATTGTAGTAGCGAGCTATGGTGTGAATCATTTTAATAGAATTCATCAATGCGGGCAGCGTATCAATAATAGACTCAGCATCTCCAGTGTAAAGAGGGTCGATAAATCGCTCCAGAGTATACAAGTATTTGACATTATCTTTTGCCTCATTGGCCATTTCTGTAATACCGACGTCAATTTGCTTGTATCGATGTAGCATTTTGCTAATGTTCTGTTTCGACGATTCTGAAATACTGTTGGTCTTCGTCAAGTTTGATAAAACAGTAATGATCTGTTTGCAATCAGGTCTTTTCAACTGCTCAGTAATAGAGGTCAACTTTTGCATCTTAGTCCTCCAGTTTTCTAACTCAGCTCTGGGTCCAACGTCATCACTATTGCTCTTAGCGTTTCCTTTCATGAACATCTCAATTTGGTTACACCACTCATTCAAAATGTTCTCAAAGTGACTTTGAGCCTCAATAGAAATCGATGTGCGATGAGAAGAAGTTTTATGCTCGATAGATTTGTACATCTCAGGATCAGGATGTTTCAGATCAAGTCCAGATGAAAAGGACTGCAAGGCCTCGTTGATATTACCAATGAATGAATGCATTTCCTGTTTAAACTCAGCTCTTTGCTCTTTTTCAACCTTACCCCAACTTTCGAAGGTATCCAACATAGGAGCAAATGATTGGCTCAGAATAGTTTCTATGGTGCCTAAGGCAGAAGGCCCAAATTCACCGAATAAAATTTCAGCGTCTGACACTTTATTCACGTCCAATTGAACACTTGCAGGAACGTTTCTGACAAAATAGCAACATCTATCGGTGATAAGACCGACATTTCCATCGGAAAATGCCAATTCTTTCTCGCCAGAAGGTTCAGTGATTGTTTCCTCGCCCTCTGGTACCATTTGTTGGTAAAGTACAAACAACCTACCCGAGCCTTCGCCTTTAAAGAAAGCATTCAACTTGGTAAGATTGTTTTCATTACGAATGAATTTTTGTATCGTGGAGTTTTCTAGTTGTCCCTTGAAGGCCTCCAAGATTTTATCCGCACACCATATGTGGCGCTCTCCTAACGACATTCTGCTCTATATGTTCTTTCCCAATCTATCAGTATTCTGCTCTATTTTATTTTTCTACTATAGAAAGTTGGTGAGGGATTGTATATACAACAAGAAGAAGTTGTAATATCAATTTAATGACTTTGTCGAAGGAAAGTTCTGTCGATGTCTTCTGTTCAAGTTTTGCCTGTAACCTATTGACAATCTGCTTTTACTGAGGATTTACACAAAAGAATTTATGTATCAACGCAGGGCAGATCTCAAATTGTTGGAGCTGGAGACAAACGAAACAACAAGACACAAAAACGTTTCTTGTTTCAGAATTTCAACGATTGATCACTTTCTTTTCACTGGAGCTTCTAAACCCAGCGCCAAGATGCTAATCAGTCACTTCCAATCGACTTAAACTTCCTTTCTCCACAC
>Ga0257132_1000015_pt1 | contig 15146 bp, 21 predicted proteins | sample LP_J_2015_P26_10_FD_194405 | JGI IMG/M metagenome (GOLD analysis project Ga0257132, IMG submission 194405) | Metatranscriptome of marine microbial communities from Northeast Subartic Pacific Ocean, Canada - LP_J_2015_P26_10m (Metagenome... | ecosystem: Environmental > Aquatic > Marine > Oceanic ... | reverse complement strand
TGGAAACAATTTATTTTTTCTTTAATAAGTTAAAAGTTTTACAAAGTGGTTTTATATATCATTATTTATTTTTGATGTTTACAGCAATTTTATTTTTTGTATTACTTTTGGTTTTTCCATTAAGTTCAGCTTTGTTCTTCAATATTATTTTTCTTTTTTGTTTTATTATTATTTTTTTTTTATAAAATTTATGAATATTGTTTTCAAGTTTGAAGATTTGAGAGTTTTTTAGAGACAGGGTTGTTGTTCTTGAGTTGTTTGTGGGAAAAAACGTGTTATCCTAACGTATCCTCCAAATTTCAAGGTTTCATTACCAAGCTGTTTTAAGCTATAAGCTAGTAGACTCGTGTGATTTTGATTATTTTAGGCTAGAGAAAATTCAATTTACTCCTTGCATTACCGTTCTAAAGTCTTAAAAAATTTTAAAGCTGCTAAAATAAGCGGAATACCCGCGTTTTTTTAGATTGGTTTAATTATCTTTTACGGTTATATATTCAATTATGTTTAATTTCAGAGTTTACTCTGATGCAGCTGAATCTTGGCAATTAGGTTTGCAAGACCCGGCAAGTCCGGCAGTAGAAGGAATGATTTTTTTTCATAACTATTTATGTTTTTTTTTAATCGTAATTGGTGTTTTTGTTTTTTGGATGTTGTACAAAGCAGTCGTGGATTTTGATGGTAAAGCTTCGGATGGTTCTTATTCTAAGTTTGTAAAAATTCCACAAAGATTTACTCATTCTAGTTTATTAGAGATTATTTGGACTATTCTTCCCGCAGTAATTCTTATCTTAATCGCAGTACCGTCTTTTGCGTTGTTATATTCTTTAGACGAAATTTTAGATCCTCAAATTACATTAAAAATTGTGGGGCATCAATGGTATTGGAGTTACGAGTACTCAGATTATTTAACAACACAATCTGATGAAGGGTTTGGTTTTGATTCATATCTATTAAGTGCAGATGACTTAACTCCCGGTGCATTTCGTTTATTGGAAGTTGATAACAGAGTGATTTTACCCGTTAATACTCATATACGACTTCTAGTTAGTGCTGCCGACGTTTTACATTCTTGGGCGGTCCCATCTTTTGGAATTAAAGTTGATGCTTGTCCTGGTCGTTTAAGTCAAGCGTCGTTATTTTTGAAAAGGGAAGGTGTTTTTTATGGACAATGTAGCGAAATTTGTGGTATAAACCACGGATTTATGCCTATTGTTGTTAAATCCGTTAGCATTAGTGAGTATTTGGCTTGGTTATCAGTAAAATTACTTGATGAATAATTATTAAAAATTTATGGCAGCTATTCGTTGGACAAAAGATTCTATTTTAGGTTTTATAAATTCTCATATTGTTGATTATCCTACTCCTGTTAATTTGAATTATTTTTGGAGTTTTGGTTCTACCGCCGGTATTTGTCTTGTTATTCAAATTTTAACCGGCGTTTTTTTTAGCTATGCATTATACACCGCATGTTGATTTAGCGTTTTATAGCGTAGAGCATATTATGCGTGACGTAAATAATGGGTGGTTAATTCGTTATATGCACGCGAATGGGGCTTCCATGTTTTTTATTGTAGTCTATTCACACATTTTTCGTGGTTTGTATTATGGCTCGTTTATTCATCCACGTGAATGGCTATGGGCCAGTGGTGTAGTTATTTTTCTTTTGATGATGGCTACAGCTTTTATGGGTTATGTATTACCATGGGGGCAAATGAGTTTTTGGGGAGCTACTGTTATTACCAATCTTTTCTCAGCTATCCCTGTTGTGGGAGGCTCTATTGTTGAATGGTTGTGGGGTGGTTTTTCTGTAAGTAATGCAACCTTAAATCGTTTTTTTAGTTTACATTATTTACTTCCATTTCTTATTGCTGGATTAACTATTGTACATCTAAGTCTATTGCATAAAACAGGGTCGAATAATCCGCTTGGTATCAATAAAAATATTGAAGCAATTTCTTTTTACCCTTATTTTTATGTTAAAGATTTGTTAGCATTTTTTCTATTGCTTGCAATGTTTTCTTTTTTCGTTTTTTATTATCCAAATGCACTTGGGCATTCTGATAATTACATTGAAGCGAATGCTTTAGTTACACCAGCGCATATAGTCCCTGAGTGGTATTTTTTACCGTTTTACGCAATTTTACGTTCAATTCCTGATAAGTTAGGAGGTGTAGTAGCGATGGTCTTAGCAATTTTAGTCTTATTGCTTCTGCCTCTTACAAACATGTCTAAACTGAGAAGTGGTGCATTTAGACCATTGTATAGTTTTTCATATTGGTTTTTAGTTTCCATTTTTTTAATTCTAGGTTGGGTTGGTCAAAAACCAGTAGAAAGTCCATTTATCGAGATTGGAATGGGTAGTACTGTTTTATATTTTTCTTTTTTATTATTTTTGATTCCACTTATTGCAGTGGTTGAAATGAATTTATTAAAAAAGAGTCAGCAATAGCTTAAATTTTAAGCTTTAGAAGCTATTATAAATCCGTTGTTTTTTAGTTCTATCTGTATAAAATTAAAAATTTTATGTTGAGTTTACATTTTTTTTTATTGTTGGTTTTTTGTTTTTGTGGTTTTTTTGTTTTTTTGTCGGCCAATCCAATGCATTCCGTTCTGTTTTTAATCTTGACTTTTTGCTGCGCAGCCTGTATTCTATTTTTATTTTCGGTTGATTTTTTAGGGTTGGTTTTTATTATGATATACGTTGGTGCTGTTGCAATTTTATTTTTATTTGTTGTTATGATGTTGGACGTTAAGACAAGTTTGCTTGATCCTACGGCGCATACACCTATTATCTTAAGTTTAGGCGCTTTTTTTTTGGTTCAGGTTTTTTTCTTTATTAGTCAGGCTTTTGGGTTCGGTGAAGTTAAGCAATTTCATTTTGAAAAAAGCATCGATGCTCTTCATAATATCGATTCTTTAGGCCAACTTCTTTACAATTACTTTTTACCCTGTTTTTTAATTGCTGGAATTGTATTACTCGTTGCTTTAGTGGGTGCTATTATATTAACTTTGAATTTCAATAGTAGTCGAAAAAATCAACTAATTTCAAGACAACTTTCCCGCTCAATTAAATGTGTTCATTCTTTTGATATGTAATAATTTATGCTTCCTATCCAAGTCAACAACTACAATTACGTAGTAAAGTCAAATTTGTCAATTATTGAAGCTTGCAAGTATATTGGTATAGTTTTACCTCGTTTTTGTTATCATGAAAAATTAACCGTTGCAGCCAGTTGTAGAATGTGTGTCGTTGAAATTGAGAAACTTCCAAAACCTGTCACAGCCTGTTCCGCGGACGTTTTATCGAATATTGCAATTTTTACAGATACACCTTTTTTACAAAAAGCACGTGAAAATGTGTTAGAGGCTCTTTTATTAAATCATCCTTTAGATTGTCCTATTTGCGACCAAGCTGGAGAATGCGATCTTCAAGATCAAGTAAAAGTTTTTGGAAGTTTTTATAGTCGTTTTTATACAACTAATAAAATTACAGTTGAAGATAAGTATTGCGGTCCGTTGATTAAAACTATAATGACCCGTTGCATTATGTGTACGCGTTGTGTTCGATTTGGGTCTGAAATTGCCGGTGTTGATCTTTTAGGTACTTTGAATCGTGGAGGCGCGAGTGAGATTGGCGGGTATATTTCAAAATTATTTGATTCTGAAATTTCCGGAAATGTTATTGATTTATGTCCGGTTGGGGCTTTAACTGCAAATACTTACGCGTTTAAGGTAAGACCGTGGGAATTGCGAACAATAGATAGTGTTGATACTTTAGATAATTTAGGAAGTAATATTTATTTAAATTTTAAGGAATCCGAAGTAATGCGTGTTTTACCTAAAGTTAATGAAGTTTTAAATGAAAATTGGATTTCTGATAAAACACGTTTTTCTTACGATGCTTTATCATCCCAGGGTCGTTACCAAAGCATACACTCGGGGTTACAAAATTCCGCGGTATCTAATTCAGTTTATTGTTCTAATTCTAAATCTAAGCAAACATCGATTTTAGTTAATGACGATGTGGATTTCGAATTATTAGGTTTGTTAGAAAATCTAACCAGGATGGGTAAAGGTATTAAGGTGCATTCTGTTTCGGATTATTGTATAAAAGAGAATTTTAATGTTGCTTGGAATTTTGACAAGGTTAAAAATTTTAATTCAGAAATCAGAAATTGTTTTATTTTTACTTCAAATGTTAGAGTCGAGAATGCTTTGATCAATACTAAATTACGCGTAAAGTTTTTACATAAAAACTTCGATATTGTTGGGATAGGTTTGGCAACTAATTCTAATTTTCCTATAAATTATTTAAATTTGAATATACAAAGTCTAATATCCTTATTAGAAGGTAAATACCCTTTTTTTTCAAGAAAATTTTTTTCTAAAAATCCTTTATTTATTTTTGGTGGAGGGTTTAATAAACGTTTAGGAGTTTCTGATAAAAACGCCTCTAATTTTATTAAGTTTTTTTTCCCAACTTCTGTAATTTACACTACAGCGGGTTCAGCAAACAGTTCAAGTTGTTATTATCATGGGTTAAAACCTTTAAATAAAAATATTTTCATGAAAAGTTCTTCTTACATTCTTTATAATTTGAATTATAATTTTGGTTTAAAGAAAATTTTTAATTGTTCGTCGATTTTAAATTCAAGAAATTTCTTACTCGTTTTTAATCCGTTTAAGTCATTTGTGGATGGTTTACATAAAAAGATAGAGAAAGATTTATCTTTGGTTGCTATTCCATGTTTAAATCCAATAGAATTCGAGGGAATTTATCTAAATTTGGAGGAACGACCTCAACAGACCCAGGCTTTGAAAGATCTTTCAAATGCTTTAACATTTAAAAGGTGTCTAGAAGACTTTTTTGTAACCCAAAAAGGTTTTATAGAACAGAACCAAGTTTTAACTTCAATTGGTAAGGAAGAGTTTTTGTCTTATATACCTATTCAAAAATTTAAAAACAGTTCGCGTATAAGTTATATTTTTGAATTAGTTAACAATTTTAATCTTTTTGACACTATTCAAAAATCTTTTAGTAGTTTGCTAGTTCTTGAGTTGCAGGGGTTATCAAGTTTTGTAAAATGTTCTAAATATCCGTTCAAGTCTTCTATTGACGATTTTTATATCACAAACACTTTTTTAAGACATTCACCTACTATGTTAGAATGTTCTAGGGAGTCACGAAAATTATTTGATAATTTTTAATATAAAATATAGCCAAATGGTAAGGCATTCGTTTTTGATACGAACATTTGAAGGTTCAAATCCTTCTATTTTAGTCGTATTTTTCTTTAGTAGCTTAATGGTAAAGCGGTTGGCTGTTAACCGATAGATTATAGGTTCAATTCCTATCTAAAGAGATAATTTAAATTTTGTAATTTTTATGATTCAAGTTGGTACAACTTTAAATGTTATTGATAATAGTGGTGCAAAAAAAGTTTATTGCATTCGAATAATTAAAGGTTCAAATAAAAGATATGCGTATCTCGGAGATTCTATTCTAGTTGTTGTAAAAACATTAAGAAAAAAAAGAAGAGCTTTGTCAAAGGTTAAAAAGGGAGAAATTCATAATGCTTTGATTGTTAGAACTAAGACAAAGAAATCTTATGGCTTTTCCGATAGTTTTTTTTCGTTAGAAAACTCGGTTATTCTATTAAATAAACAGCAAAAATTTATAGGGACTCGCATTTTTGGAGCCCTTCCAAAAATCTTTCGTTATACAAAATATATGCGAGCATTATCTTTATCCGCGGGATCGATTTCTTAAATTATATTACAGACAGTTTATGTTAACAATTAATCAATTGTGTAGAAAGTCTTCTACTCGTAAAAAAAAACTTTTCAAATGTAAAAAGCCTGCCCTTGCGGGTTCTCCACAGCGGAAAGGAATTTGTTTTAAAGTTTTTGTTAGAAGTCCAAAAAAACCAAATTCGGCTTTGCGTAAAGTTGTTAAATTTAAGCTTTCTACAAAAAAAATCATAGAAGTATATGTTCCAGGCGAGGGGCATAATTTACAACAATACTCGGTTGCACTTATGCGTGGTGGTCGTGTTCCAGATATGCCCGGTTTGAAATATAAATTGATTCGTGGAAAATACGATTTTCAAGCTGTAAAGAACAGAAGAACAAGTCGCTCTAAATACGGGGTTAAAAAAGCTTAAAGCTTAATATTTTAGGTAAATATATGGTAAAGAAAGATAAAATATTAAAGAATTTGTTTTACGCAAAATTTTTAGGCGTTTTAATGAAAAAAGGAAAAAAAACAAGTGCTAAAAAGATTTTAGATAATGTTTTGGTAAAAGTTTCTAGAAAAACAGGATTATCGGTTAATTTAATTCTATATAAAGTTTTTTTCAAATTAAACACGTTTGTTGAGATTAGACGCATTCGTTTTAGAAGAAGTTCTTATATTGTTCCTTTTAGTATACCTTTTTCAAGAAGAATTTTTTTAGTCTTAAAATGGATTTTTTTGTCTATAAAATTTGACAAAAGAAAAATTGGTTCCGTCAACAAGCTTTCCGTTGAAATTTTTAAAATTCTTAAAAATTTGCCTTCTTCACAGTCTTTAAAGTTAAAAGCTTTAAACAATTCACAAGCTTTTGCTAACAAGGCTAATATACATTTTAGGTGGTAATATGGGGTATAATAATAAAAAATTTATAATTTCAAGAGGTTTTTACATAAACAAATTAGGACAGTTGTATTTGGCGGATTTTCTATTGTTTTCATTTTCAATGCGCTTTTACCGTTTTGTAAGTAAAAAAAAATAATGATTTTTTAAGTTAGGCTCATAGTTCAGTTGGTTAGAACATACGCCTGATAAGCGTAAAGTCAGTAGTTCAAATCTACTTGGGCCTAAACAATTTTGTTTGGAGTAATTTATGTTGCAAACCCGTAATAATCAATTTCATGGTTTTCATTTAGTCGATCCTAGTCCTTGGCCTGTAATTTCTGCTTTCTCAGCTTTAATGTTGACTTTTGGGGGAGTTATGTATTTTCATGGTTACGTTGGAGGTACTTTTCTTTGGAAATTTGGATTTTCAATGATTTTATTCATGATGTTTTGTTGGTGGCGAGATATTATCCGTGAGGGAACTATTGAAGGACAACATACTTCAATTGTCCAAGCGGGTTTACGTATGGGAGTTTTATTTTTTATTATCTCTGAGATTATGTTTTTTTTTGCATTTTTTTGGGGTTTTTTTCACCTAAGTTTTAACCCAAGTATAGCTATTGGGGGTATATGGCCTCCGGCTTTCTTTACAACATTTAACCCGTGGTCTGTTCCTTTGTTAAATACGCTTATTTTACTACTTTCGGGTGTTTCTTTAACATGGGCTCATCATGCTATTGTTTGGGGTTCTAAAGAAGAAGCTTGTGAGGGATTAATCATTACATTAGTTTTAGCGGCAAAGTTTACTTTAGTACAAGCCGCGGAATATATGACAGCACCTTTTGGTATTTCAGATAGTGCCTACGGCTCAGTTTTCTACATGGCCACTGGTTTTCACGGGTTTCATGTATTTGTTGGTACATGTTTTTTGGCTGTTTGTTTTTATAGGTTATATATAAACCATTTTACCCGAGAACACCATTTTGGTTTCGAAGCTGCTGCTTGGTATTGGCATTTTGTAGATGTTGTTTGGCTTTTCCTTTTTGTAGTTATTTACTGGTGGGGAAGTTAATTTTGCCGAATATTTCATATTATAATATAATCTTAAATTTATGACAACTAATTTTTTTTACAGTCCTTTAGAGCAATTTGAAATTTTGCCTTTAATACCTCTTTACCTTGGAGGTATAGATTTTAGTATTACAAATGAAACAATTATCTTGATTGTTATTTTTTTTACAGTTCAAACTTTTTTTCTTTTTTGTACAAATGAAAAAGATTCGACATTAAGTTTTATTCCAAGTCGAATTCAGGTTATTTTTGAGGGAATTTATAAAGTAATAGTTGGGTTAATTGTAGACAATTTAGGTCAAAAAGATGGTCAAAAATTTTTTCCAATAATTTTTTCCGTATTTTTTGTTATTGTTTGCTTAAATCTTATCGGGTTAGTTCCTTATAGTTTTACTCTGACAAGTCATTTGATTGTGACTTTTGCCTTAGCTTTATTTATCTTTATTGCTTTTAATATTATTTGTATTCGAACTCACGGTTTGGCTTTTTTTTCATTATTTTTACCATCAGGAACATCGTTTGCGTTAGCATTACTTTTAGTCCCAATTGAAGTAATTTCGTATGTTTTTAAACCTGTAAGTTTATCAATTCGTTTATTTGCAAATATGATGGCTGGACATACTTTGTTAAAAGTAATCGCGGGTTTTGCTTGGACACTTGGCGCTTGCTCCGGTATTTTATTTTTTATACACTATGTTCCGTTACTTATTTTATTTCCTTTGTTTGGACTTGAATTAGGTGTTGCTTTAATTCAATCTTTTGTTTTTGTTATTTTATTGTGTATTTATTTAAATGACGCTATAAATTTACATTAAATTTAATAAATAAAGTTGTTTTGTATTGTAGAAATTAAAGTTTTGATTTTGACAAGGTAACATAATTGGTAATGTGTTTGATTGCAAATCTTTTGATAAGGGTTCGAGACCCTTCCTAGTCTTGAGTCCAAGTAGCTCAGTGGTTAGAGCAGTAGACTGAAAATCTTCGTGTCGGTGGTTCAATTCCGCCTTTGGACAATTGAATATTTCGGTTTTTAGAGGAAGTAGCTTAATCGGTTAGAGTATTAACCTGTCACGTTAGGGGTTGCGGGTTCAAATCCCGTCTTTCTCGTTAAGTCTTGCAAATTACATCATTCTTAACTCATCTGGATAGAGTATTAGCCTTCTAAGCTAAATGTAATAGGTTCGAGTCCTATAGAATGAAAATTTTCTACAGCAAAATTTTTGAAGAAGAAATGGCCGAGTGGTTTATGGCGGTAGACTGTAAATCTATTTGTGTTAAGCAATCATAGGTTCAAATCCTATTTTCTTCATTTTTAAATTTCAGTTTTTTTTCTTACCTTAAATTTAAGTAAGTTAATAAATGTAAATACATAGTAAATTTCTTTTAATTTTATGCCTCAATTCGATTTTCATTCTTTTTCTGTTCAGGTTTTTTGGACACTTTCTGGTTTTTTTATTTTTTATTTTTCTATATTGAAAAATTTTTTGTCAAATTTAGCTGCGTTGTTTAAATTACGCTCTAAAGTGTTATCTGGTTTTAACACAGGATCGGAGCAAAAACCTATAGCGTTATTAGATTTCTTTTTTAGAAACATTCGCAACTAGTTTAAACTTAAGTAGTATCTTTAATTCTGTATCGTATTATGTTAAAAAAAAATAATTTTATCAGTATAAAAAATTTTTATGATTTTGGTGTTGGAAAAAAAACAATTCACAAAGTTTACAAAAAAGCAGGTATTAATTCTCGACCTTTTAAATTTTATTTAAAAGATACGCGAAATTTTCGAATAAAAAATTTATTAAATAGTAAATTGATAGGGAAAAATTTAAAAAAACGAGAATATCAATTTAAAACTTTTATTAGTCAACTTAAAATTTCACATAAAAAGATTTAAACAATGAAAAAGTTTCTTGAAAATACAAAAAGCTTTAGAGAAAAGCTTATTACATCCCGACGTGTTTTTGCTCTAAAAAGGTTGCGACGTCTTTATAAACACAAGCGTAATATACTAAATAAAAATTTTTTAGATATTTTAGGAAATTTAAAGGGTTTTAATTTAAAGATTTTTATTCGTGTCCTTCCAAACAATATATTTTGTACTTTAAAAAATCTAGGAACAAAAAAGACTTTAGTCCATAGATCATCTGGTACGTATAAATTGCGTACTTCAAAGAAAAATCTCAAGTATAATGTTAAGATAATGTTGCAATTTTTTTTTAAAGATATTAAGGATTATTTTAAAAACGAAAAAAATGTTTTGATTGAAATAACTTGTGGAATTAAAATACGAAAGCAGATAATAAAGTTTTGGAAGCAAAAAATAAAAAAGAAAAATGTTATTTTGCAAATAAACGAAAAAAAATGCTTTAATGGTTGCCGACCACCAAAAAAAAGAAGAAAAAAACGTACAGGTTTACGGATTTTTAAATAAAACCTTTGTTTTTTTTGGAAAGGTGGCAGAGTGGTTTATAGCATTGGTTTGCTAAACCAACATGTTTTTTTATAAAAACATCATGGGTTCAAATCCCATCCTTTCCGAAAATATGAGTAAAATTTATTTATGTTTTTTGTAATTATTACACTTTTAAAAATTTTAATTATTGTTGTGCCCCTTTTAATTTCTGTAGCTTATTTTACTTTGGCCGAAAGAAAAATTTTAGGAGCTATACAAAGAAGACGAGGACCAAATGTTGTGGGTACGTTTGGATTGTTACAACCATTGTCTGATGGTTTTAAATTGCTAGTTAAAGAAACTGTTTTACCAAGCAGTTCTAACAAATTAATATTTGTTTTATCCCCAATTATCACATTTTTAATTAGTTTAATGGGCTGGGCTGTAATTCCGTATGACAAATACTCATTTTTAGCGGAACTTAATACTGGAATGATGTATTTATTTGCGGTATCCTCTTTAGGCGTTTATGGTATTATAATGTCAGGTTGGTCAAGTAATTCGAAATATGCTTTTTTAGGCGCGTTAAGATCTACGGCGCAAATGGTTTCATATGAAGTTTCTTTAGGTTTTATCATCATTGTTATCATTTTATGTGCGGGTTCATTCAATTTAAATGTAATCATTGAATCACAAAAAAACACTTGGTTTATTATACCATTTTTCCCATTGTTTTTGATGTTTTTTATTTCTGGACTCGCAGAAACAAATAGACACCCTTTTGATTTACCAGAAGCCGAAGCCGAGCTTGTTTCTGGATATAATGTAGAATATTCCGCTATGGGTTTTGCATTATTTTCATTAGGAGAGTATGCAAATATGCTTTTAATGAGCTCATTAAATGTTATACTTTTTTTAGGGGGATGGTTGCCTCCATTTAATTTTTTAAGTTTTTTGCCGGGTTCTTTTTGGTTCAGTCTAAAAATTTGTATTTTTGTAATTTTGTTTGTTTGGATGCGCGCTGCCTTACCAAGATATCGTTATGATCAATTAATGAATTTAGGTTGGAAAGTCTTTTTACCTGTTTCACTCGCGTATCTTATATTAACATTTTGTATATTAATTAGTTTTAATATGCTACCGTACTAATTGATAAGATTATGAAAAACAAAAATCTACAAATCAATTTTAAAACATTTAATTTTAGTGTTCTAAATTTATACGTTTTTTTTTTGAAAAAAGTCTTTCATAATTTAAACATTAAATTTTCAATGTTTTATTTACCAATAAAAAGAAAAAGAATAACACTGTTAAAATCACCGCATGTAAATAAAACTGCCCGTGAACAATTTGAAATAAAATATTTTAGTTTATGCTTAAAATTAAATTGTTCCGTAAAAATGGGGATTATAAAATGGATTCTATTGAATAAGCCAGCAGTTTTAAAAGCTAAAATAAAAATAAAATAAAACATGCTGGAAGCGTAGTTGTAATGGTAAAACGTTGGTTTCCAAAACCAAATTTATAAGTTCGAATCTTATCGCTTCTGCGTATGTTAAAAGCTTATAATTTAATGGTAGAATATACCGCTCATAACGGTAAAAATGTAGGTTCAACTCCTACTAGGCTTAAATGAAAATGATAAGAGATAACATATTACAACTTATTTATTATGTTATTACAAGCAGCACAAAAAATTGGAGCAGGGTTATCAACTTTTGGATTAGCAGGAGCTGGTATTGGAATCGGAGTAATTTTTGCATCTTTAATTTCAGGGATCGCAAGAAATCCAACTTTAAAAGATGAATTATTTAGAACCGCAATTTTAGGATTTGCTTTAACAGAAGCAATTGCATTATTCGCGTTAATGATTTCATTTTTAATTTTATTCGTAAACTAATTAAATTAAATATTTAAATAATTTTAAATATAATTAAAAAATGCAAACTACGCAGTTTTTGTACCGTAAAGAAAGAATGTTTCAGTTAAAATTTTTAAACTGAAGTGGTGGAATTGGTATACACGTTAGGTTTAGGTTCTAATTCATAAAGAGTAAGGGTTCAAGTCCCTTCTTCAGTAAAATAATATATCTTTGCGGATTTGTTGACTTACTTTTATACTCTTATTTTTGTAATTTTCTTTAAAATTTTGTTTTATGCAATGGTTAGTGTATTTTTAATTGGTTTTCTAATATACCAAACTACTTTTTATAATTAAAAGAAAAGAAGAAATTATTGTTAGACCAAAACTAAAGTATATAGCTCAGTTGGTAGAGCAATTGGCTTTTAACCGAAAGGTCTTGGGTTCAAATCCCAATATACTTAAAATCTATTGAATTTATTTATGTGTCCTACACTAATAAAAGCTTTAATAAAGCTAAAAAATGCCTCTTTATTAAACAAAGAAATTATTTATCTAAATTTTGATCTTAAATATTTTGAAATATTAAGAATTTTGTATAAAGAAGGTTTTATTCAAAGTTACAAGATTGATAAAGAAAATTATCAAACGATTGTCTATCTAAGATTTTTTCAAAACAAATCTGTAATCGATCGTCTAAAATTTTTATCCGTGCCATCACGCCATCGTTTTATGTCTTATAGTGAATTATGCTTAATTAGTAACAAAAAAACTTTTATACTATTAAGTACAAATAAAGGACTTCGAACCATCAATGAATGTAAAAAACAAAAAATTGGTGGTAAACTTTTATTTCTTATATAATATTTTATGCAATCAAAAAAATTTTATCCCGAATTCCAGGTGTTTTTTGAAAACGACGTTGATTTTTTTTTTACTAAAGAAAAAAAAATTTTTATAGTTTTCTCAAATAAGATAACTTCAAAATCTATTGAAATACCTAATTTCATCCTTGTAAAAAAAAAAGAAAAAAACCTTTTTTTTAAAGATATTGTTAGAAATTCAACAACATTATTACAATTCTTAAATTTAAAAAAAAAAATTGTATATTTATTACAAAACCTAGATAAAAAATTCAAAAAATATCTAATTGTAAAAGGTCTTGGAATGCGAATCAAGTATAATCAATCGTTTCATAAATTACAATTAAAATTGGGGTATAGTAATATAATCACAATAGACGTTCCAGCTTCTATCCAAATTTTTAAAAACAAAGATGTTTTAACTATTGAAGGAAATAATGCAACAACTGTGGGTAATTTTGCTAATTCAGTTAGAAATTTAAAATACCCGGATAGTTACAAAGGAAAAGGAATTTGGTATAAAAACGAATTTCGAACATTAAAGCCCGTAAAAAAAGTATAGAAATGAAAAAAAATACAATTAATACAAATTTGATTAAATCTTTAATTAACTCGGATTTCCTACTCATTGAAAAAAAAAAAAATAAAAATAAACATAACTCGCGATTTGAGAGTTTAACTACTTCATTTAATAAGCAAGAAATCAGCTTGTTAGACCCGTTAGAAACATTAAAAACGTTGAAACAAATAATCCGTCTATTTCATTTTGCAAAAACAGAAACAAAACAAAAATTAGACATGCATTTTTTTATAGACGAAGAAAATACAACTTTATCTTATTTAATAAAAAACTTATTAAATACTGAGCTTATTAATTCCCAAGCTTCTTTTGGAATCAACAACAACACTCAAAATTCGAGAAATTTAAAAAAAAAGAAATTTTTTCAATTAGGTTTTATTTTAGATAAACAGCTGTCAAAAGATAAAAACTTTATGAAAAAACAATTTTATAAAGGCAATTTTTTATTTGTCAAAGTTAATTCACAGATAGAAAAAACACAAAATTCTTATAAAATACACAATAATTTTGAAGACTACAAAAAAGCGTTGTTTTTTATAAGTTTTTTAAAACAAATCCTGTTAAAACAATATTCAACAAAAAGACATGAGATTCAAAAAAAGGTTTAAACTTTTAAAATTACAGAGAAAAAATAGAACTATTGATGTTCCGTTAAAAATATTAAAATTTGGTCACACGAGATGGAATTCGATTGTACATTTTCTTAAAAACCGTAAACGTTTAGCATATTTTTTTCGAGTACCTAGTAAAAAAAATTTTCAGAAAACAAAAAATCGAAAACTAAAACTAAGTGACAACATTTTTAAAAAAACTGGGAATATGGATATAATTAAAAAACTTGGTTTTACAAACATGAAAACCCAGTCTAGTCTAAAAAGATGGGAGCGTCTTAACGAGATACATAAAGAAGCTTTGAATACACGACGAAGTTTTTATCAGACGTATGGTTCACATATTAGATACAAAGAATTAAAAAAACAGTTGTTTCCCGGTAAACGAGCAATTCAAGATCGAGCTACTTTTTTAAAAAAAATTTTGAAATTTGAATTTCGTATAGATATTTTATTGCATCGGTTGCGTTTTTTTAAAAGTAGCTTCGAAACTCGCACGTATTTAAATAAAAAATTAATAAAAGTAAATTCTAGGGCGGTTAAAGGCAATTATTATTTGCGAGCCGGAGATATTATAACTTGTGATTGTTTAATATCTTACAAAGAAAATTTAGCTTCACTAAAAACAGCATTTTTGCTACGCAATTGTTTTGAAATCGATTATTATACGGGCACAATCGTTGTATTACGCTCTTTTGATGAAATTTACGAATCAGAATTTCCTTTTTTTTTTATCAAATATCTCGATATGCAAAAATTTCGTTATTCACTTAAATAACAGCGAGTATAGATTAATGGTAGATTTTCTGCCTTCCAAGCAGACTGTGTGAGTTCAAATCTCACTATTCGCTAGAAGAGGGGGATATATTTCAATTGGTAGAATGTTTGCTTTGCATGTAAAAGGTTATCGGTTCAAATCCGATTGTCTCCAAATTTTAAATTTTATACACATAAAGCTCTTACTTGGCGGAATTGGTAGACGCGTTAGACTTAAAATCTAATCTTTTTAAAAGGTATCGGTTCAATTCCGATAGTAGGAATATTTCGTAAAAACAAAAATCGGAATATAACGCAGCGGTAGCGTGTCTGTTTTGGGTGCAGAAAGTCATGTGTTCAAATCACATTATTCCGTAGGTGTTATAGCTTAATTGGC
>Ga0257132_1000007_pt1 | contig 18192 bp, 31 predicted proteins | sample LP_J_2015_P26_10_FD_194405 | JGI IMG/M metagenome (GOLD analysis project Ga0257132, IMG submission 194405) | Metatranscriptome of marine microbial communities from Northeast Subartic Pacific Ocean, Canada - LP_J_2015_P26_10m (Metagenome... | ecosystem: Environmental > Aquatic > Marine > Oceanic ... | reverse complement strand
TTTAAAATCGCAACGGATCCATTTGTTGGTCGTTTGTGCTTTGTTAGAGCATATTCAGGAAAACTAGATGCTGGATCTTACGTTTACAACACTCGTTCAAATAACAAAGAGAGAATTTCAAGAATCTTTCAAATGCACGCCAAAGAGCAAAAGCAAGTTAAACAACTTGGTGCAGGAGATATTGGAGCTGTCGTAGGATTTAAAGACATCAAAACAGGTGATACTTTATGTGCCGAAAATGCGCATATCATCCTTGAATCAATGGACTTCCCAGACCCGGTTATTGGTGTTGCAATTGAGCCCAAAACTCAAGCTGATACAGACCGTTTATCTGTTGGTCTTCAAAAACTTGCAGAAGAAGATCCTACTTTCCAAGTAAAGACAGATGAGGAATCCGGACAAACGATTATTTCTGGTATGGGTGAGCTACACCTAGAGATTATAATCGACCGTTTGAAAAGAGAATTTAAAGTTGAAGTGAATCAAGGTGCTCCACAAGTTACGTATCGTGAAGATATTACTGGGATTGCAGATCACAGAGAAGTATATAAGAAACAAAGTGGTGGTCGTGGTAAGTTTGCTGATATCCTTGTGAAAATTGAACCTCAAACGGATCCAGAGAAAACAGGACTAGAATTTGTAAACAAAATTAAAGGTGGAAATATTCCCAAAGAATTTATTCCTTCAGTTGAAAAAGGATTCAAGGAATCGATGAAAACAGGAGTCCTTGCTGGATTCCCTGTTGAAGCGATGAAGGTTGCATTGATTGATGGTTCATTTCACGCGGTTGATTCAGATCAGTTGTCCTTTGAACTAGCCGCTAAAATGGCATACAGAGATGCGATGAAGTCTTGTTCACCAATACTATTGGAACCAATCATGAAAATCGAAATTGTTACTCCAGAAGAAAACATGGGTGACGTTGTTGGAGATTTGAACCGCCGAAGAGGTATGATGAAAGGGATGGATGATAAAAACGGAGCGAAAGTTCTAAAAGCAGATGTGCCTTTATCAGAAATGTTTGGTTATGTAACACAATTAAGAACGATTACTTCGGGTAGAGCTACTTCCTCAATGGAATTTTCACATTACTCAGAGGCACCTAAGAATGTTGCACAAGATGTTATTGATAAAGCCAACGGAAAAGTAGTTGCATAATATTTAAGAAGAAGAAAATGAGTCAGAAAATTCGAATTAAATTAAAATCTTACGATCACAACTTAGTTGATAAATCAGCTGAAAAGATTGTAAAAACTGTAAAATCGACAGGTGCAGTCGTTAGTGGTCCTATTCCACTTCCAACACACAAAAGAATTTACACAGTATTAAAATCTCCACACGTCAACAAAAAAGCAAGAGAGCAATTTGAATTGTGCGCTTACAAAAGATTGATGGATATCTACAGTAGCTCATCAAAAACGGTTGATGCCTTGATGAAATTAGAGTTACCTAGTGGAGTTGATGTAGAAATTAAAGTATAACAATTAAAAAGTAAAACATGCCAGGAATAATTGGACGAAAAATCGGAATGACTAGCATCTACAGTGCCGAGGGTAAGGCATTACCATGCACGATGATAGAAGCTGGTCCTTGTGTTGTCACTCAGGTGAAGACACAAGACAGAGATGGTTACGAAGCTGTTCAGCTTGGGTTTGGAAGTAAGAAAGAAAAAAATACGCCAAACGCAATGCAAGGACATTTCAAAAAAGCCAAAACAACACCTAAATCAGCACTTGCTGAATTCTCAAATTTTGAAGATTTAAACTTAGGTGATACTGTTAATGTTGATATTTTCTCTGAAGGAGAATTTGTTGACATCGCAGGAACTTCAAAAGGTAAAGGTTTCCAAGGAGTTGTTAAAAGACACAACTTCGCGGGTGTTGGCCAAGCTACACACGGTCAACACAACAGACTTAGAGCTCCAGGTTCTATCGGTGCTGCCTCCTACCCTGCTAAAGTTTTCAAAGGAATGCGAATGGCCGGTCAAATGGGTAACAAAAGAGTTACTGCTGAAAACCTTCAAGTGTTGAAAGTTATCGTTGACAAAAACATTCTTATAGTTAAAGGTTCTGTTCCAGGAGCCAATGGTTCAACCCTAACAATTGTAAAGTAATGAAACTAAAAATATACGACGCGAAAGGTTCTGCTACTGACAAGTCAGTAGATCTATCCAAAGATGTTTTTGGAATAGAGCCTAATGATCATGCGATTTACTTAGATGTAAAGCAGCACCTTGCCAATAAAAGACAAGGAACGCACAAAGCGAAAGAAAGAAGTGAAATTGCAGGTTCAACCAAGAAAATTAAGAAACAAAAAGGTACTGGTGGAGCAAGAGCTGGTAATATCAAATCAGGTACTAGAGTTGGTGGAGGGAGAATCTTCGGCCCACGTCCAAGAAACTATCACTTCAAGCTTAATGTAAAGCTGAAAAGGTTAGCTAGAAAGTCTGCTTTTTCTGTTCAAGCAAAGAACAAGTCAATCATAGTGTTGAATGACTTATCTGGACTTACTGAAAAAACAAAAGATTTTAAGGCGCTGATTGCTTCTTTAAAACTCGAAAACGAAAAAGTGTTATTTATCCTTGGAGATAAAAATGATGCAGCTTACCTAGGTTCCAGAAACTTAAAGAAAATTAAAGTTGTTACTGCTGACTCATTTAACACCTACGATGTATTAAATGCATCGAAAGTAATCGTGTCTTCAGAAAGCATTGTACAAATTGAAAAGATCCTTAAATAATAGCTATGCAAAATTTACAAGGAATAATTAAAAAACCAATCATAACTGAGAAAGCAACAATGATTTCTGAGAGTATGAATCGATTTACTTTTGAGGTAATGAAAACTGCCAACAAAATTGAAATCAAGAATGCTGTAGAAAAGATGTATGGTGTTCAGGTAACTAAAGTTCGAACTGCAAACTTCGGTGGTGGTAAGGCTTCAACGAAATATACGAACAAAGGAATCGTTCGCGAAACAGCAAGAAAATGGAAAAAAGCCATAGTTACTGTTGCTGAAGGCGAAACGATTGATTTATTTAATAACTATTAACGACTAAAAAAATGAGTCTTAAAAAGTTTAAACCAACCACACCAGGGCAAAGACATAAAGTGGCTTTGCAGTTTGGAGAAGTAACTAAATCTACTCCCGAGAAATCTCTTCTTACTAAGAAGAAAAAATCAGGTGGTAGAAATAATGACGGTAAAATGACCATGAGACACATTGGTGGTGGTCACAAGCAGAAATATCGTGTTGTAGATTTTAAAAGAAACAAATTCGATATTCCAGCAACAGTCAACGGAATTGAATATGACCCTAATAGGACTGCAAATATTGCACTTTTGTTTTACGCTGATGGTGAGAAAAGATATATCATCGCGCCAAACGGCCTGAAAGAAGGTGACAAAGTAGTTTCGGGTAAAAATGCTACTCCGGTTGTTGGAAATGCCATGTACCTTTCTGATATTCCATTAGGAACCATGATTCACAACATTGAATTACAGCCTGGTAAAGGAGGTTCAATTGCAAGAGGAGCAGGAACATATGCTCAACTCAATGCAAGAGATGGCAAGTATGCGATTATCAAATTGCCGTCAGGGGAAACAAGAATGATTTTAACTACTTGTTTAGCTACAATAGGATCTGTTTCAAATCCTGAGCACAACCTTACCGTTTCTGGAAAGGCAGGAAGATCAAGATGGTTGGGAAGACGTCCGAGAGTTCGTCCAGTTGTGATGAATCCTGTTGATCACCCAATGGGTGGTGGTGAAGGAAAGAATTCTGGAGGTCACCCTCGCTCAAGAAATGGTATTCCTGCAAAAGGATACAAGACAAGAGCTAAGAGTAAATACTCTGACAAGTTTATTATTGAAAGAAGAAAAAAATAGAAATTAGGATATGAGTCGTTCATTAAAAAAACCGCCTTTCGTTCATTACAAGTTGATGAAAAGAGTCGATGACGCGAAAGCAGCAAGTAGTAAGTCAGTGATTAAAACATGGTCAAGAGCATCTACAATTACTCCAGAGTTTGTAGGTATGACATTTGCTGTGCACAATGGAAATAAATTTATTCCTGTTTTTGTAACAGAAAACATGGTAGGTCATAAATTAGGAGAATTTGCACCAACGAGGAACTTCAGAGGTCACGGTGGTAAAAACAAAAGATAATTATGGGAGCAAGAAAACGTTTACGAGCGGAAGCACTGAAAGCTGAAAAGAAAGCAATTGCAATCGCAGAATTAAGAAAATCACCGATTTCTCCAAGAAAAATGAGATTGGCTGCTGATTTGATACGTGGAGTTGAGGTTAACAAAGCCTTAAATATCCTACAATTTAGTAGTAAAGACGCCGCAAAAAGCCTTGAAAAGCTTTTGAGATCTGCTATCGCGAATTGGGAACAAAAAAATGAAGGTGCTGATATAAGCGAAGCTTCATTGATGGTCACAAGAATTGAAGTTGGTGGAGGAGCAATGCTCAAAAGAATTCAGCCGGCACCTCAAGGAAGAGCACACAGAATAAGAAAAAGATCAAATCATGTTACCATCGTAGTTGGTGGAGCTAAATAATTGAAAAAATGGGACAAAAAACAAATCCAATTGGCAATAGACTAGGTTACATCCAAGGATGGGAATCAAACTGGTTTGGTGGTTCTAAATACGGTGATAAAATCGTAGAAGACGACAAAATAAGAAAATATTTAAGGGCTCGTTTGGTAAAAGCAAGTATTGCGAAAATCATCATTGAAAGAACACTAAAATTAGTGACAGTGACGATCAATACCGCGCGTCCAGGGGTAATCATTGGTAAAGGTGGTCAAGAAGTTGACAAGCTTAAAGAAGAGCTTAAAAAGCTAACCAAAAAAGAAATTCAAATCAATATTTTTGAAGTTAAAAGACCGGAGCTTGACGCAAGATTAGTTGCTGACGCTGTTGCGAGACAACTAGAAGCGCGTATTTCTTTTAGAAGAGCTATCAAAATGGCAATCGCTGGAACCATGAGAATGGGAGCAGAAGGAATTAAAATTAAAATTTCAGGTCGTTTGAATGGTGCAGAAATGGCACGTTCAGAAATGTATAAAGACGGAAGAACTCCTCTTCACACATTTAGAGCAGATATTGATTATGCTTTAGCAGAAGCTCATACTACTTACGGAAGGTTAGGTATCAAGGTATGGATCTGTAAAGGTGAAGTATATGGTAAGAGAGATTTGTCACCAAATATTGGAATGACATCAGGTTCAAAATCTGGAGGAATGAGAAAACCAGGTATGCCTAACAGAAAGAAAAAATAATATTAGAATAAAGCACAATGTTACAGCCTAAGAAAACAAAATTTAGAAAAGCGCAGAAAGGTAGAAACCGAGGTTTAGCGCATAGAGGTTCTACTATTGCATTTGGGTCGTTTGGTCTTAAAACTTTAGAGCCCGGTTGGATTACATCTAGACAAATTGAAGCATCAAGAATTGCTGTCACTAGATATATGAAACGTGAAGGAAAAGTTTGGATTCGAATTTTCCCAGACAAACCAGTTACATCTAAGCCAGCAGAGGTACGGATGGGTAAAGGTAAAGGTGCTCCTAGTCATTGGGTGGCTGTTGTCAGACCTGGAAGAGTTCTTTTTGAAGCAGATGGTGTTCCTTACGAAATCGCCAAAGAAGCAATGAGATTGGCAGCACAGAAACTACCTGTTAAATGTAAATTTATCGTCCGCAATGATTTTGTGGTACCTGTAAAATAAGATTATGACACAACAAGAGATAATAAAACTAACTGACGAGGATTTAAAGAGTCGTTTGACTGATTTTCAATCACAAATGGAAACTTTAAAGTTAACTCATAAAATGGCTCCTATAGAGAATCCATTAAGAATCAGAAGTATGAGAAAATTGATCGCTCGATTGAATACAGAAGCGACTAAAAGAAAAGCGCAAGCTTAAAAATTATTGCCAAATGGAGAAGCGAAATTTAAGAAAAGAAAGAGTTGGGGTTGTTACAAGTGATAAAATGGATAAGTCTGTTGTTGTTGCTGTAGAGAGAAAAGTAAAGCACCCTAAGTATGGAAAATTTGTGAAGATGACTTCCAAATTTGTTGCTCACGACGAAACAAACGATTGTAATATCGGTGATACTGTTAAAATAATGGAGTCTCGTCCTTTGAGTAAAAATAAGAACTGGAGATTAGTAGAAATACTCGAAAGAGCTAAATAAACTTGTACAATGATACAAACAGAATCAAGACTAGGAGTAGCAGATAATTCAGGAGCCAAAGAGGTTCTTTGTATTCGTGTCTTAGGTGGTACGAAAAGAAGATATGCTTCTATTGGCGATAAAATCGTAGTTACAGTAAAAAGTGCGATGCCAAATGGTCAGGTGAAAAAAGGAACTGTTCAAAAGGCGGTCGTGGTCAGAACGAAAAAAGAAATCAGAAGACCAGACGGATCATACATTCGCTTCGATGATAACGCGTGTGTAATCTTAAACCAAACAGGTGAGATGAGAGGAACACGTATTTTCGGCCCTGTAGCAAGAGAGCTTAGAGAAAATAACTTTATGAAAATTGTTTCACTAGCACCAGAAGTGCTTTAAAAAGTATAAAATGCAAAAGAAACTACATATCAAAATTGGTGATACAGTGAAAGCTATCACAGGAGAGTCGAAAGGACAGGAAGGAACCGTTCTTGGATTGGACCGAGAAAAGCTAAGGGCAACGGTTGAAGGACTCAACATGATTAAGAAACACGTTAAGCCAAGTGCAAATAATCCTCAAGGAAGTATAGAAGAGCTTGAAGGAACAATCCATATATCAAACCTTATGTTGGTGGCAAATGGAGAAGCAACACGCACTGGAAAGCGTCTAGACGAAAAAGGAAAATTAACTAGATATTCAAAAAAATCAGGGGAGGTGATTAAGTAATGAGCTACAGACCAAGATTAAAAGACAAGTACAATTCAGAAATTGTAAAAACACTAACTGACAAGTTTGGTTACAAGTCAACGATGCGTGTACCAAAATTATCAAAGATTGTATTGAGCCAAGGAATGGGTGATGCTGTCGCTGACAAAAAGCTTATTGATAGCGCAGCTGCCGATCTTTCAAAAATTGCAGGGCAACAAGCAATTACAACACTTTCCAAAAAGGATATTTCAAATTTCAAATTGAGAAAAGGAATGCCAATTGGGACAAAGGTGACCTTAAGAGGAGACAAAATGTATGACTTTTTAGATCGTCTATTAGCAGTTTCCCTTCCAAGAACAAGAGACTTTAGAGGAATCAATCCAAAAGGTTTCGACGGAAGAGGAAATTTCAACTTAGGTGTGAAAGAACATATTATTTTCCCGGAAATTGACATTGACAAGGTGAACAGAATCCTTGGTATGGATATTACTTTTGTAACAACTGCGGAAAACGATGAGGAAGCGAAGGCTTTATTAGACGAATTTGGATTTCCATTTATAAAAAAATAGAAAATGGCTAAAGAATCAATGAAAGCGCGAGAGCGCAAAAGAGAAAGGTTAGCAGCTCGTTACGAAGCAAAGCGTGAAGAGCTTACAAAAATCTTAAAATCAACAGATGCATCTGAAGAAATTCAAAATGCAAAATGGGACGCAATGATGCAATTGCAAAAGCTTCCTGCTAATTCCTCAAAGGTTAGAAAACACAATAGATGTGGTTTAACTGGAAGACCGAGAGGATATATGCGTCAGTTTGGTATTTCTAGGGTAACCTTTAGAGAAATGGCTTTGTCTGGTAAAATACCAGGTGTTAAAAAAGCAAGTTGGTAATTAATAAATTAAGAAAGAAATGAATACAGATCCAATAGCTGATTTTTTAACTCGTGTCAGAAATGCGAGTGCAGCAGGTTTGAAAATTGTTGAGATTCCCGGTTCAAATGTAAAAAGGGCAATGACCGAAATATTATTCGATCAAGGCTTTATCCTGAACTTCAAATTTGAAGAAGACAACAAGCAAGGAATTATTAAGATTGCATTGAAATACAATGACTCAACGAAAGTTCCTGCGATTACTAAAATTCAGAGAGCATCTCGTCCAGGTTTAAGAAAATATTCTGCTTCGACGTCAATGCCAAGAGTTTTAAATGGTCTAGGAGTTTCCATTGTATCAACCTCAAAAGGTGTTGTCACAGGAAAACAAGCAACGAAGATGAATGTTGGTGGTGAAGTACTTTGCTACGTATACTAAAAAAAAGAAAAATGTCAAGAATAGGAAACGCACCCGTTACAATACCTGAAGGAGTTGAGATATCTCATGCCAACGGAGTTGTAACTGTAAAAGGCAAAAAAGGAGAGCTATCTCAAGAGATTGATGAAGCTATATCCATGAAAATAGAGGATAATACAATCACTTTCTCTAGAACTTCGAACACTCCTGAATTCAGATCAAAGCACGGTTTATATCGAGCCCTTATGAGTAATATGATTACTGGTGTTTCTGAAGGATTCAAGAAAGAACTTCAGGTTATCGGTGTAGGTTATAGAGCTGTCGCCAAAGGTCAACTTTTAGAGTTGGCGCTTGGGTACTCGCACGCTGTTGTTTTAGAAATACCTTCTGAAATAAAGGTTAGTGCTCTAAGTGAAAAAGGTAAAGCACCGATCGTTACCTTAGAATCTCATGACAAACAACTTTTAGGACAAGTAGCATCAAAAATAAGATCGCTAAGAAAGCCTGAACCATACAAAGGAAAAGGTATTCGTTACATGGGCGAAGAAGTAAGAAGAAAAGCAGGGAAAGCTGCAGCTAAGAAATAACTTTTAAGATTAAAGAAATGGCAAATAGAAAAGTTCTCAGAAGAGCAAAGATTAAAAGAAGAATTCGAAAAAAAGTATTCGGAACTTCAACCATTCCAAGGTTATCTGTATTCAGAAGCAATAAACAAATATATGCGCAGCTGATTGACGACCTTACCGGTAAAACAATCGCATCTTCAGGATCACTAAAAAATGATGACGCAGCAAAAGGTAACAAAACAGACCAAGCCAGCGTTGTCGGCAAGAACATTGCTGATAAGGCAAAGGAATCTGGTGTTGAAAGCGTTGTTTTCGATAGAAATGGATACTTATATCACGGTAGAGTTAAATCATTGGCTGAATCAGCTAGAGAAGGAGGATTAAAATTTTAAATTATGGCAACTCAAATTATGAATCGCGTTAAAGCGGCAGATATTGAACTTAAAGACAAGCTTGTTGCAATCAACAGGGTGACTAAAGTTACAAAAGGTGGTCGAACCTTTAGTTTTTCAGCAATTGTTGTTGTTGGAGATGAAAATGGAATCGTTGGTCACGGTCTTGGTAAGGCAAAAGAGGTTGTTGAAGCCATTACAAAAGGTATCGATGATGCAAAAAAGAACCTAATTAAGGTCCCAATTGCGAAAGGTACAGTTCCTCATACCCAGAAAGGTAAATATGGAGGAGCGAAAGTTCTTTTAAAGCCAGCTTCTGACGGTACAGGGGTTATTGCAGGTGGTGCAATGCGTGCTGTTTTGGAAAGTGTTGGTGTATCCAATGTACTTGCCAAATCACAAGGATCTTCAAACCCTCATAATGTTGTAAAAGCAACAATTGACGCGCTTGCTCAAATGAGAGACGCAGTAGCTGTTGCAAAACAAAGAGGAATTGAATTAGAGAAAATTTTTAACGGTTAATTCGAAAAAAAATGAGTACGATTAGAATAAAGCAAATCAGAAGCGCCATTAGAAAGCCGGCGAATCAAAAAGCAACAATCAAGGCCTTAGGTTTTAGCAAATTAAACCAAGAAATTGAGAAAGAGGCAACACCTCAGATTTTAGGTATGATTAATAAGGTAAAACACCTTATTAAAGTAATTGAAAAATAATATATAATGAGTTTAAATAATCTAACACCAGCAAAAGGTTCTGTTAAAAAGGAAAGGCGAATAGCCCGAGGACAGGGAAGTGGATACGGTGGAACCTCTACAAGAGGTCATAAAGGAGCGAAGTCTAGATCAGGTTACAAAACCAAAATTGGTTTTGAGGGTGGTCAAATGCCATTGCAACGTAGAGTTCCTAAATTTGGTTTTAAGAACATTAACCGTGTTGAGTACAAAGCAGTAAATATTGCGAGCCTTGAAATGCTTGCAAGTGAAAAGGGTATTACAGAGTTTACAATTGAAACATTCCTAGAGAACGGTTTGACTTCAAGCAATGACCTTGTAAAAGTTTTAGGAAGAGGTGAGTTAAAGTCAAAAATAACAGTAAGTGCACACGGTTTTTCAAAAGCAGCGATTGAAGCGATTGAAGCACAAGGTGGTGTATGTACAAAAATCTAACTATCTTTGCCAACTTTTGAACCATGAAAAGATTTATACAGAATATTAAGAATATATGGAAGGTCGAGGAATTAAGATCTCGAATCCTTCTAACTTTAGGTTTGATTCTAGTCTATAGAGTTGGATCTTTCGTTGTGCTGCCGGGTGTAAATTATTCTGCTTTGGTTCAAGGGGCAGGTGACCAAAACAATACCTTAGAAAATCTTCTTTCCCTGTTTTCAGGTGGAGGATTTACCAATGCATCTATAATGGCCTTAGGAATAATGCCTTACATTAGTGCATCTATTATTATGCAGCTTCTCGGAATGGCTGTTCCCGCTGTGCAGAAAATGCAAAACGAAGGAGAATCGGGTCGAAAGCAGATTAATAACTATACACGATTGCTTACGATTGCAATATGTGCATTACAAGCTCCTAGTTACCTTAATTTATACCTAGCAGGTAAAGGTGCTATTCCAGCTGATGCTTCGAACTTTTGGTGGGTTCAAACTACCATAATTCTTATCGCAGGGGCTATGTTCGCGGTTTGGTTAGGCGAAAGGATTACTGAAAAAGGGATCGGAAACGGGATTTCGTTATTGATTACAGTGGGAATCTTATCAAGATTACCAGGTTCGTTCTTCGCTGAATTTGGTGCTTCTGTAGGTCAAGGAAATCTAATTAAATTAGTAGTTGAAATGGTAGCCTTCATGGTTGTTGTATTGGCAACAGTACTCATTGTACAGGGTGTCAGAAGGATTCCTTTAAATACAGCGAAAAGAGTTGTCGGTGCCCGTGCTGCGAGCGACCAAGGCTCAAGAAATTATCTTCCTATAAAAGTCAATGCAAGTGGTGTTATGCCGATTATATTTGCACAAGCAATAATGACAGTTCCGGTCATGCTATTCGCATCTGCCGATGGAACAGGAAATTGGTTCACACGAACTCTAGGAGATATTTACGGTCTGAGCTACAACTTGTTACTCGGGTTTTTGATTATCATTTTCACATACTTCTACACAGCGATAATGATCAATCCAAGTAAAATTGCGGATGATTTAAAAAAGAGTGGAGGTTTTATTCCAGGTGTTCGTCCGGGAGAAGAAACGGCTTCACACATTGATAGTGTAGTTTCAAGAATTACTTTCCCAGGATCTTTATTCCTAGCAATCATTGCAATAATACCTGCCATCGCCAAGTTGTCAGGTGTCAACGATGGTTTCGCAATGTTTTTTGGCGGGACTTCGCTGCTAATTATGGTAGGTGTAGTACTAGACACGCTTCAACAAATTGAAACTTACCAATTGAACCGCCATATGGATTCCTTGATGGAAGGAACGCGTGTGAGAGGAAGAAGAGGTGCTAACGAACTTTCAGGATTTTAATATGGCAAAACAAGCATCAATAGAACAAGACGGTATCATTGAGGAAGCACTTCCTAATGCAATGTTCCGCGTAAAACTTGAAAATGAGCATATCATTACAGCGCATATTTCAGGTAAAATGAGAATGTATTACATTAAGATATTACCAGGAGATAAGGTAAAAGTGGAGATGTCTCCATATGATTTAACAAAAGGTAGAATAACATTTCGTTATAAATAATAAATAACAAAGCAATGAAAGTAAGAGCATCAGTAAAAAAGAGAAGTGCAGATTGCAAGATCGTAAAGCGAAAGGGTCGTGTTTACGTAATAAATAAGAAGAACCCGAAATTTAAACAAAGACAAGGTTAATAAGTAAGAATTATGGCACGTATTGCAGGAATAGATTTGCCCAAAAATAAAAGAGGTGTTGTTGGTTTGACATACATCTTTGGAATTGGGAGAAGTACTTCAAAGAAAATTTTGAAAGACAATTCAATTGATGAAAGCATTAAAGTTCAAGATTGGGATGATGCTCAATTATCGGCGATAAGAAATTCAATCAATGAAATTAAGACAGAAGGTCAATTGAGATCTGAAGTACAATTGAATGTAAAAAGACTCATGGATATCGGTTGCGTCAGAGGCATCCGACATAGAGCTGGATTACCATTGAGAGGACAACGCACTAAAAATAATTCTAGAACCAGAAAAGGGAAAAGAAAAACAGTTGCTAACAAGAAAAAAGTAACTAAATAATAAATAGTTTATCATGGCAAAAACGAATCAGAAAAAGAAAAAGAACGTCAAGATAGATGCAATTGGTGAAGCGCACATCCAAGCAAGCTTTAACAACATCATCATTTCATTGACGAATACTTCAGGTCAGGTAATCTCATGGTCTTCCGCAGGTAAAATGGGCTTCAGGGGTTCTAAGAAGAATACTCCTTACGCGGCTCAAATCGCTGCAGAGGATTGTTCTAAAGAGGCACATGACTATGGACTTAGAAAAGTAAAAGTCTTTGTTAAAGGCCCAGGAGCAGGACGTGAATCAGCAATAAGAGCAATTCATAATTCAGGTATAGAAGTAACGGAAATCGTAGATGTTACACCAATGCCACATAATGGATGTAGACCTCCAAAAAGAAGAAGAGTATAATATTTAACCGGGAAGACAATCATCGAAGGACAATGCCTTAATTCATGATTCCCATCTAAAACTAAATAAAATGGCAAGATACACAGGACCCAAATCCAAAATAGCGCGAAGGTTTAAAGATCCAATCTTTGGCCCAGATAAGGCGTTAGAAAAAAGAAGCTATGGACCAGGACAACATGGACCATCTAAAAGACGTGGAAAGCAATCAGAATATGCAATCCAGCTTGGAGAAAAGCAAAAAGCAAAATATACATACGGTATATTAGAGAGACAATTCTCGAATATGTTTAAAAAAGCATCGAGAATGAAAGGAATTACTGGTGAGAACCTTCTACAACTGTGTGAATCACGATTGGACAATATGGTATTCAGACTAGGTGTTTCCCCTACTCGTCGCGGAGCTAGACAATTGGTTTCTCACAAACACATTACTGTGAATGGAGAAATTGTGAACATCCCATCATTTCAAATTAAAGTGGGAGATGTTGTTAGTGTGCGTGAAAAGTCAAAATCACTTGAAGCAATTACTGATTCCTTAAGTGCAAACTCAAAAACATACGAGTGGTTGACTTGGGATAATGCGACATACAGCGGTACCGTTATGAACATACCATCGAGAGAATTGATTCCAGAGACAATCAAGGAGCAATTAATTGTTGAACTATACTCTAAATAATCTTAATTAACATGGCAATATTAGACTTTCAAAAACCAGATAAAGTAATCATGAATCACTCTGATGAGTTCAGTGGTGAGTTCGAATTTAGACCATTGGAGCCAGGATACGGTATCACTATCGGAAATTCTCTCAGAAGAATTTTACTATCCTCTCTTGAAGGTTTTGCGATTACTTCTATCAAAATTCAAGGTGTAGATCACGAATTCACAACTATTAAAGGAGTTGTTGAAGATGTTACTGAAATCATTTTGAACTTAAAGCAGGTTCGTTTTAAAAGACAAATTGAAGGAACAGACGCAGAAACAGTAACTTTAACAGTCGCTGGACAAGATAAATTTACTGCTGGAGACATTGGTAAATATACAAGCGCATTCCAGGTATTGAATCCAGACCAGGTGATTTGTCACATGGAAAATTCAGTAAAAATTGAAATGGAATTGACAATCAATAAAGGACGCGGTTATGCACCGGCTGAAGAAAATAAAACTTCGACTGCATCTTTTGGTACTGTTTTCATTGACTCAATATTTACACCAATCGTAAATGTGCAGTATGCAATTGATAACTTCCGTGTAGAACAAAAAACAGATTATGAAAAGCTTCTTTTCACTATCAAAACTGACGGATCAGTTCATCCTAAAGAGGCGCTTAAAGAAGCAGCGAAAATCTTAATCCACCACTTCATGTTGTTTTCTGATGAGCGTATTACGCTTGAAAGCGATGCTAAATCAGAAACTGAAGAATTTGATGAGACTTCACTTCACATGAGACAGTTGCTCAAGACTAAACTCGTTGATATGGACTTATCAGTTCGTGCACTAAACTGTCTGAAAGCAGCTGATGTAGAAACACTAGGAGATTTAGTTTCATATGCAAAATCTGATCTATTGAAATTCAGAAACTTCGGTAAGAAATCTCTTACTGAGCTTGAAGATCTTGTAGACAACAAAGGGTTGACATTTGGAATGAATGTTTCTAAATACAAACTTGACAAAGAATAGGAATAATGAGACACGGAAAAAAAGTAAATCATTTAAGTAGAAAGAAAGGTCATAGACGAAACCTTCTTTCCAATATGGCTTGTTCTTTAATTGAGCACAAAAGCATAAATACAACTTTAGCGAAAGCAAAAGCGCTTCGCGTATATGTTGAGCCATTGCTTACAAAGTCAAAAACAGATTCTACGCATTCTAGAAGAACAGTTTTCTCTTATTTACAAGATAAAGACGTTGTTACTGAATTGTTTAGAGATGTTGCACCTAAGATTGCCACAAGAAATGGTGGATATACCAGAATTATTAGAACTGGATATAGATTAGGTGATAACGCGGAAATGTGTATGATAGAATTAGTTGATTTCAATGAGGTTTACACTAAAGAGGCTTCAACAAAAACGACTAGAAGATCACGTAGAGGCGGCAAAAAGACAACCAATGCTGAAACTTCAATAGAAGAGGCTGTGGTTGAAACGGAAACAGTAGAAGCAACTGAAGAAACAGTGGTGGAAGCTACAGAGGAAACAGTAGTGGAAGCTTCTGAAGAACCAAAAGCCGAAGCACCTTCTGAAGAAGAATCTAAAGACGAAGACAACTCATCTGAAGACGACAAAAAAGAAGCATAAGCGTGAATTTTCGAAAGAAATAATCATATTTAAAAAAAAGGCGATGAAAACATCGCCTTTTTTTATGTTTTAACACTTTGATTTGTGTTAAGTTTCTAATTTTACAAAAAATAAAATTGAATGAGCGAGAAAGGAAACGCAATTCTAGTTTTGGAAGATGGTACTGTTTTTAAAGGAAACGCCATTGGAAAAATTGGAACAACAGGTGGAGAAATTGCTTTCAATACGGGGATGACAGGATACCAAGAAGTATTCACAGATCCTTCTTATTACGGGCAGCTTCTTATAATGACCACGGCACATATCGGGAATTACGGTACACAGGCGAATGAACAAGAATCTGATAAAATCAATATTGCCGGTTTAATCACGAAAAAATTCTCTGACGGCTACTCGCGACCTTCCGGAGACCAATCTTTGCAGGATTTCATGGTGCATCATAATACCGTTGGAATCTCGGATATTGATACACGTGCACTCGTGAGACACATTAGAGATAAAGGTGCTATGAATGCGATCATTTCGTCAGAAAACCTAAATGTCGAGGCACTAAAAAAAGAAGTATTATCCATTCCTAAGATGAACGGTTTAGAATTGTCTTCGAAGGTTAGTACAACAGATGCATATGAAGTTCTGCCCGAGACAGTCTTATATAAAGTTTCATTACTAGATTTAGGTGTCAAAAGAAACATTGTTCAATGTCTCGTTGATAGAGGATGCCATGTCAAGGTATTTCCTTTAAATTCGAGTAAAGAAGATTTGGCTTCATTTCAACCAGATGGTTACATGCTGTCTAATGGACCTGGAGACCCATCTGCAATGCCCGAAACCGTTCAGTTGGTTAAAGAGATTGTAGAAACAGGAACACCTGTATTTGGCATCTGCCTCGGTCATCAGGTATTCGGTTTAAGTCAGGGACTAAAAACTGAAAAAATGTTCAATGGTCATAGAGGAATTAATCATCCCATTAAAAACCTCAAGACAGGAAAAGGTGAAATTACCTCTCAGAATCATGGGTTTGTCATTTCAAAAGACAGTATAGAAGGGAAACCCGAAATTGAAGTCACGCATATACATCTTAACGATCATACAATCGCAGGTATAGCCCTTAAAAACAAACCTGTTTTTTCTGTTCAATACCATCCTGAAGCATCCGCTGGACCGCACGACTCGAGGTATCTATTTGATTCCTTTATCGAAAATATGAAAGCATAAAAAACCAAACAAATGAGTTATATAGACAGGGTACATGCCCGTCAAATATTAGATTCTAGAGGAAACCCTACAATTGAAGTAGAGGCCGTGAGTATAAATGGTTACATGGGTAGAGCTGCCGTTCCATCTGGAGCATCCACAGGAATTCACGAAGCTGTTGAGCTTAGAGATGGAGATAAAGGCATATACCTAGGAAAAGGAGTTTTAAAAGCCGTTTCAAATGTAAATACAGTGATTAGTGAAGCACTGAATGGAATGGATATTTTTGACCAGAAAGCCATTGACCAAAAACTTATATCTCTTGACGGAACTGAAAATAAATCAAATTTAGGAGCGAATGCTATATTAGGCACCTCCTTGGCTGTCGCGAAATTAGCTGCACAGCACGCAGATTTAAGTCTCTATAGATATATTGGTGGAGTTGGTGCAGTAACGATGCCTGTTCCTATGATGAATATTTTAAACGGTGGCTCTCACGCTGATAACCTTATAGATATTCAAGAATTTATGGTTATGCCGTTTGGCGCAACATCATTTTCTGAGGGTTTAAGATGGGGAACAGAAATATTTCATCACTTAAAATCAGTATTGAAATCCAAAGGTATGTCCACTAACGTAGGAGATGAAGGAGGCTTTGCCCCTAATTTAGGTTCAAATGACGAAGCGATTACGGTAGTTTTGGAAGCGATAGAAAAAGCCGGATTCAAACCAGGAGAAGATGTGCATATTGCACTAGATGCTGCCTCGTCAGAATTTTTCAAGGATGGGAAATACCACTTTGAATCTACAGGAGAGATTATGAACTCATCAGAAATGGTCTCATTTTGGGAGAACTGGTGTAATAAGTATCCTATTGCTTCCATTGAAGACGGATTGGCAGAAGATGATTGGGAAGGTTGGAAGCTAGCCACAGAAAAACTCGGAAACCGCGTTCAACTTGTGGGTGATGACTTATTTGTTACCAATACAAAAAGGTTATCAAGAGGAATCAACGAAGGCATTGCGAATTCTATTTTAGTGAAAGTGAATCAAATTGGAACCTTATCTGAAACGATCGAAGCGGTCCAAATGGCAACAAAAAATGGATATACCTCAGTAATGAGTCATAGAAGTGGTGAAACCGAAGACCACACAATATCAGATTTAGCGGTTGCACTCAACACCGGTCAAATCAAAACTGGTTCTGCCTCTAGAAGCGATCGCATGGCAAAATACAATCAGCTCCTTCGCATTGAGGAAGAACTCGGAGATAGTGCTATTTATCCAGGAAAGAACTTTAAATACCTATAGAACGTTCAGATATGCGCAAGCTAATCTTTCCAATTATTTTTTCCCTTTTATCTTTTTGCTCAATTGGACAAGAATTAAATCGATACTTCGCGCAAGGAAAATTCAATTCAAAGGATACTGAGCTCATTGATTCAGTTGAGCAAGCTATTAAAAATAAAGCGGGAATATACATGGTTCGCATAGATCCGAGTAATGGAAATGTTTTAATTTTTACAAGCGATTTACCATTTTTGACCGAAGATGAATTCAAATCCTTTTTTGGCACGTATTCTCACCTCGTCACTTGTCCTTTCATTGGAATAGTGAGACAAGATGCATTTCGAACCTTCCCATTTGAAGATTGTGAATGAATAGGTTGACGCAGCGCACATATGGCTTCTTGATTAACGAGGCCCAAGAAGTTTTAGTTTCTGATGAATTTAGATTTGGTCGTTATTTCAGAAAATTCCCAGGTGGAGGTGTCGAAAAAGGAGAGGGTATAATAGAGGCACTTAAAAGAGAATTTAAAGAGGAGCTTTCACTTGAAATTGATGCGTATGAATTTCTATTCTTCAATGATTATTTTCAACAGTCCTCATTTGATC
>Ga0257132_1000006_pt1 | contig 18818 bp, 1 predicted proteins | sample LP_J_2015_P26_10_FD_194405 | JGI IMG/M metagenome (GOLD analysis project Ga0257132, IMG submission 194405) | Metatranscriptome of marine microbial communities from Northeast Subartic Pacific Ocean, Canada - LP_J_2015_P26_10m (Metagenome... | ecosystem: Environmental > Aquatic > Marine > Oceanic ... | reverse complement strand
GGAGAGGGTCAAGGCCGAGAGAGCATGGCGATGCTCGCGGCAGCATGGCATCTCGTCGCGGCCGGTCTCTCGGAAGGCTCGGTAGGCGATGCCATGCGGGCGCAGCGCGCGGCGCTGGAGGCTCTGAAGATCGCCTCGTGGGCCAACCCCACCGCTGAGCGTATAACAACCGCGCAGCAGGGCGCTAGGGAAAGGCTGATGGCAGCTTACCCTACCGTCAGCGAGCCTGAGTTTGTGCCTACCTCGGAGCACACGTACACACAGACCGAGATCCTTTCGTTAGCCGCGGAGGACCGCGAGATGCTGTACGAGTTCCAGTTGGCGCAGGCGAAGGTCCATGCTGGTTTGGCTCTCACTATGCTCCAGGATGATGCCGGCGGGTCGGGGCAAAGGGGAGACGCCCTCGCGCGACAGCAGTCCAGCGTCATGGATGTTATCGCGCAGACGGAGGCGTCTTCGCACAAGGCCAACTCCGAGCAGGAGGAGGCCCTTGTCGCGAAGCTCAGGAGAGCGCCCGCCCCGCTGGGCTTGAAGTTTGATGACAGCCCCGCGCCGAAGGTGGACAGGAGTACCCACGACTTCTCAGACGAACTCGCAGACAGCCAGCGCCCAGCCAGCGCCAGCAGCATCGAGGAATTGGGGGAGCGCCCAGCCAGCGCCAGCACCAGCTTTGAGAAACTGAGGGAGTTCGTACCTGCTCCGGGGGCGTCGAACGGCGTCGGACACGGTGACGACAGCGTCTGGTTGCCCAACGGGGCGCAGCGGAGACAGCGGAGGAAGTATCAGGACGTGGTCAACCACGAAAAGACGCTCGTCGACCGGGTCACGGACAAAGACGAGCGGATAGACAGCCTCGTGAAGGAGAGGGACGCGCGGATTGGGGAGCTCGAGGCGGAGGCGAAGAAGCTTGAGACCAAGACGAAGCGGATGGAGCTCGCGAAGACCAACGAGATGGTCAAGGAGCGCAAGCTCGAGAACGACCTCATCGACAGCCAGAAGGCGCAGGTCTCGTCGGAGGCGCAGGCCGACGACCTGAGGGCGCAGATGGAGGCCCTGCAGGCGCACAAGGCTGTGACGGTCTCGCCTGGAGACGAGGCGCTCGCCTCTGCGATCGACCAGAAGCTCGAGGCCATCCAGGGCCAGACCGAGGCCGCGGTCAAGTCCGCCCTCGACGTGGCCGCCAAGGCCACCAGCCAGGTGGACAAGCTCGTGGCCGGCGCGATCGCGCGCGATAAGGCCAACGAGCTGCGCACCGCTGACAGCGAGGCGTCCGATGGCAAGGCGGACGCCGTGGAGTCGTCGACCAAGGCGGACGAGCTGCTGCGCCAGATGGAGGCAAACGCCGAGCGGGCGGCGCAGAAGGCCAAGAAGCTTCGCGAGAAGGCGGAGCTGTCGGAGAGCCTCAAGGCCAGGAAGCACGACGAGCTGAAGAAGCTCGAGGCGCTCGAGGCCAAGGCGGCCCGCAAGGCCAAGCGCGCGGAGAACGACGAGCGGGCGTCGGCGGCCGATGCGTGGAAGGCGATGAGCGAGTCGGCCAAGATCCGCAAGGACACGGCCGACGCGCAGAAGATCGCCGGCGCGAGCGCCGCCGCCGACGCCGAGCTCGCGGCGCAGCAGAAGAAGCTGCAGGAGGCGGCGGACTGCAAGCGCGCCGCGGACAACGCAGCCACCGAGGAGCGTGCCAAGGTGGAGGCGGAGATCGAGGCGGAGCTCAGCAGCGGCGGTGCCGACTCGTCGCCCGCGCTGCCCGCCGCCGACTCGCTCAAGCTGAGCGCGCCCGGCGAGAAGGCGCGCAAGCGCGTGGCCGACGCGGAGATGCGCAAGGCCGCGGCGGAGGCCAAGGAGTTCGCCGCGGAGGCCGATCGGGTCAAGACGGAGACGGCCCACCTGGAGGCCGAGGAGGCGCTCAAGCGGCTCGAGCCGACCGTGGCCGCGGCGGAGCGCAGCCGGCGCGAGCGCATCGTGGACATCTACCGCGCGCTGCACGCGGCGCAGCGGGCGGTGCACGACAAGGCCTACGCCGAGGTGCAGGCGGCCCAGGAGGAGGCGACCGCGGCGCAGGCGGAGCTCACCAAGGAGCTCACCAAGCCGCGCTCCGCCCAGGCCGTGCAGCAGCAGCAGCAGCAGGAGGCGGCCACAGTCGTCACCGAGGACGGCCGGCTGTGGCCCGTTGTCTCCCCCGCGCCCGCCGCCGAGTCGGTCGAGTCGGAGTCGGGCAGGGTGGGCGTGAGCACCGCAGAGCGCGAGGCAGCGATGGCCTCTGCCACGGAGGACGCCCCTGAGAAGAAGGCGGGCCTCGTCGCACGCGTCAAGGACTTCTTTGGCATCCAGACCGCCACGCCCGAGCCGCCGCCCATGCGGCCCGAGCCCGACTGGAGTGCGCAGGAGGCCAGGGTGCAACAGCAGCAGGCGGAGGCGGGCATCCTGCGGAAGAAGTCGGCGCAGGAGGAGATCGACGACCACAGCGCGGGCTTCGAGGAGCAGGAGGAGGAGGAGGTCGTGCACGATGCCTCGCAGGCCTACTCGAGCGTCGGCCCCTTCCAGTCTTTCCAGAAGCAGCAGCAGCAGCAGCAGCAGCAGCAGCAGCAGGCGCAGGCGCAGCAGCAGCAGGCCTCGCCCGCCGCGCAGGAGGCCTGGGCGCAGCAGCACATCGAGCTCACCCCGGTCCCCTTCGCCGTCGCTGCCAACCAGGCCGCCGCACCCGCCGCGGACCTCCTGGGCAGCCGCGCCCACTCGAAGCAGGACCTCAAGGCCTCCGAGGACTACCTTGGCTCGCTTGGGGGCACGGCCGCGCCTGTGCCCGCGGCCGCGCCGGACAGCGCCAGCGCGCAGTGGTCGCACAGCGGCGACCAGCGCATCCGCGCGCAGAAGATCATGGCCAAGGTGGGCTGGATCCTCTTCGAGAAGAAGCACATGGGGCACGCCGACGGCACCAAGGCAGCGCTGCGCAACGCGCAGACCCTCATGGAGCGGGCCATGAAGGTCGACCAGGCGCCGGGCAAGAACGCCACCGAGCTCGTCGTCGTCGACGCCGCCTTCCACAAGGCCGCCGACGCGGGGCGCGACGCCCTGCGCCTGTTCGAGGCCGCGGCCGAGGCCGTCCAGCTCAGGCTCAAGGGCAACCCCGCCTCCGCTGCGGCCGCGGACCCGGCCGCGGACCCGGCCTCGGCCCAGCAGGAGCTGCACGGTGAGACGGAGCAGAAGCTCGACGGCGCGCGGGCGACGCTGCAGCGCTTCCTCGAGCACGATCGGGACCCCGCGCAGGCCTCCAAGGACCGGCGCTTCCTCGACAGCGTCACGATGCTGCTGGACGCCTCCGCGCCCAACCGCGTGCACGACATCCTCGTCGCGCACAACGTCATCAGGAACGGCACCGCCGCGCCGGCCACCGAGGCCGCCACCGCCGCCACCGCCGCCCTCGTCAGCTCCGAGCCCGAGGCGGATGTCGTCTCGCTCAGTGCGGAGCTCAGGGAGCTGCAGGCCGAGGAGGCGGCGGCGCCCGCCGCGGCCGGCGAGGAGGCGGGCGAGGTGGAGCGTCTGCAGCGCGAGCTTGCCACGGTGCAGGCGGCGCCCGCGGACAGCCTCAACGTCAGCGCGCTGGTGAGCTCGCCCTCCTCCGCCTCGCCCTCGTCGTCGACCGAGGCGGAGGCGAGCGAGGCGAAGCACGCCTTCCAGAGCCGCTGGTCGCGCATGCCGAGCGCGACGGCGAGCGACGCCGCGCTCAGCGTCTCGCTCCGCTCGCGCGAGCGCAAGGCCGAGCGCGCGGCGACGCCCGCGCAGCACGCGGCGGAGCTGCTCGTGGGCAACCTGCCGCTCTCGCACCCCGACCCGGCGACCGACGCGGCCATCACCGCGGCGCGCCGCGCGCTCGCGGAGGCGGAGGGCACGCGCTACAACCTGGAGAAGACGCCGTCGGCCGTCGACGCCGCCTACGCCAAGGCGGGCGCGGCGGGCGACGCGGCGGTCACCCTCTTCGAGGCACCGGCCAAGGCGAGCGCGGCGCGGCACATTGCGGCGGCCAAGCTGGCGGCGGCGCGCACCAAGGAGGCGGCCATCAGCGAGATCATGGAGCTCAAGCAGCAGGGGCTCTCCGAGCGCGAGGCCTCCTCCAAGGTGGCCGCGGAGGCGGAGCTCGTCGCGCTCAGCCACAAGGAGGCCGCGCTCAGCGCAAAGGAGGCGGCGACCAAGGAGGCGGCCGAGGTCAAGATGGTGGCGCTCATGGAGGCGGAGAAGCTCAAGAGCGCGGCGCAGGCGGAGGCGAGCTCGCTCAAGAGCTTGGCAGAGGAGGCGCGGCGCGAGGCGAGCCACGAGCGCGCCTCGGCCGCGGTGGCGCACGGCATGAAGCTCGCCGTCACCAAGGAGGCGGCCAAGCTCAAGGACGCGGCCATCGAGGAGGCGGAGCAGGAGACCCACCAGGCCCTCGTCGCCAGCACGCGCGAGCGCGTCTCGGCCGTGCGCCTCGCCGCCCAGGAGAAGGCGGCGGGCACGGCCAAGGCCAGCCAGCTCGAGGCGGCGGGGACGGCCAAGGCCAAGGCCGCCGAGCTCGCGGGGCACGCGACCGCGGCGAAGCTGCTCGCGAGCACGGCCAAGGCGGTGGCGAGCGAGACCGCCGCGGCGCGCGCGGCCAGCACGCAGGAGCGCGTCAACGCCGTGCGCGTCGCGAGCCGCGTCAAGGCCGAGGCGTCCGAGCTCTCGACGCGCGAGCGCGTCGACGCCGTGCGCGCGGCCAACCGCGTCAAGGCCGAGGCGGCCGAGATCCAGTCGCAGGCGGTGGCGGCGCGGCGCGAGGCCGACGAGATGCGCGAGCTCGTGCTCAAGGAGGCCGAGGCCAAGGAGGTGGCGCTGCGCGAGATGAAGGCGCAGGTGAGCCAGGAGGTGGCCGACGCCAAGCGGCAGACGGAGGCGGAGCGGCTCGCGGTCAAGAGCGAGAAGCACGCGACGCTGCTCGAGCGGCGCGAGCTGAGCTCGCAGCGCGAGGCGGCGGAGAAGGAGAACGAGGCGGCGCTCAAGGGCCGCGCCGCCGCGCAGGAGAAGAGCGAGGTGCTCGGGCGCAAGGCCGAGGAGATGCGAGTGGCGCTGGTGCGCAAGGCCCTCGACCTCTCCGAGTTCGAGACGCGCGCCAAGGCGGAGAAGGCGGCGCTCGAGACCAAGGCCGCCGAGTACGAGCGGCGCGCCTCACGGATGGAGGCGCGCGCGCTCGAGCTCAAGGCCGAGTACGACCGGAAGGCCGAGGCCGTGCTGCTCTCGGAGAGGGCGGCGACGCGCGCCGCGGCCAAGGCGACCAAGGGCAAGGACCTCGCCGAGCAGAAGGCGGCGGAGCTCAACGCGGAGGCGCACGCGGCGCGCGAGGCGGCGCAGCAAGCCGAGGACGCCAAGCGGAGCGCATTGGCCCTGGCGTCGGCCGAGCACAAGAAGGCGCTCAGCTCCGACGCGCTGCGGAGCAAGGCCGAGCTCGAGGCGCAGCAGAAGGTGCAGGCACTCAAGGCGCAGGCCGACGAGCTCGCGGCCAAGGAGGAGGCGACCAAGACCTTCGCGAAGGAGCTGCAGAGCGAGCACGCGCGCCGGCTGGCGGAGGCTTCTAGCAAGCTGGAGGCGCGCGACGCCGCGCTCACGGGCAAGGAGGCGGAGCTCGAGCAGATGGTCACCCTCGCCAAGGAGGCGCTGGCCGAGGTGCAGCAGAAGCGCGCGGAGACGGAGGAGCGCGGCCGGCAGGCGCTCGCCGAGGCGGACGCGCGGCACGCCGAGAAGGCGGCGGCGCACGCGGAGAGCGAGGCCAAGCTGCACACGCTGCTCGACGCGGAGCGCCAGGACGCGCTGCGGCTCAACGTGACGCTGCAGGAGAAGCAGGCCCGGCTCGTGGCCGAGCGCTCGCGGCGCGAGGCGGCGCAGGAGCACGCGCAGGTGCTCGAGGGCTCCAACTCCAAGTTCAAGTCGGCCATGACCACGATCGCCATCCAGAGCGAGGAGGAGCGCGCCGAGATGGCGACGCGCCTCGAGGACATGAACAAGACGCTCGGCGAGAGCAAGCGGCTCGCCGAGTACGAGCTCGAGGGCAAAGCCCTCTCGCTCTCGGCAGACAAGGAGAAGGCCGTCGCCGAGACGCGGCGCATCGCCATCGCGGCGCTCGGCGCCAAGATCAACGACGAGCGCAAGCGCGCCGACAAGGCGCTGCGCCAGATCCAGCACGCCCACCGCATGAAGCTGACCGACCTCGAGCGCAAGCTCAACCAGGAACTCGTCTGGTCGGCCACACGCATCCACGAGCTCAAGCAGAACCTCACCACGACCAAGGCGGCGGCGGAGGCCGAGATCCAGCGAAAGCTCGCAGTCGAGCGCTACCGCGCCTCGCTCAACCTCGAGCAGCTCCGCGACGAGAAGGAGCAGGAGCTGCGCACGACGCACGCGCGCCTCGTGCGCGAGCGGCGCGCGAGCAACGCCAAGCTGTCGGAGGTCAACTCGACCACCAAGCTCCTCGAGCTGCAGCTCAAGATGAAGCTCGAGGAGCAGCGCAAGTCGCACCAGAGCGAGCTCAAGCAGCACCTCCAGGCGCACAGCACGCGCCTGGTCGCCACCGAGACGCAGCTCGAGGCGAGCCGCCGCGCCGCCGCGGAGGAGGTGGCGAGCGCGGTCGACAAGCTCGAGGCGGCGCAGCAGAGCCACGAGGCCGACCTCGCGCAGCACAAGGAGCAGCTCGCGAAGACGCACAAGGAGCACGCGCAGGAGCTCGACCTGGTCGAGCAGTCGCTGCGCGCCGACCTCAAGGTGCGCGAGCAGGAGCTCGGCGAGAAGCACGAGGAGCTGCTGCTCTCGCACGAGGCCCTCGACGACGCCGAGCTCAAGGTGCAGGAGGCGCACGCCAAGGTGGTCACGGGCGAGTACGCGCTCAAGAACATGAGCGCGATGGCGCAGCGCCTCCTCGACGAGCGCACCGACTCGATGAAGATGGTCATCCAGGCCAAGGACAAGGTGCTCTCAAGGAAGGACCTCAAGCTGCGCGAGCGCGACGACACGCTCGCCAAGATGGACGAGCGGCTCAACCAGATGCAGCTGCAGCTGCAGGCCAACATCACGCTGCTCGCGCAGTACAAGGAGCAGCAGAAGAGCGCCGAGCACGCGCGCGTCGTCGCGCAGGAGCACATCGCAGCCATCGAGCTGCGGCACAACCAGAGCGAGGCCAACCGGACGAGCCTCGAGATGGAGCTCATGATGAAGGCGGCGCGGCTCGAGGCGGCGCACGCGGCCAACAACGAGACGCTCACGCGCGCCAAGCAGGCGCTCGAGGACACCGTGTACAAGCACATGACCGAGCTCGACCTGCAGAAGGCCAAGCACAAGCAGGCGCAGGAGGAGGTTCTCCAGCGCTCCAAGGAGGACCTCAAGGAGACGGAGACCAAGATGCTGCGCATGCACGAGCAGGCGCAGGAGCAGGCCGTCTCCGCCGCCAAGAAGGAGCTGAGCTCCGCGCACGAGGCGTCGCTCAAGGAGAGCCTGGACAAGCTGCGCGCCGAGCACCGGCAGGAGAAGGCCGAGGCGGAGGCCAAGGCGGTCGCCGCGCAGGAGCGGCTCAAGATCCTCGTGCCAACCATGGAGAAGGTGGCGACGGAGCTCATCCACAACAAGACGGAGAAGATGCGCGCCGCCATCATCGAGATGAAGGCCAACGTCGAGGTCAAGGCGCAGGAGCTCGAGGCGCAGCGCGCGCAGCTGCACGAGCGCGACCGCGCCGTGTGGCACCTGAACTCGACCCTGCAGGAGAAGGAGGAGCTCATCCACCGCAAGGAGCTGCACCTGCAGGAGAAGGAGGCGCAGCTCAAGCTGGAGCGCAAGGAGCACGAGAAGGAGAGTAAGGACAAGCACCGCCGGCTGCAGGAGCTCGAGAGCATCGCCGCCGAGAGCAAGAACAAGATCGCGCACCAGGTGCGCCAGCGGGTCGAGGCCGAGCGCGACGCCGGCTTCCTCCTGCGCAACATCTCGCGCCTCGAGGAGCACATGAGCCGCACGCGGCACGCCGAGCGCGCGCTCACGGCGAACCTGACGGCGCAGGCGTCGCAGCTCACCATGGCCTCGGAGGTGGCGGCGGCCGAGCACGAGAAGGTGGGCCGCCTCTCGCACCAGGTGCTGCTGCGCGAGGACCATATCGCCGCGCTGCAGCAGCAGCTCGAGGACGCCGCCGCCGCCGCCGCCGCCGCCACGGCCTCGCTCCCCGGTGACGTGGGCACGCTCACCAAGGAGCGCGCGGCGGCCGTCGAGAAGGCGGCGGTGCTGGACACCAAGGCCAAGCAGCTCGAGGCCGCGCTGCGCACCGCGCAGAGCGAGGCGGCGCGCGCGAGCCAGAAGGGCGACGCGGCGCTGCGGCTTAAGGAGACGCAGCTCGCCGACGCCAAGGAGGCGCTCGCCACCGCCGAGACGAACCGGCTCGCGCTCAGCAAGGAGGCCAACACCCTGCGCATGGAGATCCACCAGCACAACTCGGCCCACGGGCGTGAGGCCGGCGACAAGGTCGACAACGCCGCGCTCAACGTGACCAAGGGGGGGCTGCTCGAGGAGCGCGCGCGCATCTTGGAGGAGCGTGCGGCTCTCGACAAGCGCACGGAGGACTCCGCGGCGGCCTCGCGCCGGCTTGAGAGCAAGGAGGCCGACCTTGCCGCGCTGCAGGCGGAGATGGACGCGGTGCAGGCCAAGTTCAAGCTCGACCTGCTCGAGGCGCAGCAGGGCAAGGAGCAGCGTGAGCAGCTACTCGCCACGCTCCAGGAGGACCATGCGGCCCTCAAGGCGGACACCGACGAGAAGGCCAAGGCCCAGGAGGACAAGATGGCGCTCCTGCGCAAGCAGTCCAACGACGCCATCGCCTACGCGATGGACAAGAACCAGCGCGCCATCAGCGCGGAGGTGCAGGCCGTGCAGAAGAAGCTCGAGGTCACCGAGAAGGCGCGCGCCGACGGCGTCATCGCCCAGATGAACGCGACGGCCATGGCGGCCATGGCGCGCGCCGAGGCGCTGCTGGTCAACGCGAGCATGCGCAACCCCGAGTGGGTCAAGGCGCGCAACGAGTCGGCCTCCGACGCCATCGGCGACCTGGCCGTGCAGGCGGAGCGCTGGCAGCTCATGCACAACGAGACGCTGCGCGACCTGGAGGGGCAGAAGGAGATGGTGGGCAAGCTCATGCTCGAGAAGGTCGGGCTGCTCAACCAGACGGCGGCCGAGCTCGCGGCCAAGGACGCCGAGCTGCTCCGGCAGCGGCTCAAGCAGCGCTCCGCCGAGGAGGCGCTCTCGAAGATCGACCGCTCGCTCGCGGAGGAGCGCGCCGAGATGGAGCAGGCGGAGAGCGCCGTCATCGAGGCGGAGAGCCAGCACAACGAGCTCGCCAAGGAGCTCGAGACCAAGAAGGCCGAGCTGCAGGACCAGGTGGGCCTGGCGCGCAAGGAGCTTGCTGAGGCGAAGCGGCGGCAGATGGCGGCGGCGCTCTACAGCGGCCCCGGGGTCACGCACCCTGAGCACAAGGAGGCGCTGCAGCTGCAGGCGGGCGCGGCGAGCGCCAAGCTCGTCCAGATGGAGAAGGCGCTCGCCGAGGCCAAGGCGGCGCTCGCGCAGCAGCAGGGCTCGATGCACGACACCGTGAGCAAGGTGCGCATGGCCGAGCAGGCCAAGGCGGCCGAGGCGGCGCGGCTCATCGAGGAGGAGAACGGCAAGGCCGACAAGGCGGCGCACGAGGCCGTCGCACACCTCTACGAGATGGAGGACGCGCTCCACCGCGCGCGCGAGGCGCGCAGCACGATCGAGGAGACGCACGCCACGGCGCTACTCGCGTCGGAGCAGCGCGCCAAGCCGCCGAGCAACTCCCTCTCGCCCGTCGACGTCAAGCAGAGCGCGGAGGTGGAGCAGGCGCTCGCCGAGAGCGCGGCGAGCCTGGAGGAGGCCAAGCACAAGGTGAGCAAGGCGGAGGCCGAGCGCGACGCCGCCAAGAAGGGCTCGGACGCGCGCGAGAAGAAGCTCGGCATGGTGCGCGAGAAGAAGCGCGCGCACCTCAAGAAGCTCACCGGGCTGTACAACGCGCTCAGCGACAAATACGAGATGGCCGTGCACGCCAACTCGCCCAAGGCCAACCTCGACGTCTTCGACAAGACGGCGGCGCGCGCGGTCAAGGCCGAGCAGGAGCGTGACGCGGCGGCGGAGCAGGTGGCAAGCCTCAAGGCGCAGCTGCGCGAGGCGGAACTCGCCTCGGCGCAGCGCGACGTGAGCGCGGAGCCCGCCTCAAGCCGAGACCACAAGCTGCGGCTCAAGGTGGCCGAGCAGACGGCGCGCGCGGACAAGAGCCAGGAGGCGCGCGTCACGCTGGCGGCCGAGAAGGACGCGCTCGTGGCGGAGAAGTCGAGCCTCGCGGCCGAGCTGGCCAAGCAGAAGCTCGCGCTGACGGCGGCCGCGGTGCACCTGAAGAAGCTCGAGAGCAGCTCGAGCGCGGCGAGCGAGGTGGCGAGCCTGCAGAGGAAGCTCGACGAGCAGACCGACGCGCACGCGCGCGCGCAGAAGGACAAGCAGGCGCTCTCCAACGAGCTCGACAAGCAGCACCTCGACCTGAAGACGGAGATCGAGCAGCACTCCAAGGCCGTCGAGATGGCCGCGAGCCTGCAGGCCGAGCTCGCGCAGCAGAAGGCGCACCTGGCGAGCGAGCAGGACAGGCTGCACGCCGACGGCGCGGGCCAGGCGAGCGAGAGCAAGGCGCTCGGCGCGCGCGAGCGCGAGCTCGAGGGCGAGGCGCAGGGCTACGCCGCCGCCGAGCGCCAGGCGGCCCAGCTCGCGGAGGAGGTGCAGAAGCAGCAGCTCGAGCTGAGCTCGGAGAAGGAGCTCAGCGCCAAGGCACAGGAGGAGAAGGAGGCGATCTCCGCGCAGCTCGAGACGCAGCGCGCCGAGCTGGCGAGCACGGCCAAGACGCACAAGGCCGCCGAGGAGCGCGTGCTCGGGCTGGTGGCAGAGCTCAAGGCGCGGCAGGCGCAGCTCGACGAGGAGGTCGGACGCTCGAGGGCGGCGCAGGAGGAGAAGGAGAAGCTGAGCGCCAAGCTGGCCGAGCAGCAGGCGCAGCTCGAGACGAAGCAGGCGGAGCTCAACCACGAGAAGACCCAGCTGCACCGGCGCACGCGCGAGCTCGAGCTGCGCCGCGCCACCGACGCCAACCTCGAGGAGATGCACCCGACCAACCTCAACTCGACCGATATGGACCGCAAGCGGCGGCTGCTCGGCGCGACCGTTGAGAAGCTGCGCGCGGAGAAGTCCGAGCTCGGCACGCAGCTCAAGGAGCGCCGCGCCGAGCTGCACACGCTCGCGAAGCACGCCGCCAACCGGGGCAACGCCACGGGCAACGAGGCGACGCTGATGGCGACGATCGCGGCCCTCTCCGCCTCGCTCAACGCAACGGAGGAGCGGCAGCGCAAGACCGAGGAGGACCGCACGCAGCTGGCGCTGGCGCTCGAGGAGAGCCAGAACTCGATGAGCGAGGTGAGCGGGCAGCACCAGAAGGAGTTCTTCCTCGAGCGGGAGTGGGAGAACGACAAGGTCGAGGACCTGCGCTCGCGCGTGCGCGAGCTCAAGGCGGCGCAGCTCGCGCGGCAGGCCGAGTACAACGCGACGCTCTCCAAGGCCAACGACGAGAAGGCGGCGCAGATGGCGCAGATCCGCACGCTCGTCGAGAAGCTCAACGAGAAGCACACGCTGCTCAAGTCGCAGGGCCCGGGCACCAAGGAGCGCAAGGCCACGCAGGAGGCGAGCGACGAGAAGGTGGAGCGGCTCAAGGAGGCGGAGCAGGCGCACGAGGCCTCGCTCAAGAAGTTCGAGATGCTCAAGGACCTCACGGGCCGCGCCGCCGCGCAGCACGAGGATCAGCTCGCCGGGCTGCAGAGGCAGATCGACGAGCTCGAGGTGGCGCAGGCGGAGAAGGAGCGCGACTTCAACGCGACGCTCACCGAGGCGGCGGCGCCCATCCGCGGCAACCTGTCCGTGGCCAAGCTCGCGCGCGCGCACGCGGAGCAGCACGCGCGCCGGATGAAGAAGCACATGGTCGAGAAGAACGACATGCTGCACAAGATGCGCTCCGAGCTCAACGCCAAGGAGGCGAGCCTCGCGCGGGCCGAGTTCGACCTCTCCAAGAACGACCAGGCGCTCAAGGAGGGCGCGCGCGTCCTCGCCGAGGGTGAGCTCAAGCTCGCGGAGAACGAGCAGAAGTTCATCGACATGCGCGACGAGCAGCGCCACCTCATCGCCGACGGGCCGCTCGGCCGCGCGCAGAACGCCACCATCGAGGCGGCCGCCTTCGCGTCCATGCTCGCCGGCGACCAGAAGGCCCTCCTCGAGAACCGCAAGAACACCTCGGGCATGCACACCCTCGCCGCCAACGAGCTGGCGGCGGCGGCGCGCGAGCGCGCCGAGGCGGCGGGGCTCGTCGAGCAGGCGCAGAAGCAGGCCAAGGAGGCGGCGGCGGCCAAGCAGGAGGCGGCGGCCATGCTCGCGCAGCACAAGCTCGACCAGAACGAGCTCAACGCCGAGAAGCAGAAGCTGCGCAACGCCGTTGTGCGCGTCGCCGACGTGGAGCGACTCGCGCGCGAGAAGGCCGCGGTGGAGTCGGGCGGCGGCGCCAAGGTGGCGGCGGCCGAGCAGGAGGCCAAGATCTCCGCGGCCGAGGCGGAGAAGCTGCGGCGCGAGCTGTCCGAGCGCGAGCAGGCGCTCAAGGACGCCGAGTCGCGCGCGCGCACCGCCGAGAGCCTGCGTGGCGAGGCGGAGCTCGCGCTCGCCGCCAAGGACAAGCTGTTGCTGCGCAAGCAGGAGCACGTCGAGCGCATGATCAATCGGACCAAGGCCATGCGCGAGGAGGCCTCCGAGAAGATCGATCTCCTCAAGGACGAGCAGGAGCAGGGCGGCGTCGCCTCGGCGGACCTCGCGCTGCGCAAGCGGGCCGCCACCGACAAGCTCGCGAGCGAGCAGGCGGCCGAGACGCAGACCGCCGAGGCGCTGCTGCAGGAGGCGCTCCAGCAGACGAGCAAGGAGCTCAACCACTCGGTGGGGCAGACGGCCTACCAGCACAAGCAGGTGGAGGAGCTGCGCGCGCAGCTCAAGTCGCTGCAGTCCAAGCACGAGAAGGACCAGTCCGAGATGGAGCGCTCGTGGCGCGAGAAGCTCGAGCACGTCGCGACCGAGTCCAAGTCGGCGCAGGAGCGGCAGGTGCAGATCGAGCGCAAGACGCTCGAGATGGACCGCGACCTCGTCGACTACATGAAGGCTCGCCTCACGCAGGCCGACACCGACGACGCGCTCGCGGTCATCCCGCGCTCGCTCAAGAAGCACTTCGAGGAGCTCGACTTCACCGCGGGCCGGCAGCGCGCGGCGGCGGAGGCGCACAAGGCCGTCGAGGAGGGCAAGGCGAGCTGGTCCGACGGCAGCGCGGCCGCCGTGCGCAAGCTCGTCAAGTCCATGGAGGCGGAGGAGCGCAAGGCCAAGGCGGCGGAGAGCGCCGTGCAGGAGAAGCTCGACGACGCCATGAGCCCCAGCGGCGAGGCGGGCCTCACCGCGGCCACCACGGACGCCATCGCCACGGCCATCCAGCACAGCGATGCCGCCGAGCAGCTCGCCGCGGCGGTCGGCGGCAACCGCAGCCACACCAAGTCGGAGGCGCTCCAGCTCGACCTCGTCGAGAAGCAGAAGGCGCTCGAGCGGCTGCGCACGCAGATCGCCGAGCACCGCTCCAAGCGCGCTTCCGATGCCGCCTCGGCGCCCAGCAACCTCACCAACACTATCGCCAAGGCGGCCGCGGCCGTGCCCGCGGCGCCGTCGGCGGTGGTCTTCGAGGAGGACAAGTTCAAGGACAAGGTCGCGCTCGTCGACGCCAAGGCCGCCTCCATCGACCAGGCCGAGGCGTCGGCGCAGGCGGCGCAGGCGGCGGCGGAGGCCGAGCTCAAGGCTGCCACCGAGGCGCGCGCCGCCGCCGCGGCGGAGGTCAAGGCGGCCGCCGACGTCAAGGCGGCCGCGGAGGCCGAGTCCAACGCCGCGCGCGCCGAGGCCGAGGCCGAGGCGAAGGTGGCGGCGGAGGCCAAGGTGACCACGGCGCTCGCGGCGCAGACCGCGCCTGCCGTGGCGACCATGCCTGCGGCGGTGGCGCTCGCGGCCCCGGCGGCGGCGCCCGTTGTGCCCGCGGCGGTGGCGGCGGCGCCCGCGGTCATGGCGGCGGCGGCCTGGGCGCCCGTGGTGGCGGCGGTGGCGGCGCCCGTGCCCGCCTTCACGCCCGAGTCCACCACCACCATGTCTGTGCTCAAGGCGGCGGCGGAGATGCGCGCACAGGCCGCCAACCTCACCAGCGGCCTCGCCCTCGAGGCCCAGGCCCAGGCAGCGGTCGCGCCCGCGCCGATGACCGCGCCCGCGGTGGCGGTCGCGGCCGCCCTTGCGGCGGAGCCCGTGCTGGTGACGCCGCCGCCCGCGATGGACTTCGTGCTCCCCCCCGAGATCGCGGCGGCGGTGGCGGCGGTGGGCGGCGCGACGCCGGACATGGCCGAGAAGCTGCGGCTGCTCAACCAGACCATCAGCAACCTCTTCCCGCTCGCGCACCGCGCGAGCCTCGCGCGCGCCGACAAGGCGGCGGCGCAGCTCAGCCTGTGGCAGAGCGGCAGCGCCTCTGAGCTCATCGCGCGCGACAACAACGGCGGCGACAACGACAACGAGCAGCTGCTGCGCCACCTGCTCGGCCAGAGCAAGCGGAAGGCCAAGCGGAGCCCCGCGCTCGTGGCCGCGGCCCTCGCGCGCAAGGAGTCGCGCACGGAGGAGAAGGCCGAGCAGAAGATGAAGATGGAGGTCATCGCCAACCTCGTCTCCAACGGCGATCCCGTCAAGAAGAAGGCGGCGCTCGCCGCGTACTCGGGCATGGCCGCGCAGACGCAGCACGCCGACGCCTCCGAGGCGGACGACGAGGCGCTCCTCGCTCAGGAGGAGGAGGAGGAGGAGGAGGCCGGCCTGGGCGAGGTCGAGCTGAAGGCCAAGACGCCGCGCACCGCCGGCTCGATGATGGCCGCCGGGCGCATGGCGGGCGCCAGGGCGGCCAACCTGATGCAGACGCGCGGCGCGCCCTCGCTCAAGGAGGAGGAGGAGATGAAGAAGTCGGCCATCGGCAACCTCTGGGCGCAGCTCGCCAAGCAGGGCAAGCTGCCCAAGCCGCCCGAGGAGCTGCTGCCCGGCGCCACGGACATGCACTCGACGTCGGCGGCGGCGCCCGCGCACAAGTTCTCGGAGCGCGTCATGTCGACGGCCAACGCCGTCAACGGGCTGCAGCGCAAGGCCATGGCGGCGCTCGAGGTGGCGCGCGCGGCGGGCCTCGACGTCACCTTCCAGGAGCAGGCGCAGCGGCGCGCCATCGAGACGCTACACAACGCCTTCCCGCTCGCCGCGCCCTTCGACAAGGTGGCGGCGCAGCAGGCCGCCATCGCGCCGCAGGCGAGCGCGGGCGGCGGCGGCCTCGGCTTTAAGGTGGGCGACGGCATGGCGGGGCTCGACATGGACCACGACATGGGCCAGACGATGAACGCCGTGTACAACCTGCTCACGCAGCTCGACGGCGCCTCGCGGCTCAAGTACGCCAAGAACAAGGTGGCCGAGGCGCTCACCATCGAGCGAGAGGCGCTCAAGCAGCTGCGCGGCGCCTTCGTGGGCGGCGGCGAGGCCAAGCCCTTCCTCAAGGAGGCCAAGCAGCACCAGGGCATCGCCGTGCGCGCGCTGCTCGACATGGGGCTCACCAACGACGACGGCACGCCGCTGCTCACCGGCACGGGCGGCGGCCAGCAGGGCGAGCAGCAGTCCATCGCTGAGGTCCTGCGCCCGCAGACCATCGCCGAGGCCGTCGCCCCCGCCGTCCCCGCCGCCGCCGCCACCTCCGTCGCCGCCACCGCCGCCATCCCCACCACCATCGTCCACCACGAGGTCGACCTCAGGATGGTGGTGCCCTCTCCGGTGCCCTCCCCGGCTCCGGTGGAGGTGGTGCCCTCGCCGGCGCCGGCGCCGGCGGAGGTCTTCCCTCCGGCCGGCCTGCCGGCCTCGATCGCCGCCAACCTCGCTGCCGGCGTCGGCCCCATCGAGGACCAGGCTGCCTCCGCGGCGATTGCGACGGCGGCCGCCTTCCAGCAGCAGCAGCAGCAGCAGGCGGCGCAGCAGCAGCAGCAGCAGGCGGCCCCGATGAACCTGACGACCGCGATGCCCCTGCCCGTGCTGGCGCCCGCGCCCGCGCCCGAGCCCGCCAACTACGCGCTCAACACCGGGCCGCACAACTCGAGCGAGTACCATCACCTGCCGGCGGACTCGTCGCAGCTCTCGGAGCTGGAGGCGGCCGAGGCGCGGCTGGCGGCGGCCAAGAGGGCGGCGTCGGAGGCGGAGGTCGCCGCACGGCTCAAGGTGGAGACGGCGGCGCGCGCGGCCACCGAGGCGGAGGCGAGCTCCAAGGCCAAGGTGGAGGTGGCGACGAAGATCGCCGAGGCGAACAACGCCGCGGCCAAGGCCGAGGCCGAGGCCAACCTCAAGGTGGAGATGGCGCGCAAGGTGGCGTCCGAGGCGGAGCTCGCCTCGAGCGCAAAGGTGCGCGCGGCCAAGGACGCCGTGATCGCCGCCGAGGCGGCGCGCGACGCCACGTCGCCCACGGCCAAGATGGCGGCGGCCGCGGCGGCCACGACGGCCGACGCGGCGGCCATCGCCGCCAAGCAGGCGCCGCTGCTGCAGCAGCAGCAGGCGGCGGCGGTGCTTGCGGGGCCCGTGTCGGGCCTCGTGCTCGAGGCGGCGCGCGAGATGAAGGAGGCGATGCGCGCGGTGCGCTCGACGGTCTCGCTGCGGCTGAGCATGGAGACGGCATGCTCGCGCAGGGCGAGGCCGTCGCCTCGCTCCAGGAGACCTACGGCGCGGCCAACCTGCTCGCCGACGAGCCCAAGGAGGACGCGGCCTCGCAGGACGAGGCCGCGCGCGGCCTGACCGCCGGCCTCGTCGAGGCGTGCAAGGACAAGAGCTCGAGCGCGTGCAAGGCTTCCCTCGAGGAGCGGCGCAAGTTTGGCCTCAACCAGCTCGCGAGCGTCAAGGGCCACCAGCTCAAGGCGCTCATCAAGCTCGAGAGCGCCGTCACCGCGGGCGACCAGCTCGCGGTCAACGTGCTCTCGAAGCAGCTCGCCGCCATCAACCAGCGCAGCGCCTCTGAGCAGCAGGCAGAGAGCTCCTTCAACTTCGTGCCCGAGCAGGTCTTCGTCGCCGCGGCGCCGCAGCTCTTGCAGGTGGCGGCCCCGCCGGCGGCGGCGGCAGCGGCGGCGCAGAACGCGACAGTGGCGGTGGTGGCGAACGCGACGGGCGAGGCGCCGCCGGCGGCGGCGGCCAATGCGTCGGCGGCGGTGGTGACGGCGCCGGTGGTGACGGCGCAGGTGCAGCAGGTGCTGCACGAGGCGCAGAAGGCGGCGGAGCAGCAGCACGAGCAGCAGCAGGCGCTCGAGAAGGCGCCGGGGCTCGTGCAGAACGCCTCCTCCTTCCAGGAGCTGGCGGTGCCGCTGGGCCTGGGCAGGGTGAGCGAGGTGGCTCTGGCCAAGGTGGCCGACGGCGCCAAGCAGGAGTGGAAGGCAGACCGGCAGGCGTGGGAGTCCAAGTGGGAGAGCCGCATCAACGCGCTCATGAAGCACGAGAAGGACATGCAGAACGACCTGGTGGCGCGCGACCTCAAGGGCGAGAACGAGGCCAAGAGCCGTGCGGCCAAGGAGAAGGTCGAGGCCGCCGCCAAGGAGAAGATGCACGAGAAGATGCTCGCCGACCGCGCGGCGCAGTCCAAGGTGGAGGCGACCAAGGAGGCGGCCAAGGTGGCGCGCGAGGCGGCGGCCAAGGCCAAGGAGGAGATGGCCAAGGTTGCCGACGCGCAGATGGCCAAGGTGGAGGCGGCCACGGCGCGCGGCGTGCAGGCGGCCAAGGACGAGATGGCCAAGGTGCAGGCGGAGAAGGCCAAGGTCGAAGCGATGAAGGCCTCGCTCCAGAGCCACCTCTCGCAGGTGGCCGGCGCCGCGCCGCCGGCGCAGCAGCAGGCGCCGGCGCAGGCGGCGCAGGCGGCGCCGAGCACGGCGCCACGACGAGACGAGGCGATGCCCAAGGACTTTCTGGCGGCGCCGGTGGCTCCGGTGGCGCCGGCGGTCCAGGGTGCGACGGCGGCGCGCCCCGCACAGGTGAGCGCGGCGGTGGAGGCGATGCGCGGCGCGCTCGGCGGCTTCCGCGACGCCATGGGCACGGGCCACGCCGAGCTCGATGAGACCTGGCACGCGCAGCACAGCGCCCTCGTGGCGCTGCTGCGCGCCTACCCGCTGGTGGGCGGCGAGAAGGCGGGCGAGGAGATGGCCGCTGTGCAGCTGCTGCAGCCCCCGGTGGCCCCGGAGCAGCAGCAGCAGCAGGGCGGCCAGGAGGGCATGCTGAGCGGCCTGCAGAGGATCGAGGAGGCCAAGCTCCTCTCGCGCAAGGCGGAGGCGGCGCTCGTGCTCGTTGGCGGTGGCTCCGCCAACGCGCTGCAGTTGCAACGCAACACGCTCGAGAGCCTCGACGCGGCGGAGCAGATGCAGGAGCTCGAGATGCAGAAGGAGGCCCTCGAGCTCGAGGAGAAGGAGTCACAGCTCCTCAAGGAGTCGCCGTGAGCTCCGAGCAACAACGTACCATCTTCATAGTTTTGAGTTAGTGTTAGTCTTGTGGAACCGGTGGCTCCGGGGATGCAAGTGTTGAGTGTGTTTGTCTCTAGGCGCCTAGGCCTGAGAGAGTGTGCATATTGAGTGTGGGAATAATAAAGTGGAGTTTGT